>Ga0315283_10002753_pt1 | contig 14815 bp, 11 predicted proteins | sample YL17G09_0_MG_FD_204541 | JGI IMG/M metagenome (GOLD analysis project Ga0315283, IMG submission 204541) | Sediment microbial communities from Yellowstone Lake, YNP, Wyoming, USA - YL17G09_0 | ecosystem: Environmental > Aquatic > Freshwater > Lake > Sediment | place: USA: Wyoming | collected... | reverse complement strand
CGTGTTTAATTTCATTGTGGCTCCTTTCTTTAAAAGTTTTCGGGTTCCGTGGATTATTCCACGGAGGGAGCCACACTTCAAGTTTCAACTAAAAATAGTATAACCTCGCTATTCCTAGCCAAGTCTGATAAACCACGTCCAATCCATTTTCAACAAATGTTGGTATATCCGGGTAAGGTCTTAATCGACTCTTAGAAGGTACCGCTAAAATTCTTCCTCCACCATCCAAGGTCTGCTTGAATTCGTCTCCCGGACCACCCCCTCCCCCCATGACAATAGCAGCATCAGTATGGCCACCTAAAACTGAAACTCTGAGGTCGAAACCACTTACCACAGGGACATAATCGATCTTCAAGCCACCCACTTTCAATTTCAGGAGTTCCATACATATATGTTGCCCTGTTCCCACACCCTGGTAAGCAAATTTTGTGTTGTTCTCTTTTGCATAAGCAATAAAATCTTTTAAGGTCCTGATACGGGAATCAGATCTTACAATTAATCCTAACTCCGTTGTACAATATTGTGCCAAAAATTCGAAATCACTATTTTTGTAATTTACGTCCTTCCTGGTATAAAGAGCGGTACCATTAGTTGCCGATGAAGCTTGGAGAAGAGTATATCCGTCGGGCTTTGCACCGGCACATCGCATTCCAGCAATTATCCCACCTGCTCCCGCAGCAGGTACCAACAATATAGGTTTGCCCAAAAGTTTGGAGGCAGCATCCGTCACGATCTTCAATGATATCGTTCCGGTTGCCGATGCACCTCCAAGAGTAAGAACTTCTATGCCCTTCGTGGGAAAATCTGCAGCCGAAGTAATACTTGCAAAAACAAATAATATTAGAAGTAGAGACTTTACAGACCAGATAAATTTCTTTACCATTGTCCTCCTCCTTCTTTAATCAAGTAAAGTAAGGCCCCGGTCTTCGAAACTTTGGTGCTTCGGAGAGGGGCTCTCGGCAGGAATTCTTATGCATTATACTCAACTATTTGGAGAAGCATGACTACAAGAAAAATTTCAATTCTAAGAAGTATTGGTTTAAGTTACCGGAATCTTTGCCTCCTCGACTACTTTTTTAATTAAATCCTCAAACTCTTTCACATACTCGGTAAATCCTTCGCTGTTGCGAAATTCAAACTTATATCCCAAGCGCTCAATTCCCTGAATGACCTGCGGATTCTTTAGGACTTCGTACAGCACATCCTTTAGCTTTTGTGATACTTCTCTGGGCATGCCTTTAGGTGCTGCTATTCCTAACCAAGTCTGGTAAACCACATCCAATCCATTTTCAGTAAAGGTCGGCAAGTCCGGATAGGCTTTCACCCGTCCCTTGGAAGCCACTGCTATAATTTTTGCTCCACCCTCAAGGGCTTGCCTAAACTCGTCGCCTGAACCACCAGCTCCACCCATAATAATAGAAGCATCCACATGGCCACCTAAAACCGATGTTCTTAGGTCAAAAGCACTTATGACAGGAATATAATCGATTTTCAACCCGCCGGCCTTTAATTTCAGAAGTTCCATAGATATATGTTGCCCTGTCCCCACACCTTGGTAAGCAAATTTTAGATTTTTCTCTTTTGCGTAAGCGATAAAATCTTTCAATGTTTTAATAAGGGAATCAGCTTTTACGATCAACCCTAATTCTGTTGTGGCATACTGTGCAAGAAATTCGAAATCTTTATTTTTGTACTTCACCTCCTTCCTAGTGTATAGAGAAGTACCATTAGTTGCTGAGTTAGCAGCAAGAAGAGTATGTCCGTCTGGTTTTGCACTGACGCATCTCATACCTGCAATTATACCCCCTGCCCCCCCAGCAGATACCATCAATACGGGTTGCCCCAAATGCTTCGACGCAGCATCCATCACTACTTTCACGGACACCGCTATGACTGACCCTGGACCGAAAGGAAGAAGACATTCTATGGGTTTCGTAGGATACTCTGCCGCGGAACCAAAACTTGAATGGCTTAATATTATTAAAACTAAAAAAGTCATAAACCATAATCTATTCTGCATTTTTCCCTCCTTTCGTTAGCCTCTTTGACCAAGCTGGAGGCTAGCTACTATAACAACCCTCGGTATAATTCTATAAGCAAGTATGAATATACTAAAGATTCTAACCTTAAGAAGTATTGGTCTAACTTGCCGGAATCTTTGCCTCCTCGACTACTTTTTTAATTAGATCCTCAAACTCTTTCACATATTTAGTAAATTCTTCACTATTGCGAAATTCAAATTTATATCCCAAGCGCTCAATTCCTTGAATGACCTGCGGATCCTTCAGGACTTCGTACAGCACATCCTTTAGCTTTTGTGATACTTCTCCTGGCATGCCTTTAGGTGCTGCTATTCCTAACCAAGTCTGGTAAACCACATCGAATCCGCTTTCGGTAAATGTGGGAATATCTGGGTAAGCTTTTGATCGCATCTTTGAAGCCACAGCTAAGATTCTCCCTCCACTATCCAAGGTCTGCCTAAATTCGTCTCCCGGACCACCCGCCCCCCCCATTATAATAGCAGCATCGGTATGGCCACCTATAACTGACCCCCTCAGATCAAAAGCACTTACCACAGGGACATAATCGATCTTCAGTCCCCCCACTCTTAACTTCAATAGCTCCATACATATATGTTGCCCTACCCCCACACCCTGGTAAGCAAATTTTGTATTATTTTCTTTTGCATAGGCGATAAAATCTTTTAAAGTCTTAATACGCGAGTCAGATCTCACGATCAACCCTAACTCAGTGGTGCAATATTCTGCTAAGAATTCAAAATCACTATTCTTATATTTCACATCTTTCCTCGTATAAAGAGCAGTCCCATTAGTCGCCGATTGTGCACCAAGTAGGGTATATCCATCGGGCTTTGCACTGGCACATCGCATTCCAGCAATTATCCCACCTGCTCCCGCAGCAGATACCAATAATATGGGTTTACCCAAATGTTTGGACATAGCGTCTGTTACGATCTTCACCGATATCGCGGAAGTTGACGATGGTCCCCAGGCTAGAAGACACTCTATAGGCTTAGTGGGATAGTCAACTGCCAAACTAAAACATGGAAGAACAAAAATCATTCCCAGAACAAAGAATTTCATAAGACTTTTTTTCTTTAACATTTTCTTTCCCTCCTTTCATTAATCCCAGCAGATAGAAGTTCTGATAAATATCTGCCACATAAATAAGCCAAATACTCCTTTCTCCCTTAAAAACTTTTGGGGGTGTTAAAGCCAATTCTTCTCTACGACGCTGTCTGCTTTATGCCAACATTCTTTATCTTTCTCCTTACAATCCCTCCTTACAGTTAGGATCGACAATTCCTGCTTTTTATCCGACCACTACCTTAGAGAATCCTTCCTAGCCTTGATCTAGTAAGACAATAAGCCAGGTTTACTGCCTTTTTGACCCTCCCGATCCCTTGATTCTTTTAATCATCGAGTATCCCACTATCAATGGCCTTTTTCCTTAATTTCCAAAAATGGCCCCAAAAACCAGAAATGATGATGAAAATCGAAATAGAAAGTGCCCCAAGAGCAACAGGCCTCGTCAAAAAGAAAGATAAATTATGACTGGCTATAGCCATGGTTTGTCTAAATTTAAACTCCAACATACTCCCAAGTACAAAAGCAAAAACCAGAGGAACTGGTTCGTAATCAAGTTTTTTCATCAAATATCCTACCAGTCCGAAAACAATCATTACTAAAATATCCATAGTCTGACCATTAATACTATAAGCCCCGATCACTCAGAATAACAGAATCAGGGGGAAAAGTATTTTATAAGGAATTTCCAATATTTTAACCCAGATACCAATCAAAGGAAGATTGAGTATCAGGAGCATAATATTTCCTAAATACATACTGGCAATTATACCCCAAAAGAGTTCCGGGTTTTTGGCGATGAAATCTGGGCCTGGTGCAACGCCGTGTAACATGAATGTTGCCAAAAGAATAGCCATGACAACGTTAGATGGGATTCCCAAGGCGAAAAGAGGAATAAAAGCTCCCCCTACTGCAGCATTGTTTGCAGTTTCAGGACCTGCTACCCCCTCAATGGCCCCCTTTCCAAATTCCTCACGATGTTTCGAAACCTTCTTTTCAACTGCGTATGAGAGGAAAGAAGATAGAATTGCCCCACCTCCAGGAATCAACCCGAGAAAGAAACCTAAAATAGTCCCTCTTGTTATAGGAAATGCGGCCCTCTTCCAGTCCTGAAGATTGGGCAACAGGTTCTTAACCCTTTCTTTAAATATCGTTCTTTCTTCTGCCTTCTCTAGGTTGATCAATACTTCTGATATTCCAAAGAGGCCCATGACCATACTAGCAATATCTATCCCTTCATAAAACATTGTGAGGCCCTGGGTGAATCGTATTTTGCCAGATATTATATCGGTGCCCATACAACTAAGGATAAGGCCTAAGATGGCCATAATAGCGCCTTTCAAAAGAGAACGAGTGCTTAGATAAAGGACTAAAGTCAATCCCATAGTAACAATGGCGAAATACTCCGCTGGTCCCAACCGAATCGCAACCTTTGATAAAGGAAGTACGAGGAATACTAGGGCGATAACACTAAAGGTACCCCCAATAAAGGAGCCCAAAGCCGCTATCCCTAATGCAGGACCAGCGCGTCCTTTTCTCGCCATTTGATATCCATCGATGCAAGTTACAACTGATGACGCTTCACCAGGAATGTTTACCAGAATTGAAGTGGTAGATCCCCCATATTGAGCGCCGTAGTATACACCTGCCAACATTATTATACTTGGTAGAGGGGAAGCCCGAAGAGTCAGGGGGAGGAGCATGGACATCGTCGCCACAGGCCCAATTCCGGGCAGAACACCAACAAGGGTGCCCAACGTCACCCCCATAAAACAATATAAAAGATTAATGGGTTGCAAGACCTGCTGGAATCCAAAGATGGTATTTGACCAAAAGTCCATTGATACCTACCCTATATTAGTAAAACCTGATGGAAATTGAACCTGAAGAAGAATTTTGAAGACTAAGTAAGCCAAAGCATCCACCGCGGCTGATAGTATCGCAACATACAAAACATTTCGAGGACTGCCTATTAAGAACAATCCGAACAAAAATAAAAAAGTATCAATCAAAAAGCCTAGTATATTAAGAAGTAGAAAATAACCAATGAGGCAGGCTATCACAGCAACAAGTTCTATTATATTAGCCTGAGGTTCCACAACCTGGTCTTTTTTTATTCTATTTATTTTTATCAGGTCTTTTAACGAAGTAATGAATGGCGAAAGAGAAAGTGCGCAAAGTAAGATACCTAATAGAAACGGGAAAAGGCCGGGTCCAGGGTTAGTCAAGGTTTGAAGTCCGAGTCCATATGATTCCACAATTACCAAAATACCTATTCCTTCTAAAGTCAAACTAAAAATTAAATTTCCCTTCTTCATTTAGGCTTCCTTTTTTGAATTTCCATTTTGGAAGTTAAATAGCATCTATTTTTAATATTTTGAACTCTGTTAGAACCTTATTTCTCTCTCGAATATTCGACACTTATATCAAAAAGTCTTTGGTTTTCTGAGATCTCCACCGCCTTTCCTATCTGATTGACGTTTCTTATCGACCGTATATTATGAATTTTTTAACTGTTAATTCACAGCGGATTCTTTTGTATTCTTTAATTAGCCATTTCCTTATTTTACGCCCCAATTGACCGACAAATCAATCTATTTTTTAAGGGTTGCGGCATTCAAAACGTTTGAAATTTGATCCTTAATATCGTTTACATTTATAAATTTTGCACAGCGCTGTCTTCAAAGGCCAACCTCCGCTGAGCTTATTGCACCTGTCGGGGTCATCTGCCGTCAAGATATTTATGTTAGATTCCCATACCCCGTGTAGCCAAGGCTCCTCTCCGGGAAGTTCTGGAAACCACCAACCATGCTCGCAGTGAACAACCCTTGGGTCTATGCCATCGAAATACTGGCATTTCATTCTTATTCTACCTCTTGGTGACTCAATCCATATCCATTCATCATTTTTAATCCCTAGCTTGGCTGCAGTCTCTGGATTCACTTGCACAAGTGGATCAGGATGCTTCCTACGAACCGATTCTATTTGCCTATGTTCAGAATGAAACATTGGAATAAATCTACCGCCTGTGATTAACATCAGTGGGTATTCTCTTGCAAGTTCTGGATTGCTAATTGGGCTTTCAACAGGCTCTTCATATTTTGGTAATGGGTCATAACCAAGTTTCTCAAAAATAATTGAGTACAACTCCGCCTTTCCCGTAGGTGTAGCAAATTTCATTTTCTCATATTTCTTATATTCGGCTGGAGGATAATCGAAACCACCTTTGGCCATAAATTCCTTATGTGTTAACCGTAGAGGTTTAAGTTGATAATCAAAAACCTCCTCGAGACTCTGCCAGGGCCAAAATTCGTCCTGCCCCAGTCGTATTCCTAACTCACGTAGAACCTCATAATCGGTTCGATGCTCATATTCGCCGACTATAGTTGAAGGTAATGCTTTTTCCCCAGCAACTATTACATTCCCCGAGCCACTCATAGAGGAAAGATAAGGCCTTTCTAACCAGGATGCTATTGGTAACACATAGTCAGCGAGTTCAGCACTGGGTGTCAACCACCAATCTAATACCACGTAGAGCTCTAAGCTTTTCAATGCCTTGTATATTAACTTAACGTTGGGTTGGGTAATCATTGGATTACTGGAATATGTTATCAAGGCTTTAACGGGATACGGTCTACCAGTAAGTATTGCTCGATACAGGGTCGGTGCATGAGGTAATGCTAGTGCAGCACAAAACTTTTTACCCCACACGTTTTCAATGTATTCATTAATCAAATCGTAACCTGGGAAACTCAAAAGCTTAAATTTATCTGATCCCAACTGCTTCCTTTTTTGTTCAGGTGACAGAGCCTCCTCCAATTCCATCTCTGGTTCACGTATAAATAATCTGGCTGGCCCAGGCAAATATTGCCCTCCTTCAATATCAATATTACCTGTTATTGCAGCCAAGATATTTCTGGCTTGCTCAGCTTCGATAACGTCTTGTAAGTGTTCCATCCCCATTCCATTTATAGTCCACGCTGGCTTGCTAGAGGAGTACATTCTGGCGGCTTCCCTGATATTTTGTGCCGACACCCAAGTTATTTCGGCCACTTTTTCTGGCGGATAATCGTGCGCTCTTTCCGCTAGTTTATCAAAACCATAGCACCATTTCTCAACGAAGTCTTTATCGTAAAGCTTCTCCTCGATTATCACATTTATCATGGACATCATCAAAGCAGTGTCTGTACCTGGCCTAATTTGTAAAAATAGGTCAGCTTGCTCAGCAGTTTGTGTTTTTCGTGGATCAACGACTATAATTTTGACTCCTAGCTTTTTCCCGTCAAGCACAGATTTCCATGCACGGAAATAAGACTGTGAGGGGTCAAATCCTATTATTAAAAAAACATTACTCCCAATAAGTCCTCCAGGGCCCCCTTTCGCACCACCCAGAGTAGTCCTGGCTTGAAGCGGCCACCCGAACATTGCTGCACTAGTCGCCATAAATGGTCCGAAGCAAATAGTGGATTGTCCGGCATTGCCATTTGGACTACCGAAAAGATTCATGAACCGACTCATAAAATGAGGTGTTGTCCGCCCGGTTCCCTTGGTAGAAGCCACAGCCTCTGCCCCGTATACATTTTTAATGCTTTGAAGCTTTTCGGCAATTTCATCAAATGCCTGTGCCCATGATATGGTTTGCCACTTCGCTTCACCCCTTTCCCCAGACCTTTTAAGTGGGAACCTGATGCGATCGGGGTGATATATCGACTGCTTACTGCCATGCAGTCGTAGACATGCTCTGGTGGGTGGAAATATCTTATCAACTCCAGGGAATGTATGATCTTCTTCAATTTTGACAAGTCGCCCATTGTCAGTGTGAACCAATACCCGGCATTTGGAATGACACATTTCACAAACTGCCCTTTTCATATCACGATTCATCTTTCCTCCCTCCTTGAATATACAGTTAAGAAATTGGCTGGTTTGTCATTATAAAATCTTCAGATCCGACTTAACCTTTCATCATCGATTTCTTTTCTATTTATGCTACCTACATGGACAGGAGGTTCATTACATAATCTAGGCCTTTCCAAATCTTCTTTTTATCATCTTTTGACAAACGAAGATACCCCCCAATTCTAGATTTTCTAAAACGCTGAGAGGATTGAAAATCTACCTACCCTCCGGTATCTGAACGATGCCTTGGTAAACAACCTTTTCTATCGATAAATTGGAGCACTTCAATATCCTCTTTGCTGCTAAAGGCCTAAACATTTCGGAGGGCATCAATGCCACCATAATAAACATTATCTTTTCGATGGATAGTGAATGCCACGGGAGACTTCTTAACAAAGCATGTTTCCACAAATAAGAGAAAAAGATCCGCCCCGAGTGCATTGGCCACTCCTTCCCTATTCGTAATAGGAGGATTATGACCGATACAGAAAAAAATCGAAATCGAAAACGTTCACGATCTCAGATATCCTTCTAAGACTAAATGAGATTTCCTCCATGTCTTAAATCGTTAACCGGACAGTACTGAATTACAGTAATAAGTTGCCGCAGAGGACAAGGAATTCTACGTTTTATCCAAAAAAGTCATGACCACCTTAGCGAACTCTGACGGCATTTGCTCGATCATGGGAACCATTCCGCCCTTAATCACGGCAGTCTGACTCCCTTTGATGCGATCGGCAAGAACCTTCATCCTTGGATAAGCAACAGGATCCTCTGAGCCAGCAATTACAAGGGTAGATGCCTTTATCAATGTGATTTTATCCTCCATTTTGTATTTGCCGACAGCTCTGTGACCCTCCTCCATCCTTCCGCCTGTTTTGAGGGCATCAGTTATAAACATAGTGAGCAAATCAATCCTATTTTTCGGGTAAAGTGTCATCCTTTTTTGCCAAAGTTCAGTCAAGTGCGTACCATCTTCCTTTACCTCAACCTGGTTTATCGAAAGTCGAGCCTTCCGGCTTTCTCGGTCCTCAGCATCTACATACGGCGTTGAGGAGAGAATGAGTTTATCAACATGCTCTGGATAAGTGGCCGCAACCTCTACGGCAATGACACCTCCCGTGTGATGCCCGACGATGGATGTTCGAGCAATTGACATAGCAGCGAGAAAGGCTATTACACCTCTTGCATACTCCTCTATAGTTCCTTCTTTGTTAGGTTTGTAAGAATCTCCATAGCCAATGGTATCCATGGCAATGGCCCAATATTTTTCTCCGAAGATTGGCAAGACATAACGATATTCAGACCAAGACCGAGGGGTTTGGTGCAAAAGCAAGAGGGGCTTTCCGTGGCCTGCTGTTGCATAATGGATCTGCCCCTCTGGCGTATCGACGAACCCTCTCCGTATAACGCCTTCCGCCATTTAATTACTCAGAGCATGTTTTTTGTTGGCTTCTTCTATATCGATATTGTTTGAATCTTTCTGTAATGCGACCCTCCGGTCGGGACATTTTTATGGAGCTTAAAGGTGTAGGGGTTACCATCCATCATGAGATTACCTACCATTTGCTCTAGAATCAATTTTCTCAGTCCGGTCCATAGCTGAGCATCCTCCCCACGCCGTCCCCTTTAAGGGAAATCTGACTCAAATAGAACTCCCAATTTCCTCCTGACTGACATATCCCAGCTCCGAATGAACGTAGAGTTTGCGCCCGCATTCTGCAGATGCGATTTCCGCTAAATTCTAAATCAAACCAAGGGTATTCACTTAAGCGATTTCAGTCTGTCAGATTAAGTTCTAAAATAAATAGACACCTTGGATGAATTTATGATAGATAATTTTTGCCTAAAAACTATCACAGATGAAAAAACGCTTACCAGGAATCTTTTTGTGGCATTTGCAGCCAACTTACGTTTGTTTCCCCGATGGAGTTTAAAAATCGAGCCGAATGTCATGCCCGATCAATTTTCTTGATTTTTATGATATTCCTCGATCACAGCGGTCGTCGATCCATGGTGAAATTACAGGGATTCCACACCATTTCCATCCTTAGCAATTCATTCCAATTCAAAACCAGGGAATTTAGTTCCTCTATAAACAGAGTAAGCCAGCAAAAGAATTGTGAAAGAAATTATCACTGCCGTAATGGGACGCGTAACAAATACCATGAAACTGCCATTGGAAATGATCAGCGATTGACGAAAAGAATTCTCTGTAAGAGGTCCTAGTACAAAACCGAGACAGATAGGTGCCACCTCATACTGAAGTTTTCGCAACACATAACCTACAAACCCAAAAAGTACCATTACAAAGACATCCAGTATATTATTGTTGACGCTATACGAACCCAAAGTGCAAAGCAATAAGATAACTGGCAAAAGTACCTTGCGAGGAATTTTGAGGACTTGAACCCATAAAGGTATCAGTGGAAGATTCAAGATCAAGAGCATTATATTTCCAATATACATGCTGGCAACCACTCCCCAAAAGACCGTTCCATGTTCAGCTATGAATAAAGGACCTGGTTGTACTCCATGTATCATCATAGCCCCTAATAACATTGCCGTTATGATATTAGATGGTAAGCCAAGAGAAAACAGTGGAATAAAACAAGCGCTAGAGGCTGCATTGTTGGCACTCTCCGGACCAGCAACGCCTTCAATAGCTCCCTTCCCAAATTTCTCCGGGTGCCTTGAGCAGCGCTTTTCGACGGCATATGAAGAAAATGAGGCCAAAATGACGCCACCTCCGGGAATCAATCCAATTAAGAAACCGACAATGGTCCCCCGAAATATAGGGATGATCGAAACCTTCCAATCCTTTGAGGTCGGTAGAAAACTTCTCAGTTTTCTTTTCATCTCCACAACAGATAGATTAGCGGTCTCTTCCAGACTGGCCAATACTTCCGAAATGCCGAAAAGTCCAATAACCAGTGGAGCTATGTCAAGGCCTGACGTCAAATATATTGTTCCGAAGGTGAACCTAACATTACCCTCTACCGGATCTATCCCGATGAAGCTCAGGAGATAACCTACCGCTGCCATCATTGCGCTCTTTAAAAAGGATCCTCGAGAAATAGACGTCACAACTATAATTCCTAAAGTCATTAATGCAAAGAACTCCGGGGGGCCAAGTTTGAGGGCAAGTTTTGAAAGGGGGTAGGCAATTAGCATAAGCCCAATTACCCCGAGAGTCCCTGCAATGAAAGATCCAAATGCGGCTATCCCTAACGCCGGTCCTGCTCTGCCTTGTAACGCCATTTGATGTCCATCGAGGCAAGTAACAATTGACGAAGCCTCGCCGGGAATATTTATCAGAATTGACGTCGTTGATCCCCCATATTGGGCTCCATAGAAGATACCTGCCAAAAGTATAATTGCCGTTGTTGTATTGAGTCCGTATGTCAAAGGCAGCAGCAATGCTATGCCACCCAGAGGCCCTATTCCAGGTAACACACCAATCAGTGTCCCCAAAAAAACACCAATGAAACAGTAAAAGAAGTTCATCGGTTGCAATGCGATCTGAAGCCCCACCACTAATTGGCTGAGTGTATCCATTTAAGCCCCATGCTTCTATCAGAAAAAGAAGATCCCAACTGGAAAATTTAAGCCCAAAATGATACCAAAAATAGTATAGGACAGGAAGGTTACTATACCTCCCTGTGCCAACGCCCAGATCCATGACCTTGTCCCCGCCAGTTTGAAAATAAGAGTCCACAACATAAGACTAGAAGGAATGTAACCGACTCTCTTAAGAATAACGCAATAAATTATCATCGAGAAAATAATCCAGAGTGCATCCGCCCTCAACTTGATAACTTCTTCTCTCATGGAGGAAGCCTGGGCAATCATTGTGACAGACAGAATGAATGTTATCAGAGAAATCAAAAAAGGCATAAAGCCAGAACCGGGGGAAGAAAAAGTACCCAGTCCCAAGTGAAGCGATTTCACCCCTACAAACATGGAAAGGGCAATCCAAATTATTCCCTGGAGGTATCGCATTCTTCTCTACAGATTTTAAGTTTTACGATTTAAAGAAACTTACGCCTAGTAGTAAAGCGAATATGGGCGAACCTTATCTCACTAGGTTTACTTTTGAAAAGGGATTCATTCGATTTAGCAGTTTTATGTCCCTTAACTTGATGCCCGCTTCTCACCAAGGAAATGCAAATGCAATTATTCTTTGAGCAGGTTCAATTCCTTCAATATTGGCACACATATTCTTTCCGCACTCAAAATATGTTTTTCGACAACTTCTGCAGGAATGTATCTACTCTTCAAGCCCATTTCATTTAAAGCTGTTATACATTCGGGGTCCTCAATCGTACGTCGTAAAGCGTCATGTATTTTCCTAACCCTCTCAATTGGGGTATCTCTATGGATACAAATGCTAAACATTGGACTAATTACGCTCAAATCTCCAAATCCAATCTCCTGCGATGTCGGGACCTCCGGTAGATCTTCGTGCCTGCGTTCAAGGAAAACAACCACGGCTTTCAGCTGTCTAGCCCTGATCTGCTCTTTTATTCCTGAATAGTCACAGATCCCACCTGTAATATGGCCACCCAACACGGCACTTATAACCTCAATGTTTCCCTTGAAAGGGACATCAGTGGCTTGTACACCGGCATTTCTGAAAAAACACACACCCTGAAGATGCATAACTGTCCCCCTTGCCGAATGGCCAAACTTGATTGAACCAGGGTTCTCACGGCCATAGGCAACGAGTTCTTTCCAATTGGCATATGGAGAATCTGCTCGAACAAATAACATTTGTCTGAAATCTGCATACGCTAGAAAGGGCTTTAGTTTATTCACGTCAAATGGAATCTTTTCTAGCATATGAACTCCAAGATACCTGAATGAGGTTGGATATAAGGCAATTGCGTGGCCGTCTGCCGGGGAATTTGCCAGTTCATTATAGGCAATTACCTGTGCACCTCCGGGCATGTTAATTACAACAATTGGTTTTTCCAAGTATTTGGATGAAACTTTCGCAATTGCCCTTGCACTAATGTCCGTTAAGCTACCCGCTACCAGTCCTACTATGAACCGTATGGGTTTGTCAGGATATTCATCCTTTGCTCCTGCTAGGGTACTAGCTGATACCTGTAAGAGCAATATAATGCAAGTAGCCACCAATATTTTATCCACCTTTTTCATTCTGCACCTCCTGCATAGTTTTTTTTGGGTCTAGTGATAGCTGCTTTAGTCAAAATTCAATTCCGTCCTCTTTATCATTTCGTTCTGAATATAAACATATTGCAGGCTCATTACCACAAACTATCGTTCATTATTTATATTACTCGATATGAATCCTTTTTTTCTCCAAGCGCCTTCAGGATCTTATCTCGTGTTATGGGCAATTCTTTTATTCGCACTCCAACAGCATCATAGATAGCATTGGCTATAGCTGGAGCTACACCTACCATAGTTAATTCTCCTACACCCTTAGCGCCGAACGGCCCTGAAGGAGTTGGATCTTCTACCAATACTACCTTTGTTTCTGGCATGTCAGCTATTGAAGGTATTTTGTAAGTGTCAAAATTGACAGTTTCTGGTATCCCTGTAACCTGATTAATAACATAGTCCTCGCTCAGGGCGAAGCCTAGACCTTGTCCTATTCCACCCTCTGTTTGTCCTTCCACCGTCATCGGGTTTATCGCCCTGCCCATATCTACAGCAGTTACAAAATTCAATACCTTTACCTCTCCAGTCCCGGTATCCACTTCAACCTCGGCAAAATAGGCCGCGTGTGGAGGGGGGTTCGACTTGGCCGCCCATGAACACTTCCCAGATATATTAAGACACTCCCCATCCAAATCATAAATAGCGCCTTTAGACACATCAGCAATAGAGATCCTCTGACTTGGGTTTGCTCTAACATAGATTTCTCTGTCCCTAGCCTCCAATTCTGTAGGTCGTACCCCCAGTTTTTTACTGGCTAGATCGAGGAGTTGGCTTTTGGCTTGCCGTGCTGCCATCATAACCGCATTTCCGATGACATAAGTTGAGCGACTGGCATGAGAGCCAAGTTCAAACAACGTTATGTCGGTATCTCCAGTTACTACATGTATATCTTCGGCCCGAACTCCAAGCTCCTCAGCAGCAATCTGGGACAATGTCCCCCAAATCCCGGTACCGGGTGAACCCGGGTGAACTATCAGATTAGCGGAACCATCCTCATTAAGCTTTATGAAAGCATTAGAATGCTCCAAAAGCACAGGATAAGCCCCGCTACTATGGTGCGCAGTTGCAGCACCAACGCCCCTGTGTTTTATGCCTTCTTTCAGTTTCCTGCTTCTTTTTTCTTTCCAACCTATTTTCTCAGCACCTGTTTTAATACATTTTTCTAATGCCGTGCTTTCAATTGGAACTCCCTTGTCAGAAGGTTCTCCTACTTTGAGGATGTTCTTTAATCTTAGCTCTAATGGATCCATCGCCAGCTTTTCAGCAGCCATGTCCATTATTTGCTCTATACCCCACATTATCTCTGGATTTCCGTAACCCCGCATTGCCCCTGACATCGGAGTATTAGTGTAAACACAAAGCACCTCACCCATCCTATTTGGGCATCTATAGTGCCCTAAGCCATGCAGCAACATGATATTTCCTACAAGTATACTTCGACCCGCATACCCTCCGCTCCAAACTGTCACCTTCAAATCAACAGCAGTTAATGTCCCATCTTTTTTAAACCCCATTTTTACCTTGTATTGAGATGGGGTTCTGGTCTCAAGTGAAACAAAATCCTCCTCTTTAGTATACTCTATTTTGACTGGTTTGCCTGTCTTCATAGATAGTGCGAT
>Ga0315283_10002750_pt1 | contig 14820 bp, 12 predicted proteins | sample YL17G09_0_MG_FD_204541 | JGI IMG/M metagenome (GOLD analysis project Ga0315283, IMG submission 204541) | Sediment microbial communities from Yellowstone Lake, YNP, Wyoming, USA - YL17G09_0 | ecosystem: Environmental > Aquatic > Freshwater > Lake > Sediment | place: USA: Wyoming | collected... | reverse complement strand
TCATTCCCTTGAACTCAGCTCTATCCAGGAATGTAATAATAATAAATCATGCCCTATTCTTCATTGGCGAGGAAATAATAGTTTAGAGAATTCAACTTGGGGGAATTATTTCTCCAACCCGATTGTTGAAGGGGTTAATATTACCTTGAAAAGTTTTTGTGGAGTTGGAATTTCCGAGTGTGGTGGTTCAATTTCAAATAGAGGTGTCGAGGCGATATCAACGAGATTGGGATTATTCAACGCAGTGAGGGTAGATGCCAGACAAGAATATCGCATCGATTACGTACATCGTGAATCGAATGGTGTCGTAGAGGTTAGCGGATGGTATGTATGCGGCCTCGGTCTAGTGCACGCAACAATGAATCATCAAGGAGTATTCCAATATAGAAATTTCAACCATCAATCTGAACTTGAATTAGTTAAATTTACACCACTTCCATGAATTATTGGTTATCGGAGGTCTAATATGTCAGAAAAATTATTTCGGTGATTCCCGCTTCAATATTCCATCAAATTGGAGATTAATCATTTAAGGGTTCTGTCAACAATTTCATCGTAATTAATTATTCAAGATGGGAATTTTTAATAATGTGTTTAGGTGATTTTCGTTTTATATCTCAGATTAGTAATCCCACTTGAAGAGAAGTTATTCGAATTCCCTTGGGGGCACACAAATAATCCGCCATGGAAAGTGGTTTTGCGCGAATCGTTGTTCCCGATCTGAAAGCACGAAATCAATCCCGGGTTTGTTTTTCATAAAGTTCTCACGAGATTATGCCCTTGATCATTTCCCTGATATTCTCGCCATGCAGATACTCAGCCGGGAACTGATTCTCCATCATCAAATACGTGAACCCATGCGTCAAACTCCATAGCTTTATGGCTGTTTTATGCACGCCGCCTTCCGGTAATTGCCCATTGCTTTGACAAAAAACGATTATCTCTTCAAAAAGAGCAATCTCCTTCCGGGAGATCTCTATATATTCTGGATGATCTCTTTCTTCTTCCAGTGCACCGGAAAACATCAATTTATAAATAGCCTGGTTATCAAGAGCAAATTGCAGATAAGCCCAGGCAATTTCAAAGATGATATTAGAGGAGGATTTCGTTTTTTCAAAAGTATCCAGTAATATTTGATGGAGCTGCTTATGCCCGGCCGTAGAAATCGCCGCAACCAGAGACAGTTTATCGGGAAAATGATTATAGGGGGCGGTATGGCTGACGCCGATCCTTTTAGCTATGTTGCGCAAACTTAACCCATCCAACCCTTGCTCAGATAAGATTTCCAAACCCGCAGCAATTAACTCTTCTTTGAGGTTTCCGTGGTGGTAGTTTGTTGATTTCATAAGAAAATAATACCATATATGTTAACGCTGTTAATATTAAATGGTATTATAATATTAACAGCGTTAACATTCAAGCATCAGGAAGCTTGCGAATCTGCAAGGCATCACAACGTGTTGTGCGAAAGGTGCCTTTAAGCCACCCCAAGAGGTTCCATATCTTCATTCGGCCAATCAAAAAGGAGAAAGCACCATGCCAAATGATATGCTCCTGCCTCCCCGAACCTCCATGAAATCGCGGGAACGTGTACTCAAAGCCATCCGTCATGAAGAGGCCGACTGCCTTCCGATCGATCTGGGTGGTATGGCTTCAACGGGGATTATGGCAATCGCATATGCTCGCCTTAAAGAACATCTTGGGATTACAGAAGGAGAAATCCGTATTACCGACATGGGACAACAATTGGCAGAAGTAGAGCCAGAAATTCTAACCCGTTTTGGAGTTGATGTCATTTCGCTCGCGAACTCGTTGGGAGAAGCCCCACCTGATTATTGGAAATCCTGGAAATTATCCAATGGTGTTGCATGTAAGGTTCTTGCAAGCGTGGATGTTAGGCCGGACGAAGAGAGCGGCGGTTGGCTCATTTGGGAAAATGGCAAACCCTCCCAACAAATGTCAGGCGGTAGCTTGTACTTTTCCGAATCCTTTCATCCTTTGGCGGATTTGACCACGCCGGAGGATCTGAAACTGATTCCGAGACCTGTAATAAGTGATGAAGATCTGAAATTTCTTGAAATGCGCGCCAAAGCTTTATCAGAAAATACAGAATTTGCCATTATTGCTAATTTTGGCGGAAACATTTTAGAGGCAGGCAACAGCTTGCGAGGATTCTCCCGTTTCATGATGGATTTAGCGCAAGGAGGAGTATTCGTCGAAGACTTAATTGGTGGAATCGTAGAATCGCAACTCTCTAATTTATCCCTCTATCTGCAGGCTGTCGGCGATTACGTTCAGATTATTCAATTCGGGGACGATTTGGGCATGCAAGATCGACCCTTGATGTCGAGAAGAATGTACCAGAAGTATTTGATGCCCGGACATCAAAAACTATTCCAGTACGTCCATCAAAACTCCAACTGTGCTGTTTTCCTCCATAGTTGCGGCAGTATTTACCCCTTAATCCCGGATCTGATAACCGCCGGTATCGATATCCTCAATCCTGTGCAAACCAGCGCGGAGAATATGGATCCCACACAATTGAAGGAGGAGTTTGGAAATCAGATAACTTTCTGGGGAGGCGGTTGTGATACCCAACACATGCTTCCGTTCGCGACACCGGATGAGGTCGCAAATCATGTCAGGGAGCGCGTGAGAATCCTTGCACCTGGCGGGGGCTTTGTATTCAACCCAATTCATAACATCCAGGCAGACGTGCCGCCGGAGAATATCATTTCAATGTTCGATGCTGCTCTGGATTACAAATACGATAATGGAGGTAAAAACTAGGAGAAAAGCAAGGGAGAGAGTACCAAGAAAAACATCTATCCGGTTTCGCTATTGAGAGGAGATCTGAATGAACGAGCTAAACAAATACTACACCTTAAAAAGAATTATATTATTCAACCTTGTCTCAGGTGGATCAGTTCTGGTAAGTGTGATCGTAAACAGTTCATTTATGAAATTCTTTACCGATATGGTGGGTTTAAGTCCTGCCATGTTTGGTGTGGTATATCTAATCTTTAGTATTTGGAACGGTATTAATGATCCCGTGATCGGGTACTGGGCAGATAAGCGGCCCTATTTGACTGGTCGGGGTAAATATGTCCCTCTGATTCGCTGGTCCATACCGATCATTGGGTTTACGGTAATCCCCCTTCTTTTTGCTTCCCCAAGCTGGAACCAGATCGTCACCACAGTATTTCTCCTCACACTCCTGGTGATCTACGAAGGAGCTCAAACCCTGCTGGGAGTTAGTTTCATGGCTTTTATTGTGAACACCTTTCTGCCCATGGACCAACGAACGAAAGTACAGGTTGTCTCAAGTTACGTTAATATGATCCCAACCTTTTTAGCGGGTATGATCCCGGTATGGTTTCTGACCGGATCTTACAGCCGTATGAACGTGGCGATGATCTTTTCTGGGGCGATACTTCTGGGACTCTTGCTGATCTGGATTGGAGCGCGGTTCATCCGGGAAGATGAAAAGTTCTATAAAAATATGGAGGTCACCAAGGGGCTTAAAGAGCTGCTTGCCCTTTCGAAAAGCTTTTTCAAAGACAGGACTTTTGTGTTGTTTATGGCGGCCTTCTTTTTCATCCAGGCAGGCTATAGCAATTATTTTTCAGGGTACCTCTACTACATGGACAATGTTCTGGAAGTATCTGGTTTGAAGGCCACCATTCCTGATCTCCTTACTGGTTTTGTACAAATGGCGCTTTTCCCCTTTATCGTGGTGTGGGTCAGAAAGTACGGCTCCAAAGAAACATTATGGAAAGGACTTTTACTAGCGGTAGCAGGACTCGTAATCCTGACATTTCCTATCAACTATTGGGTTGCCGCCGTGACTTATCTTGTCATCCTTGCAGGCTATGCTTTTCCTTCTGCCATCAATAATCCAATCGGCGGATTGGTTGTGGATCACATAGAGCTAATAACCAAAAAACGTCAGCCAGGAGTAGTGAGAGGGATCATGGCATTGCTGCTGATTCCTGCGGCGAGTATACAACCCCTAATTTTGAGCGCCCTGCTCAGCGCCTCGGGTTATATTGGTGGAAGCAAAAGCCAGAGTCCCGAAGTGGTTCAGGCGATCCGCACCGGTGCGGGGCTCATTCCAGCGGTCATTCTCCTTATTGGAATTATTCTGCTGATTCTAATGCCAATCAATCACAAGAAAGAACTGGAAATTCAGGCAGCCATTGAAGAGAAACATGGCAAACGGATGGAAGCTGAAAATTAATCATAAATCACGGAGAATCGAAGTGAAAAAACTTCATGTCATATCACACACCCACTGGGATCGTGAATGGTACTTAACCTTCCAGCAGTTTCGATTAAAACTTGTTCACTTAATCGACAAACTGCTCGATATCCTCGATGAATACCCTGATTTCAAATACTTTATGCTCGACGGGCAGACCATCGTGCTGGATGATTACCTTTACATGCGCCCGGAAAATGAAGATGTTCTTCGTCGACATATCCAGGATGGCCGGATCCTTATCGGACCCTGGCACATTTTACCGGATATGTTCCTGGTCAGCCCCGAAGCTCATATCCGTAATTTACTGGAAGGCGCGCGCACTGCCAGCAGGTTTGGTCCTAAAATGCCGGTAGGCTATATCCCCGATCCGTTTGGTCATCCAGGACAAATTCCCCAGATTCTTAAAGGTTTTGGCATTGACACGGCTGCCTTATGGCGCGGACTAAGTGACCAACCCGCCGAATTGTGGTGGGAATCCCCGGATGGCTCCAAAGTACTGCTGGCGAATTTACGAGATAGTTACAGCAATGGAGCCAACCTGTCGGTTCACAATCCAGAATTGTCCATTGATCAAATCGCAATAGCCGGAGACTCCCTCTCAGCTCGTTCCGCCGTGAATGACCACCTGATTATGCTGGGTACTGATCATATGGAGCCGTCTCCAAATACTTCCGCCGCGATCGCTTATGCCAACGAGCATTCACCGGACAGGCAGATCATCCATTCCACCCTGCCGGGTTACATTCAATCCATCTCGGCACAGATCGAAAAATCAGGGAGATCCATCCCCGTCATCCGCGGCGAATTGCGCGCCTGTGACCGTTCCCCTTTGCTGCCAGGAGTACTCTCCTCCCGAATATGGATCAAACAACGCAATCATTCCAGCCAGATCCTGTTGGAAAAATGGGCAGAACCTTTCAGCGTTTTCGCAGAGAACATGATCGCAGACGAATCAAAACTGGTACATAACGAACCGCTTGCATCCAACCGGATTCGACACGTCGCACCGCTTATCCGGCAGGCGTGGCGACAGTTAATGGAAAACCACCCACACGATTCCATATGCGGGTGTTCCATTGACCAGGTGCATGATGAAATGAAACCGCGCTTCGACCAATCCGATCAGATAGCGGAAGATATCACCCTTCAAGCTTTACAAGCTCTTTCATGCGCGGTGAACACTCATTCTTCTGATGCGATCTCGGCCATCGTACTTTTCAACCCGCTTGGGAAAGTCCACCGCGATTTAATCGAAATCGCCCTCAATATCCCGGATAACATCGCCGCCTTTGAACTAGTCGATGCGGAGAAAAATGTGATTCCCCATGAGTATATCGGTTCAAGCAATGATATTCTGGCTAACGTCCTGCTGCAAAAAAAGGAATTACGTGGCACCATCGGCGCAATCGACGAAGGACGCGTGGCAGGTTCAGCGATTATCGATGTGAAGGTCACCCGAAGCGGCGCTACTGTCACCATCGACGCTGTTCTGGACAATAAACGAGATCCAAACATTACCGCATGGCATCAGGCGGAAAAAGACATCGCTGGTTTTGAATCCGACCCAAGCGTGACCCACTTCCACGTTTTGGCTCATACCCTTCGTGCGTCCAAAATCCGTTTTATCAGCCCCGAAATCGCCGCGTTTGGATGGCGTACACTCTGGGTGAGAGCTATCAGAGCTCCTCAAGCGTCCCCGGGAGCAGAAATCAACCAATTTTTGAAACCATTCCTTCCCTTGGCATTGCGTGCTGCCCAATCAGAGCTTGGTGGAAGATTGCTCGCCAAACTTGATGGAGGTGATGAAAAGAAACCGCCATTTGTCATCGAAAATGAATACTTCCTGGTTGAAGCCAGCCAGGCTGAAGGCACACTGACAATAACCGATAAGCGTACCGGAATGGTTTTTAGAGGACAAAATCGATTTGTGGATGGTGGGGATGCAGGAGACGAGTATAACTATTCCCCGCCTCGGGAGGACTCTTTTTACACTCCCAAGGTTGTCTCCCTGAGAGTTTTCCGTCAGAAGTTAATACCTTCGCTTGAAATCAAGTACGATTTGAGTATTCCCACACAGTTATCGGCAGACAGGCATCGCCGTTCGAAAAGTTTGGTGAGTATTCCTGTTTTCAGCAGGGTTTCGTTATCTCCCGGTATTGCACGGATTGATATTCACACGGATATGGATAATCTGGCAAAAGATCACCGCCTGAGGGTGCATTTCTCCGCACCTTTTGCTATCCGGGAAGCGGATTACGATGGTCACTTCGAAGTAGTTCATCGGTCGCTAGATGTACCGCAAAAGGGTGAGAATTGGGTGGAAGATCCTCGCCCCGAGGTGCCGCAGCTCGCTTTTACGGATGTTTCCAACGGGGAAATAGGGCTGATGATTGCCAATCGCGGCTTGCCTGAAGTGGAAGCACTCAATACAAACTGCGGTTCGACCACCGAAATCGCCCTGACACTCCTTCGAAGTGTGGGTTGGCTCTCGCGCGATGATATGCCTGTGCGCAAGGGACACGCAGGCCCGGCCTTTGAAACACCCGGCGGGCAGATGCCCGGGAAAATGGCGTATGATTACTCCATCATCCCCCACAAAGGAAGTTGGCAGGATTCTTTCCGGCTCGCGTATGGTTTTCAAACAACCCTGCGTGCTATCGATTCTGGTCTCCATACAGGCATGATTCCTGAGCAGGGAGCGTTTATCTCATCTCTTCCTGATGAGTTTGTTGTCAGCGCTATCAAAGCAGCTGAAAATGGGAAGGGATGGCTTCTTCGGGGCTACAATATCTCATCTAAAACGATCCGGTTTACCTTGAAACCACTGCGCCGTTTTGCGCACGCCACGCTGGTCAATCTGGCCGAGGAAGAAATTGCACCACATCCCTTAGCAGATGACGGGAGCGTTTCCATTTCCGCAGGAGGTCACAAAATTGTCAGTGTGATGTTTTCCGATTAACCCTTTAAAAAAGCTTACCTATGTTTTGGATTGAAATGTAGATCGCATATGGCAGTTGTTCGTCTTTACGATTATCAAACTCAATTTGTACGTTGTAGAGCGAAAAACAATCTGCTCACCCTCTCAATTTCTTCTAATCCGTCATTACAATCCGCCTTTGGGACCTTTCAATAAATCCGCATTGGAAGGCGGATTTATTAACAATAATTATTCAAAGGTCTTCTCTATCTTTCGGGCTGCGCGAAATTTCTCCTGCAAAGATCTTAATCATTCAACCCCTTGCCAGCCAGGATCTGCGGTATATATTTTTCAACCCTCGCCTCGCGCGTCTTGGATTGTTTGGGATCGGAAAAATATAACAGGTACGCTCGCTGCCTTCCCGGGGTCAGCGTATAAAAAGCTTCATCCAGACCAGTAACCTCATCTAATTTCTTCTGAAATTCATCCGCGATAGGGAATTCATTGGCCTGATTGTAATTCACTTTCAAACCGGCTTTTTCCACTTCCACGGCTTCAAGGATATAAGCTTTGAGGATGGTTCTCACCGAGGCGATCTCTTGAACATTGGTGAACCGAACCTGGCGCGCCGACTGCGCATTCTCCGTCTGTTGGATGAGAATCCCATAGGGATCTTTTAACAAGGCACCTTTGACGAACAGAATCGCGCTATAGTCTTTAAAACCGTGAATTAAAACGATATTGTTGTTATTAAATGTGTAACAGGGAACGCCCCACTTCAATTCCTCGCTCAGCCGGCAGTCAAGAACAATCGCTCATAATTTCTTGAATTCTTCCTGCCATTTATCAGCCCTGCTGATAAATGCATCGACCTTGGGATTCGTCACGGTATCCATTCTTTCATTCTCCAGCGAAGCAGGGTGAATATTAAACCTTGAAAGAGCCGCGGAAACCCCGCACGCCATAGTAAGAATCCGCACCATTGTGATAGGTGAAAACGTGATCGTAGCGACGGTCACAGAAGAGCGCACCACCGAGTTTGCGAATCTCCGCAGGCGTTTTCACCCAGCTTGAAGTCTTGGTATCAAATTTTCCCAGCGTCTGAAGGTGCCGGTATTCTTCTTCCGTTAAGATCTCAATACCCATCGCCGCGGCCACATCCAGGGCGGAATCCCTGGGTTTGAATTCCTTCCTTGCCTCGAGTGCTGCCCGATCGTAACACAGGTTCCTGCGCTCCTTGGGGGTTTCCCCGGAACAATCATAGAAAATATACTCGCCCGTTTTTTGATCAAAACCAACCACATCCGGTTCGCCGCCAGTCCGTTCCATTTCACTAAGCGACCAGAGTTTTTCTCCGTTCGCTTCCAGTTTGGCCTGTGCTTTCGCCCAATCCAGACCTGCATGGCGAGTCGTGTTCTTCTCAAAACGGATTTTCAAGGTTGCAAGAAGTTCCTGACATTCGGTTGCAGACAACTCATTATTATTTGTATTCATTCCATCTACCTTTCTCTTTCTGTCATTCCAAGAATTCTTCCAGATGAATCATACCAAATTTGTCCAATAATTTCACGGGGCAATAATTTATCTCTATTTTTCGGTAATTGAAACGAGATTACTCGTTACCGTTAATTGTTTCGCGCCCCTAAGGCAGTAATTCTTGCTATAAAGCTCAGGAATCTTTGATAGGTTTTTAAACATGAACACTACCTACCCTAACAGCTTTTTTCGAATTGCTTTCAGATCTTCCAGGGTGGCACCACCGGAAAGAACATACTGCTCCACGTCAAGCCCTTCCAGCGCACCCATAAGTGCTTCACGGGTGGAAGTATGTTCGCGTTCCAGGATCTCATCCCGCTCGGGGTCGGGGCTAAGCTCGTATTCCGCGACGATCTCTTCTGGCGAAACCCCAACGAGAGAGAGAAGCAGGAGGGTAATGATGCCGGTGCGGTCGTTTCCTCTTTTACAATGGATCAAAACCCCGCCTTCCTGCGCCTGCGCAATAGCGGAGATCACTGCACCATGACGCGCCGGCCAGCGTTCGAGCGCATCCTGATAATAGAGCGGGGTACACCACAGGTCGGTCGCCGCCCATTTATGGAGAAACTCTGTATCTGTGAGATCCTCGATTGGTGCTTGAATAACATCAATATCTGGGAATGGGACTGAAAATGATAATTCTTTTTCGTCATGTCCAAGAGTGGAAAGCGTAACGATCGTCCTTATGCCATAATCGTAAAGTGCGGTCCAACCCTTCGTGGTGAGCCTGGCGGGCGTATCTGAGCGAACAATTGCCCCCCGTTGTGTCAAGGTTCCGCTTTGGGTGGGTATGCCACCTAGGTCGCGGACATTAATGCAGCCATCCCAAGTGGGAATCCGTTGATTCATATCTGATAGCCTTTTATTAATATCCAAACCCTTCGTTGTAGAACAATGGTACCTCGGGATATTTCAAGGTTCAATTATTAACAACAATCGATTGCACCGGTACTGGCATCGTGATTCCTCTATCAGTTATCGCCCGGGTGATCACTTCAATACCTTTATCTTTAACGATCAACATTGATCCCAATACATTAATATCCACCCAGAAGTAGACCGTCAGTCCGATGGATAACTCATCCATTACATCTAAGTTCACCATAGGGGCAGGGTCAGCCAGGTAACCAGGAACTTCCGTCACTGCTGGCAGAATTGCATCCCGCAGAATACTCATTTCAGTCCCATAAGGCAGCCGGATCGGCAGCTCCGCGCGGCGCTTGGGGCTACGGCTGTAATTAATGATCGGCTGGCTGATGGCATTTCCATTCGGGATGGCTACAAAACGACCATCAAAACATTCCATCTCGGTCATACGGGTGGCTATCGACACCACGTTGCCCTCAAAGCCAGCGATATTGACCGATTCCCCCACATTAAATGGATGCTGTATCAGAATGATGATCCCCGAGACCAGATTTTTTAGAACATCCTGGAAGGCAAAGGTGATCGCGAAGGTGGCCAACCCAAGCGTAGTCATCAGCGTGGAGACATTTACAAACAAGCCAAGAGCAACAACAAACCCCGCTCCCAGAATTGTCCAACGGGTGAGGTTTTTCAATAGGATGGTTACGCTTTTGTCGGCTTTGCTTTTTTTCAAAGCCTTTTCAACCAGGGAAACCGCGTACCTGGCAAGAAATGAAGCCGCGATCATGATCAACACCGCGACAATCATCTTTGGAAGGTAGTCCTGGAAAAAAGTCACCAGGTCGGCTTTGAGATTCGTCCACAACGTGGACAGGAAACTAATGAGCATGAACCGTATCCTCCAATGAGTAATTCTCGACTTTCTTTATGTGTATTACCTGAATAATCCCATGTTCAAATTATAACGATTTATCATCCGGTCATTATCCCAGAATTTTTGATTATTACATTTCTTTACATTTTTAAAAACTGTTTTACTCAATTCTCTTTTTCGCAAAGCCATTTGGATGTAACATTATAATAATTAAACCACGAGAGAGGAGATAACCATGTCCAATTCCCTTGTCCTTCAGGAAGAACGCGTGCCGGTAAAGAGCCGGATCTGGATCTCCATCGCCGATTCATCGACTGCCATCCTTCAATCCCTGGTCGCCGCAAGTGCGTTGACTTACTATTTCGTCAAACTGCGCGGCCTGGACCCAAATATGGCCGGGATTGTCTGGTTAATTTTTGGGATTTGGAACGCGGTTAATGACCCCTTACTTGGATATATCAGTGACCGCACAAGAAGCAAGATCGGCAGAAGGCTGCCGTATATTCGTTTCGGAGCCCCGTTGCTCGCCTTGTTCTTCATTCTTTTTTGGATTTACCTTCCGGGGAGCAACACGAATCAAACCATGCTCTTCCTGCAAATGCTGGGGGTTCTTTTTCTCTATGACACGATTTACACCTCCATTGCCACCAACATCTACATCATGCCTTATGAGATGGCAGTTTCCAATAAAGCCCGCTCCTCGATTTACGTTTGGAAGATCATCTTTATGGTATTTACAATAATTATCCCCCTGGCACTAGAGCGTTTCAAGCCGGACGTGGGCGATGCGGCCGGGATCAACTCCTTCAGATGGTTAATGGTCGGATTTGGTTTTGGAATGGCTGCATTGGTATTCATAAGTACGTTTTTCTACCGGGAAAAGCATTTTACCCAGGAGGAAAAACAACCTCCATTTTTTACCGCGGTTAAGGAATGCTTCACTAACAAGTCCTTCATCGTATTCGAGACGATATCATTCACAATCATCTTCGCCCAGACCGCGCTCATGCAGGGTATTTGGTTATTCTTTGACGAGATCAATGTTTCAGGTCTCCCGCTTTATGCTGCTCTTGCTTTGGGGATCGTCGGCGGGGTTGTATTGTGGATAAATCGCCGGGATAAATGGGGGATCAAGAAAAGCACCCGGATCATGACTCTGGTTTTTGCAATTGGATGCTTCTCGCTTCTATTGGGTGGTCGGTTCGTCATCCCCGCCGCCTTCGGTTTTCTATGTTTCGGTTTCGGATTCGCGGGTGGAATGTATCTCATCCCGCTGATGAACGGTGATGTCGTCGATTTTGATGAGCATAAAACCGGGCTTCGTCGCGAGGGAATGTATGCAGGGATCAACTCATTCATCACCAAACCCGCCATCAGCATTGCCCAGTGGGGTCTCCTGGCAATCATCGCAGCCTTCGGGTATGACCAAACCCTGGCGAAAGGGACTCAATCCGCATCCGCACAAACCGGTATTCTGGTAGGTTGGGTTGCTCCAACCGGTGTTCTGCTTCTGGCAAGCTTTTTTATTCTCGCCCTTTATCCTCTCGCCGGAAAGAAATGGGAAGAGATCAAGAAACAACTTGAGCTGCATCATCAGGAAAAGGAAAAGAAATTCCTGGAAGAGCATGGGTATGAATTCGTCGAATAATTCATGGGTCATTTCTTCTCCCCTGGATATCGCCAAAAACTTACTGGGTTTTCAACTCCTTATTTATAAGACCCTTCGGATAGCAACCAAGGGTTCACCAAGATAGTTTTATAGACCCCCGAAAAGAATCCAGGGAACAAAGACTCCCGGTTCTTTTGATTTTCATAGGTTATTTTTATCCCCATTTTTCCGTATTTAAACCTATTGATGGAACTCCTATATTTTTGTTACAATCAATTCTCAAATAGCATCAATTGATTACATGTCGATCAATTGTGTAACAAAATCCAGAAAGGATCGATCCAATGGAAAAGCTTGCCCTTCTTGATGGTAAACCCGCAAAAACGAAAGATTTTCCTGCCTGGCCGCAGTATGACCAAAAAGAAGAAAAAATCTTGATGGAGGTCCTCCATAGTGGTATTTGGTGGCGAACGCCGGGTACCAAAACTTTGAAATTTGAAAAGGATTTCGCGAAATATCACCAGGTGGACTACGGAATTGCCTGCACCAACGGGTGCGCCGCGCTTGAGATCGCAATCGGCGCGCTCGGGATCGGCCTGGGGGACGAGGTCATTGTCCCTGATTTCACCTTCGTCGCCACCGCCAGCGCCGTGCTGCTAAATGGCGCAATGCCGGTAATGGTGGATGTGGATCCGGATACATTCAACATCGATCCAAACAAAATCGAAAAAGCGATCACCAAACGGACCAAAGCCATCATCGCCGTACATATAGGTGGACTCCCGTGCGATATGGACCGCCTGCTTGAGATCACCAAAAAACACAAACTCTTTCTCATCGAAGATTGCGCCCACGCTCACGGCAGCGAGTGGAAGGGCAAAAAGGTCGGCTCGATCGGTGATTGCGGGACCTTCAGCTTCCAGGCCAGCAAGCTGATGACCGCCGGCGAAGGCGGGATCGTGATCACGAAGAATCCCGAGCTCGAGGTCCGCATGCGCTCCATCCACGATTGCGGCAGGCTGCCGGGTGAATGGTTCTATTCCCATTTCCTGAACGGCTCGAATTACCGCCTGAGCGAATGGCAGGGCGCGGTCCTCAGCCAGCAGCTCAGCCGCCTGGATCGACAAGCTGCAAAGCGATCCAAGAATTCCACCTATCTGAACGAGGAGCTTGCAAAGATCGATGGCATCTCCCCGCAGAAAGTGGACAAGCGGGTTACCCGCAATGGGAATTACTGTTATATCTTCCACTATGATCCTGAAGCATTCAACGGGTTGAAAACTGATGACTTTATCAAAGCCCTGAATGCAGAGGGCATCCCCACCCAGGCCAGCTATCCCCCGGTGCGCAAACTTGCGGTCTTCGAGAGCGGGGAATACAAAAAGAAATTGCTGCCCGAGCATGCAAAAGAAAAACATGCTTTCCTCAAGGTTGCCTGCCCCGTAACTGATGACGCTTTCGAAAATACCGTCTGGCTTGTCCACCGTACGCTTCTAGGTGATGCCAAAGATACCAAAGAGATCGTGGACGCCATTAAAAAGATCCAGGCGCAGTCCGTATCGCTGGTCAAATAATATGACCGGAGGATTGGAAATTCACACCTGGGACCAGGACGGTTATCAACCCCTTGTGTTCAGTCACGATTGGCAGGCTGCCATCCTGAACTGGGAACCAATCTTCGATCTTGAAAAATTAGGCGAGGTGGAGCGCCATAATCAGACAGATGAAGTTTTTGTGCTCACCCGCGGGAAAGCCGCTATTTTTACGATTGATGATCACGAACTGCGGGTGGAAGAGATGAAACCTGGCATAATTTACAATGTCCTCAAAGGCGTTTGGCATAACCTGCTCTCCTCCCGCGATGCGAGCTGGATCATCGTTGAGAACCGCGACACCCACTTAAACGATTGTGAGTTTCGCCAGTTGAGTGGGGAAGAAAAACAAAAAATCATCACAAATTTACCTGAATGGGCTAAATAGGGAGCAGCATGTATCGACCGAGAGTAGGAAGTTACGCCGTATACGAACCAAACGAAGAAGCCTGGCAGGATTGGGAAAAACAGCTCGCCGGGATCAATGCCGGTCTCGAAGCTCGGGGTTTAGATGTGGTCTGCGCGCCTGAGGCAGTGAAAGATGATGCTTCCTGTAGAAAGGCGGCTGAATTCTTCGCCAGCCAGAATGTGGATTTGCTGCACGCGTTGATCATCAGCTGGTCCTTCGACCATTACACGATCGAGATCCAGCAAAAGGTATCCCGGCCGGTTGTTATCCGCGCCATTCCAGGTATCCGCTCCGGCTCAATCGTCGGCTCCATGCAGTTAAACTGCGTCCTCGCGGATATTGAATATCCTCACCGGCTTTTTTATGGTGATATATCCAATCAGGAAACCCTGATTAAAACTGAAGTGTTTGCCAGGGCGTGCGGCATTCAAAATAAATTAAACGGCGCCCGCATGGCTGTCATTGGGCGGCGGACTGAAGGGATGACCCCGACTGCTGTTGATGAGGTGGAAGTGCTGCGGCTGTTTGGCACCCGCCTTCTGAACTTCGGGTTGGATGAACTCCAGGAAATGGCTGCCAAAATCCCGCAGGCCGATGCAGAAACCGCCTGGGCGCGCATTTCTTCCGGGGCTGCCAAAGTTCTGTCGAAAACCGAACACGGGATCGCAACCGCTCGCAATTACCTGGTGGTCAAGAACATGGTCCAGGACCTTGGTTTGAGCGCGGTTACCATCGGCTCCTATCCCCAATGC
>Ga0315283_10002749_pt1 | contig 14823 bp, 18 predicted proteins | sample YL17G09_0_MG_FD_204541 | JGI IMG/M metagenome (GOLD analysis project Ga0315283, IMG submission 204541) | Sediment microbial communities from Yellowstone Lake, YNP, Wyoming, USA - YL17G09_0 | ecosystem: Environmental > Aquatic > Freshwater > Lake > Sediment | place: USA: Wyoming | collected... | reverse complement strand
GCGGGTCATAGGTTGAGATCATTACAACCTGTGAATCGAAAATATCGCGGATCTTATCGCCCACCAGGTTATAAATCGCCTGCACATCCAGGTGCGAAGCAAGCGCTTGCTGGACGCTATTGATGATCGCCAATTCCGCCTCGCGCTCAGCGAGTTCCTGATCTATTGTGTTTTCATTCGACCATGTTGTTTGGTCAGCCATACGACACTACCTCTTGCCGGATCCACTTCACTTATCGGGTGACAACTTGCAATTTACTTGATTATCTCATGCTTCCAGCTTTTTTCGGATGGTTCGATGTATCTGTTGCTCCGGCATTCTCGTTCTACCCCCTTCGATCTTTTATTACTGATCTCGCATCTTTAATATCGTTCCAATGGATATTTTCTAAGATCTACATCATTATAGCTGGAATGTCGATCAACCCCCTGGGTTCAGTAATCATAAAACACATTATCTCTATTCGTACTTTAAGTTGAATACGAGACCCGAGGTACTCTTAATGAAGTATGTTGTTCGATGATTGCGATATAATAGATTCTTCTAAATGCTGGAGATAATTGCGGAAGGAAATCATAAGCGGATACTGCAGAGATCGTTGTTTCTAAAATCTGTTGAGATTAATAAGCAGTCGGTCCGCTGAGTCAAAGTCGAAATCTCGTTTTTCCTGCTCGTTAGCATGGCATGAACAGCTATTGGCTTCAGGAATATACTTGAGGAAAATTATCATATCATTATCAAGGAGGAACACGTGAGCACAACCACCCTGTTGGACGCAATCCATGTTTGCATGGAAAATGAAAGGATAGCCTCCCAAAGCTATGCCGATGCAGCAAATAAAATAATAAATCCAGTCGGCCAGGAGTTATTCATTCAGCTCAGTCAATTTGAGAAATATCATTTAGAGCGATTAACTGTCCTGGAGAAATCTCTGCAAGAAAAAGGTGATTTCATCAATTATAACGGGAAAGCTTTTCCACTCCCTCCGAAATTCACAATAAAGGCTGCCATAGATCCTGATAAAAAAAGCGTAATGATGATAATTACAGAAGCAATGGAACTTGAGAGGCAAGCAGAAAAAGCATATGCCGATCTGGCTGCTCAAGTTTCAGACCCTGAGGGTCACAGAATGTTCCTCAGACTTTCTGAAGAAGAACACAACCATTATCGGATCCTCACGGAAGCATATTGGACCTTAAGCGACCTGGGTGTCTGGAAGTGGAAGCGCGTTTGATTTGGATGGACTCTTCCTGTGTTCACCTAAGGGAATAACCACTCCCGTACCAAATCATGGTACCGCAGGTGGGAAAGATAGCAATTTAAAAGAGGCTGCTATTTTTGAATAGATCCTCCTAAAATAATCCACGGGAATTGCCTGCGAAAGGAACTCTACATTTTTAAGATTTAATAAGAACCTCCATATGACAAGTTCTGAATTGAAATATCCGCAAGATGAAAATATGGTAAAGAACAACGCTGGGCAGTTTATCGGTAAGTGTTATGTAATGCGCCAAAAAATGGTTTCGATTGGCAATGACTACTGGATAGAGGATGAACAAGGGGAAACGGTTTACAAAATTGATGGCAAAATAGGTGTGCATAAGACTTTTATCTTCGAGGACGCCCACGGTAAAAGGCTGGCAAAAATTCACAAAGCCTTGCTCACCGTCAAGGAAACGATGGACATCGAAGGACCCGAAGGTGAGAAGCTGGCTGTAGTGAAGAAAGATCTCTTTACCCCTCTAAAAGAGCATTTCGTGGTCAATATGAAAATTGGTCCCGACCTGGAAATTCATGGCAACATCCTTGACCACGAATACACAATCGGCAAAGGTGGTAAGAATGTTGCCCAGGTCTCCAAGAAATTATTCCATGTGCGAGACAGCTACACCATTTCGATTGAGCCTGGTCAGGATGATGTCATGCTACTTGCGGTGGTGGTTTGTATAGATGAAATGACCCACGCCGGAAATTAGCTACCAAGATTATTGAGCGGGTATATACCATTACCTTCACATTATTGTAAAATTCCCCTGTGATTAGACAAGGAGCGACAATAAATACTTAAATGGATTTGGTCACCTGAGTGCAATTAATTAGATAAGCGGTGTCCTAATCTCTTGCAGGTACGGGTGCTGGGGTTATTTAATATTTTTTTCTGATCTCCGGTTGACTTTTCAACCAATCCGTTCTACACTATCCGCATGCTCGCACGTGTCTTCTCCTGCGCTGTGATCGGTCTGGACGGAGTGGTGGTTGAAGTCGAGGTGGACACTGGCCTGGGTCTGCCAGGCATGACCATCGTCGGCCTGCCCGACGCAGCCGTCCAGGAAAGCCGGGAGCGCGTCCAGGCGGCTATTAAGAACGCTGGCATCGAATTCCCCCGCAAGCGCATCATCGTCAATTTAGCCCCTGCATCCGTGCGCAAGGAAGGTCCAGCATACGACCTGCCCATCGCACTCGGTGTGCTGGTCATGATGGGCCGGCTCCCCCAGGCTGCCTGCGAAGAGGCCCTCGTGGTCGGTGAGTTATCCCTGGATGGCAGTGTACGGCATTCACGGGGCGTCTTACCCATGAGCGTCGTCGCCAGGCAACAGGGGTTCAAGCGCATCTTCGTCCCCAAAGTTGATGCCACAGAAGCTGCCCTGATCCCAAATCTGGAGGTCATCCCCGTCAGCACCCTTTCCGAGCTTTATGGGCACCTCTCCGGCAGGGTTCCCATTCCTCCCCAGCCATCCATTAAACCTGAAGAGTTGCCCATCGTCACCCAGACCGACTTCCAGGAAATCAAAGGACAGGAACATGTAAAACGTGCCTTTGAAGTAGCCGCTGCGGGTGGGCATAATATGATGATGGTGTGGACAATAATCCCGAGGCATCCCCAAACATCCCTGTTATCTGCACATCTTCCCCGGATATAACCACCTTTACGCTTAATTGCTTCATCACCCAGCGTTTATTCTCCACTGTCGGTTCCCATTCATCCCCATGCAGGCGATCCCTGATCACAGCTGAATACTCCTCCAGGTTCCTTAAATCCTCAGCAGTGGGAAGATCCGCAAGATAGGTCTTTATTTCCTTTATACGATCCTGGATCTGCCGGCGTTCCTCATCGATCTGCATTTTCTGGCCAAGAAATTCACCTTTGTCCATGCCAATATCTGGGTCCGTGTACGCCTTGATGAGGTTCTGTACCCGCTGGGACAATTTATCATCACTCCTGGTAAGTTCATCGAGTAGATCGATCTCTCGCGGATGGTCCTGCTGTCCTTTGTCGATAGTTTGCTGATAACCTTCCCGGATCGTGTCAGGATTTGACAGAAAATTTAATATTGTGGACCACACTACATCGTCAATCTTGCGAGTAGAGATCATCCGGTTTGAACAATGCCCTTCCTTCATCCGGTGTCGGTATTGCTTGGATTCATTTATCGTTCGTCTTTTCGGATCCGGCTTTCGTCCCTCGCAAACGTAGGCCTTACCGCATTCCCCGCAAATGATATAACCGGATAACAGATAATCCCTGGTCGTTTCCCTGCGCACTAGTTGGCTCGATTGCTCCAATCTGCGCCTGGTTTCTTCATATATACTCTCGTCGATAATTGATGGTATCTCGATCCGGATCCATTCATCTACACTTCGCAGCTTACGTATCTTTTTCTGGTCGTCCCCTCGCAAGCTCTTGGACTTGTTGTAATATAAGTTCCCTATATATGCCGGATTGTTCAATATCTTGTGAACGGATGATTTTCCCCAATGATCACCCCTGGCCGGCTTATATTCCTCAATGCCATTCAATCTCTCTGCTATTCCCCGGATGGACAATTTATCCACCAGGTAGTAGTTAAATATTAATCTAACTATTTTAGCCTGGTGATGGTTGACTTTCAGGCCAACGGATGTGCTCTTATCCACCTCATAACCATAAGGAACCCAATATCCCATTATCTTACCGGATAATGCTTTTCTTCGTTTCCCCCTGGTGGACCGCTCCCTCCTCCAGTCATTCTCCAGTTGCGCAGCTGAAGCGATCACATTCTTCATAAATTGGCCTTCCGGTGTATCTGTGTACTCCCCATGAACGTATTCAACCCCAGCACCATGCTTATAAAATCCGTACTCATGGGTACGCAGCTTGTAAGGATCCCTGTCCAATCTATCAATGGAAAAGACTATCACCGATTCAAAACCTTGCTTACTCAGGTAATCATAACAAGCATCCAGCCCAGGACGGTACAGCTCCAGGGAGCTGTAATCATCCACGAATGCCCGGATCCCATGCCCAGGCATACAATCCTTCCCTGTTTGCTGGTCAACATAGCGGTCCCCAACGATGGTGTAACCCTTTTTCTCCGCATACTTCACACATTCGGCGAGCTGGGAGGGGATCGAATAATTGTCCCTTTGCTTGTCTGTTGATACCCTGCAATATATTGCAGCTCGTTTCATTGTCATCTACCTTTCACTACAGCTGTGTGCTTTCACTTCCTTCTTCTCTAATTCACCTATACCGGGAAACAAAAAATCCCCGATTGAATTTCCGGGGATGGGCGAGTAAAATTGTGTTAGCCTGTTGACCGTTACCCCGGTTGATAGGTTAGGTCCTGGTTGGTGTTATCAGCATCTTCCGGGACCGCTTCTTATTGAAGCTACAACGATTGTACGACGTAATATCATAAAGTCAAGCATCTTTATACCAATGGGTAGGGATTGACCATCCTGAGCCTTCCCATCGGGCTGTCAGGCATATTCCTGGCAGCCCATATGCGAAAGGAGGATCAACCTAAAAACCGAATTATGCGCTGGTCAAATTACCAGGTCTCACGCCAAAACCAGGTATATAGTTAGGCCGGCTAGAGGTTGGAGAATGGCTTGGCCCCCAACCCAATCCCTCAATGTCCTGCCAGGTTGCCAGGAGCGAGCGGGATAAGCGATCATGCACATTTCGAGCTGAGTTCATGTGCTCAGCTGCATCATGCACCTTAATATCGGAGTTCGATAATTGCTCCAACTCCGCAATCATCTCACCCAGTTTATCAACGTCTGCTTTCAACCCTTTCTCACCAATCTTAGCCTGCAGCTGCACTACCGCCTGTTGTACCTTTTTATCCAGGTCAATGATTATCCCGCCCTGTGTTGCCCGGTCAAAATCTGAAAGTTTTTGCCTGGCTTCGTTCACCTGGCCATTGGCATACTGCAATGCCTGTTGGAGCGCTGTCAATTTCTCACGATTTAGGCTCAATTCTTGTAGGCTGTTGCTGGTTTCGTTTTCCATCAGCTCACCATTCACAACCACCTGGAGGTGTTTTATTCGCAATTCGGTTGCTTCAATCTGTTCCAGGATCCTGTCCTTGGCCTTGCCCAACTTCTCCAGATTCTTTTCTAGATCCGCTCTTTTTTCTGCCATTCTCTTTCTCCTATGTCAAGGTTGTCCGATTCACATCGGTCATTATTGTGATTGATCTCCCTTCCGCTGCCCGTCCCGGTGCAGGAACGGGCAGCTTCAAGAAAGGAGGTGGTCCAGCTGATCAGGCATGAACCCAGAATATTGGCCAGGTAAACCTTATCAGAAACCCTGACCAGGCATAATAGCACTATACGCCAGAAGGCCCCCAATAAAGATCTAGGGCCTTAGCTGAATCTTCAGCTCGATCCAGTACCGGGATGATAAATTGAACACCCTGAAACTGTCTGCCGTCAATTGGCAGCATCGCTCGCCCTACGTCCAGATAGTTGGGAATATGAGCAATATTCTGATCAACCCTGGTGGAGATCCGCAAGGCCTTCCCGGAATAATCGAGGACGTTGAACCAGACATCCCCGCCAAAACATCCCCGGAATGTAATCCATTGGCTCACCAGGTCAACGGATCCATCCGGTTTACAAGGCAATCCGATAAACCGGACTTTTCCACCCATCGTATAGATGGGACCTGCTTCGGTTTTACCCTTCTCAATTGTCGTACTCTGTTTCGATAGATTGTATGCCATTTCAGTACTCCCTCCAAATTAGTATAATTTCCGGATCGCCGGTGGTCTGTTCAGGATGTCATGCACCCTCCGGTGTAAGTTCTCAGCTTCAATCTCCTGATCAGGTGTAAGGACCCGGTTTTTCACTTTCAAAATTTCTTTCTTCCTGCTACCCAGTTGGCTAAAGACCTCAGTAATATATTGGCCAAATTTATTAATATCGAATGAACGTTCCTGTCTGCTGACCCTTTCCACAATATATTTCATGTTTTTATCTGAAAACCCGCCTCCAATGATGATCATAATAATTATCCTTTCCTGATTGATTTATTTTTCCCAGGGTAACTTTCCACCAGGGATGAATTGCCTTGCATAACGGTAATCATCAGCCTGTTCAGCCTCCTCCCATGTGTCAAATATCCCCAGAAACCTCCCGGACCGCTCATAATAGATCCTGGCGTATTCCTCTGGTCCGAGGTCAAGGATTTCATCCATACTTATCTTCGGCTTTACATCTGGCGGTAACAACCGCTTAGGCGGTCCAGTTGGGATCCAGATTTTTTTACCCGCTATTTCAAAATGCTCAACCATTGCTCGTCTCCGGTGAGTTCATCTTCACAACTTCATTCCAGGAATAGCCATCAAGTAATCTATCCATTGGATCATCTTCCTCTTTCTCTTTTACAATGGGAGCAACGCCAGCCCTAGACCTGGGTGTCAAATATAACTGCTGCCTCACCGTATCCAATCTCGCTCCCTTGCGGTCCATCCGCTGGTCAACGGATACATAGAGTTCATACCGATGTTTTTCCATCGCCAATTTCCGCAAATGACGCAACTCAGCCAAATATGCCTGGCCTAGGCAATACTCAACCAGGAGATCCCGGTCAAAAGGCGTGATGATGACACCAGCCAATTGGTCGTATAACCGGATATGGTATTTCCAACATTCCTGTGCCACTGGATAACCGTCTAATACCATAGGCGGTTTTACGGACAACCGCTTTTTCAGCGCGAGTGCAGCCTCAGATGCTTCTCTTTCAGCCATTCTTGCCGTGTGTCGGTCTGATGTTAGTAATGCTGCTGGTTTTTTTGCTGGCATTTTCCTGATTTCTCCACATTCCCGCATTTTTTAGCGTGGATGGCCCCGCCCGCTCGCGTCCCCAAAAAAATTAACTTTAAGACGGCATACCCCCCTCGAAGGTCATTTCGATAGATTAGTTGCATCATCTACTCCTCAGTACCGCAAATATCTTCCAGAACTGCCTCCACCTCAGCAGATGTCCTGCAGATCGCAACCTGGCCGGCCCATGCTTCGATCCAGCGGCGCTCTGCTTCGGTAAGATCACATCTGCCGGCAAGATTTTTAATTTCGATCAAAACATTCTTTTCCCGATAGCCACAAAGTAAATCCGGGCAGCCAAACCCAACGCCTGCCAGGATCTGCACGGTGCATCCTGCTCGCCTCAAGGCTTTTACGATGGACGCTTGATTTTTATCAACTCGCATTTTAGTCATGATCATCTCCACTTACCACAGGAGTGGAACAGGTGGAACAAGTACTTAGCAACACTTTAAAAATATTTAATTTATAAGTCTTGGTAAACACCTGTTCCACCTGTTCCACCTTTATATTTTTAGCCATACACCCCGCCATACACGGGTTTTTTGTCCATTCACCCGGACATTATCTTTCTCGAAACCCAGGCGGGTCAGCACATTCGAGATCCGCTGGGCTGTCTGCATATCATTACCACCCACAATCTTGCCATCGACCCGCAGCCGATAGATGATCTGGGCTGTGGCCGTGTATTGGTCCTGTTTGTCTTTCTCGCAGTTGAATGTGCTGAATATATCAAACGCAATGGGGTCATCAATCTCATATTGGGTATTGACAGCAATGATTTTCTTTTCTGTATCCGGGTCCAGGTCAAAGGTTTCACCATGAGTGAAAAGTGCCACGGCCTGCGCCCATACCTGATTGACATCAATATCACGGCTGTACTTCCAGTCGATCTCAGTAAGTGTGCAGCACCGAAAACGCCGGCTGCCAGTTGGGTCAGCCAGGAATCCACCTGATGAATTGATCGTGCCTATGAAGGATGCTGTGGCAGGTTTCACGATCTCGTCGTGCCCATATGGTTTGCGCACATTGATGATCTCTTTGGAGATAAATGCCTTAAGCGCCTCAATGTCTGCCTTGCGGATGGTGCTTCCCAGCTCTTCCACTTCCCAGATCCATTTGCTGCACAGCATGATCAGAAAATCTTTGTCCTCTGTATTGATCGCATTTTGGATATAGAATGCCGGCAGTGGGCTGCCCAGCCACCACACAAAACGGCTCTTTCCGAGGCCCTGCTTACCATCCAGCACCCACATGGGGTGTTGCTGCCCTTTCCTGTAGCCCATCACTCGCTGTACAGCACCTACAAGCCATTTACGCAGCAGAACAGGGAATAGCTGATCACGATCAACAAAATAAGACGCCAGTGTGCTGATCCAATCAATCCCCTCCCATGCTGTGGTGCTGGATCCTTCCCAAACCAGTGAATTGAGGTAATCCCGAATCGGGTGAAACATGTGCTCCATCCCCATAGCTGCCATGACGTCCAGGGCTACATCTTTACCCTTATATTCGTATTCACGCAGGCCGGTCATGATCTTGGCCATGTGCAGGTCACTCATACGGGTGCCGTTTACGTAGATCATATCGTTCATGTCGTTTACGGCGAACGTATACCCCTGAGCTGCTAATGCTTTCATGTAATGGCTAGGTTTGGGTTTTTTGGGGGCTGGGCGAATAAACGGTGCAGCACCATCCTCTTCTGCCCAGCGCAGCAAACTGGGAAAACCAATTTTGTTAGCATCCCCTAGCGCCGGGCTGAATGTAACCCATTTTTGAGCGCATGCACCGGGTTCATATTTGTCAGACTGTTTTGACCAAGTGTCCCAAGCAATCAGCCCCGCTTGGCCCAGGCTGTAAAGGCTCATCCCGACCTCCAGCCAGTGCTGGTAATTGTCTGCTCGTTCTCTCTTAAGGGAATTCAAGGCTCTGTGAGCATCCTCAAGTAAGCTGGCGCCCGCCTCTGTTTCTCCTGCAGGGGGTGCTTGGGAAGTTGTTTTTTCGTCTTCAGGTGGTTCCTGCACCAGCTGCACTATCCAGTCGGGGGCGGGTGCTACAGGTGTCTCACTTGGTTTGAGCTCAAAACGATAGGGTCCATTTGTCACAGATGGGGGAATGATGATCAGCCCCCCATTGGATTTAATATCAATACCAGCACCCAGGACATCGTTTCCACAATTGATGACGCATCCATTGGGGGGATATTGAAAATATAGGTGGGAACCCTTATTGCCAGTTTCAACCGTCACGGTCTCGATGGGTTCCGGATGCTCGTTCCGAAGCATATCCCAGGTAACATCACCGCCATTCCTGGGGTCAATATCGACTATAAATATACCCGCACCACCCCGATTGGTGCTGCCGGTTGCCATAGCCCAATTGGCTTGCGGGTATTTTGTATGCCATGCCTGGATCTTGTCATGGTCTGTTGTGGCAATTTTGTACCCGCCTGCGATGAATGGATGCTTGCCCGGATGCTTGCATTCTTTTTTCCCACAGCTACACTGGCCACTATCCAACCAGGCGACAGGGAAAATAGGCCAACTCTTGTTGGCATAGAACAGTAGATTTGAAAACTTAGTATCATCCATATCTGGTGGATAATCGTATTCTCTGTCCAAAATTTCATCCAATCGGAAATCCATCTTAAAGAGGTCCAGGGAGGGGTCGCCGTGGCGACCCCTCCATTCTGATGATTTCACCAGGGGATGTCTGCTGATGGATCCGGTGGTTGTGTCACTGCCTGCTGTGGTGCAGATGCCGGAGCTGCTTTAGGTGCTGCCACTGGTGCCTTCATCCGGATCCGAATGGCCAACGTCATTTTCCCAGCAAAGGACACCTCCGTCGAAAAAAGGGTAATTTTCTTACCGATCCATTCACTTGGATCCTTTCCAAAGCGATCGGCCAGGGTCCTGGCGTTGGTTTTATTCAAGATCAATTCCTTTTCGAGCTCACGGAAGCTGAGAATAAATTTGACCTCTCGGTCTTCCCCCACTTCCTCGTCGACGACGTCCTTGATCGTCAATACCAGATCTTCATCCGGAAGATCATCGGATTTCAGCCAGCGAGCTTTATAAATATCGTCATAGCTTGCATTTGTAGGCATTTTAGTACTCCTTAATTGGATTATTTTTGATTGGTTGATATAGGTTGATTCTGTATGTTGTATTTGAACGTCTGTATTATTCCCTTCCTGCCGGTTGTGTTATATTTAAGGTACAACTTCATTGGGACCGCCCGACAAAGTCGGACCCAAACGCCCCCGCTCACTACGGGGCATCTTTTTTTATTCATTGACGTCATCATTGATATTCATCTCAAGACGTTTAGCTTCTTCTTGTAGCAAGTCCACCAAGGCCTTTTCCCCTCTAACCACAATGAACGTAGGGGGTACTTTAACTCCCCAACTCGTGCCGAGGATGTACTCATAGATACACCGTAAATTGATACTAGTGATTGCCTTTGGCTGGCTCGGATGATTGTCCATTTTTGATGGTAGCCTTTGGCAAATTGATATGATTTTCATGAGCTGCTTGGTGTTCTAACGCACGAATGATGATGACCGCAGCCTGTGCCCTCGGATCCCGATATTCTTCCTCTGCTAACTTTCTCAGCTCTTCCATCGTCATTTCTGGGAGGTGAATTTCAAGTCTTGGCATATAACCAACCATTTCTCATAAAAAAAGAGGCATCTTCATGCCTCTTTTATATACCTTCGTTGTCTGTAATTTAGTCTGGAATGTGTTTCTTATCTGTGCGAATATTATTTCTTATTCTTCGAATATTTGTTCCTCCAGCCGTAAAATGTCCCTCTCTTCACAATCGAAACCCCTCCCTCACATCCAAATCTATTATCTATCCAATCCTGGCATGTGCCTGAATAATTATTCTTATCAAGTTTTTCCCAATCTTCAACTGCTTTAATTTTCTGAGCTACGGTAATTTTCGATGGGCCAAATTTCCGGCCGTTAGTGTTTTTCAATTCGTTTACTAATTGGAATACTTGCTCCCAGGTCATGATGGTTGGTTCACCAAAATTCTTCAATAATCCTGCTTCTGGAAATGCAACGTCAATTTCCTTAAGTAATTCAACATAATATTTCCCAACACTGGGTGGTGATAAAAACGCATCAATTATTATTTCAGTCCTACCATCACTCACTGGAATTAATTCAAACTTGATCACATCCCGTTTATGAATCATGTCATCTTCAGGCGGAATCCCACGCAGCACCGTGACAGATTCTATTACCCATAATGAATTAGGTCTTTTTATTGGTGGTAGAAGATAGAATTTCTTAACCACATCCCCAGCTGGTGGATCCAACCACTTATATTGCAAATGACGTGTATGTCTTTCTAGCCACTGTAGAAATTTATCTTGTGATACATTTACTACAAAAGTAGGTGGATATGGTTGCCAACCATTCACTACGAGCTTTAATGGGTTTTCCATGCTTACGCTCCTTTTACATTCCCGCCTGGGAGCGCATGATGCTATAATCGCTCTTACCAGGCAGCTATATCCTGCTTGGTCAGCTCCGAGTGGTTACACACTGCGGAGCGATTTTTATTATCAAATCATATCATAATATCGCCTTTTGTAAGAACATCCATTCTATGTATATTCTTAAAATATTCAAAGCGCTGGAGTAGATGAGCGATTCCAAAACGGTCAAATTCATATATCCCAAACGCACGATTTACTTCGGATCAGACGGTTGTGGGTTCGAATCCCGCCGGGGGCGCCTAGATGTGGGGGTTAACACTCGTTTTATCACCATATACGGCAGTGTTTGGATTAGAGCCCATCACTTAAAGCACAATTAAAGCACAATCAGGATAATCTCAGGACATGTCCTGGGGAAAAAATGATCGGTCTCCAGGAAAACCTCGAGACCGATCACGCCAAATAAAGTATTTATTACTCGGATTCTACTTGGGCCAATGAAGCGATCTTTCAGTTGATGATGCTGGCTTACAATTTGTTATTGTTGTTCAAGATGGACTTAGTAAGGGAAACAGAATACCGGCAGCAAATAAAGACGGTCCGATTGAAGTACATTTTTCTGGCCGGGAAGATCATCAGAACGGCGAGAAGTGTGGTGATGAAGCTCTCTGAGAAATATCCTTATCGAGAGATATATGAAAAAAGCCTGTCTTAGAAATATCCCTCTTCATCTCTCTACCCGTTGTTTCTATTTAAATCCACCAGAAAAAATCATTTCAGATGCCCGAATTTGTGAAAGTGGATCCAAAATATTATGCACATATGGAGGAAATGATGCTAAACTTAAACAAAGATTATCAAAATCATCACTCTTTGAGGTGAAAATGTTGGTCGAATTTATTCGACGTGGAATCTTGGTAAGATATAGCGTATACAATGCCCGATCGGGTTACCTATGCGCTTGTCAAGTACAACCCACAAAAAGAGTTAAACATGACGCTGAATGATTTCTTATCAACGATTGCTGGAATTTCAGGCTTGCTGTTCGTTGTGACAAGCATGCTGGCGATGGGCATGAGCCTGACCATTGCCCAGATACTCCAACCCCTGAAAAACGCTCGCCTGGTAATCCTGGCGCTTACTCGGACCTAGAGCGGCATCCCGAAAATGTGCCGGTGCCGGGGGTGTTGATCGTGCGCCTGGATGCGCAGCTGTACTATGCCAATGCTGCCAATGTCAGGGATCGTGTGAAAGCCATGATCAAAGAAATGGAATCACCTCCCCGGGCTGTGATCTTCGACTCCAACGCTCAGGAGCAGCTCGATGTGACCACCACGGACGCCATCAAAGGCCTGGTGAAAGAGCTTCATAGGAAGGGCGTCGAAGTATACCTGGCTGAAGTGCATGCGCCAGTACTCGAGCACGGTCGCGTGACCGGCCTGCTTGAATCCATCGGCGAAGATCATGTGTTTCCGAGCGTGGACCTCGCAGTACGTTCTATCACTGAAGTAGAGAAACAATAACAATAAACAAGGAGCATGAAATTGGGACAAAATAATACAGGTTACTTGACAGTGTTTGTTGTCGAGATTCAGCAAGTAAACCCTAAGATTGAATACAGGAGGAAGACGAAATGACGAACAACGAATCCATGTCCCTGCCGGTGCCAGCGTTTGCCGGTGGAACAAAGGCGATCACCATGACTCCGGTGGTCGGCACTCCGCATCGGGAGTACGCCGAGATGTTCATCCCGGGCGAAGAGCAGCTCGAGGACGGCGAGCTGCGCGTGACGGTACTCGGAAGCGGCAATCCCTGGAACACGCGCGCTCAGGCCTCAGCCAGCATCCTCGTCGAGGTCGGCAACCCGGAGCGCGACATCTTTGTTTTCGACATCGGGAGCGGTTCCCTGGCGAACTACGCCAGTCTGAAGCTACCCATCAATAAGCTCAACAAGGTGTTCCTCACTCACCTGCACGCCGACCACACCAGCGACCTGATCACGCTTTCCGGCAGCTGGTCGAAGGTAGGGCGAGCCGACGGGCCGGTCTATGTGTGGGGTCCCAGCGGTACCGAGCCTCGCCTGGGCACGCGGCACTTCGTCGAAGGGATCGAGGAAGCCCTTGCCTGGGACACCGCAGCCGGGCGCGGCGCTATGAACCCGGACAGTATGAAGATCGTGGTCTCCGAGTTCGACTTCAGCCAGACCCAGGTGGTCTACGACGAGAACGGCGTGAAGGTGGCCTCGTTTCCTGTCGTCCACGCCCTGAGCGGCGCCGTCGGCTATCGCCTCGACTTCGCCGGCCTGTCGTTCGTCTTCTCGGGCGACACGCGTGCCTGCTGGCCACTTGTGCGTGCCTGCGAAGGCGGCGTTGACCTGCTCATCCACGAGTGCTTCCCGCCCGCCGCTGCGCTCGCCGCCGCCTCGGGTTTCTCCATCGAGGGGGCAACGATAGCGCTCAATCGCGCCCACACCTCGCCTAAGGCTGCCGGCAAGGTATTCGGGCTGGCGAAGCCGCGCGTGGCCGGCCTCTACCATACGCTGCTCTCACCCCAGGTCATCTCCATGCTCTATTCTGAGATTAGCGCAGTGTACAACGGTCCCGTCGTCCAGACCCAAGATCTGACCGTTTTCAACGTGACGAAGGAGGCTGTGGTCGCTCGCCAGGCAAAGCCGTTCGATCAGCTGCCTCCCCTGCCAGGGGTACAGCGCGTGGCCTTCAGCCCTGTCGCGGTGCCGCCTCCCGATTGGTGGGCAGAGGCGCTCATCCCACTCGATTGAGTCCTGGCTACCAGAGAGCCTGGCTTGCGGCGCACCACCCTCCCCTCGCAAGCCAGGCAGAATCTCTCCCGAATGCAGAGTAAAGCAAAATATTTAATAGGTGACTTATGAAAGACTCAACTCCCCCTGCCAAAGGCATTGCCCGCTTCATTCCCGATATATTAAATTCCTCATCTTCTTTGTCACAGTAATCTTTTCCCTATAACTCATTTACTTTGTAAACCCTCCTTTGTGGCTTTGTGGGTTATCACAAAGCCACAAGCAAGGTTTTAGTAACCTTCTTCGGTTTTCTCAACCGGCGCATCCGCAATCCTTTCGCCCTCATCGAACTCAGGTCATCTTTTTGGTTTTAGGGATTTGAGATCGATCGGGATCGGAGAGAGAATATCATCCATCACCCGGGCAGCTTCATCCTGGGTCCCTGGGATATAGTGAGCATAAGTGGTCATTAAGATCGCCAGAGAGTGACCCAGCATCCCAGCCACGATCAAACATTCCAAC
>Ga0315283_10002747_pt1 | contig 14826 bp, 12 predicted proteins | sample YL17G09_0_MG_FD_204541 | JGI IMG/M metagenome (GOLD analysis project Ga0315283, IMG submission 204541) | Sediment microbial communities from Yellowstone Lake, YNP, Wyoming, USA - YL17G09_0 | ecosystem: Environmental > Aquatic > Freshwater > Lake > Sediment | place: USA: Wyoming | collected... | reverse complement strand
GTCGCGGTTGATCTTGCCCGCGAAACCCCGATGCTCCGCTTCGGCGGTCAGCAGGCGCGAGGACATCACCGGGGACAACGTCAGAGCGACCACGCCCGAGATCATCACGGCGCCGGCCAGGGTGAAGGCGAACTCACGAAACAGCGAGCCGGTGAGGCCGCCCTGGAGCCCGATCGGAGCGTACACGGTGGCCAGCGTGATCGTCATCGCGATGATCGGGCCGAACAACTCGCGCGCGCTCAAGACGGCGGCCTGAATGGGCGTGTTCCCTTCGCGGAGACGCCGCTCGACGTTCTCGACGACGACGATGGCGTCGTCGACCACCAATCCCACGGAAAGCACGATGGCCAGAAGGGTGAGCAAGTTGACCGTGAACCCGAACACTTGCATCAGGAACACCGCTCCGACCAACGAAACGGGGATGGCGACGATCGGAACGAGCACGGAGCGGAACGACCCGAGGAAGAGGAAGATCACGATCATGACGATGAGCAGCGTCTCCATCAGCGTCTTGAAGACTTCGCTCAGCGCGTCCCTGATGTATCCCGTGGCGTCGTAGGCAATGGCCGCCTTCATCCCGCTCGGGAGGTCGGCCTTGATCGAGTCGATCTCGGTTCGGACGGCCTTGATCACGTCCAGCGAGTTCGCGTTGGGGAGAACCCACACCCCCATGAAGACCGCGGTCTGACCCGAGAACCGGACCTCGGTGTTGTAGTCCTCGGCCCCGAGCACGACGTCGGCGACGTCACCGAGCCGGACCAACGTGCCGTTGTCCTGACGGATCACGAGTTGCTTGAACTCGGGGACCGAGCGCAGGTCGGTGTTGGCCGTCAGGTTCACCTGGATCAGCGATCCTTTGGTCTGACCCACGGCGGACAGAAAGTTGTTCGCCGAGAGCGCCTGTCGCACCTGGACGGGGCTGACGTTGAGCGCCGCCATCCGGTCGGGCTTGAGCCAGATGCGCATCGCGAACGTGCGTCCGCCCAGGATTTCGGCCCGCTGCACGCCGCCCAAGGCCGACAACCGCGGTTGCACGACACGCACCAAATAGTCGGTGATCTCGTTCTGCTGCAGGATGTCCGAGCTGAAACTCAGGTAGCACGAGGCGAACTGCGAGTCGGCCGATTCGATGTTGATGACCGGAACCTGGGCCTCGGGCGGCAGATCGCCGCGCACTTGATCGACCTTCGAGGCGATCTCGGCCAAGGCCTTGCGGCTGTCTTGGTTCAGCTTGAGATGCGCGGTGATCGTCGAGAGGGAGAGGGCGCTTTGCGATTCGAGATACTCGATGCCGTCGGCGCCGGCGATCGCGCGCTCCAACGGGGCGGTGATGAACCCGCGGATCAGATCGGCGCTGGCCCCGACGTAGACCGTCGTCACCGTCACCGTGGCGTTTTCGCTGCGTGGGTATTGCCTCACGTTCAGCGTGCGGATCGCTTGCACGCCGGCGATGAGGATCAACAGGTTGACGACCAGCGCCAAGATGGGCCGGCGGATGAACAGATCGGTAATGGATCGCACGACGGCTCCCGTCAGGAATTCGGAGGGCGCGGCGTCGACTGCGCGTCGGGCGCCAATGTGTTGTCCACGGCCACGGGCGATCCATTCCTCAACTTGAACACGCCCGAGGTCGCCACCGTCTGCCCCGCCTTGAGTCCGGCGGCGACGGCGACGAAGTCACCTCGGGTCAACCCGAGCCTCACGGTCGTCATCTGGACCTGCTTGACGGTCTTGCCGGACTTTGCGTCCTTGACGTCGCTGATGACGAAGACCGAATCGCCGTAAGGCGCATGCAGGACGGCCGTGGACGGAATCGCGAGAATCGGATCGGTTTCCGGGAGGACGAGCTCCACCCGCGCAAACATGCCGGGGCGCAGGTCGCCGTCGCCGTTGGCGATGGTCGCTTGCACTTTGATGTTCCGGCTGCTGGCGTCGACCTGGGGATTGACCGCGGTCACCTTCCCCGTGAACACGCGGCCGGGGGTCGCGTCGGTCATCACGCGCACCTCCATGGCCCTCTGGACTTGCGCCAACTGCTGCTCGGGAACGCTGAAATCGACGTAGACCGGGTCGAGCGAATGAAGCGAAACGATGGCGTCACCGGGATTCACGAACTGGCCCAGGTTGACCGACCGGATGCCGAGGCGGCCGGCGAACGGGGCGAGGATCGTCTTTTTCGCGATCGTGGCCTCGATGACCTCCACGTCGCCCCCGGTTTTCAGAAACTCGGCCTCGCGGCTGTCCAAATCCGCATTCGAAACGACCCCCTGCTCGTGGAGCCCGCGGGCGCGCTCGAGGTTGAGACGCGCGAGTTCCGCCTGCGCCTTCGCCGCCCTGAGCTGCGCCTGCTCCGACGTCGTGTCGAGGCGCACGAGGACCTGCCCCTTCACCGCCGTCGCGCCCGAGACGAACGCGATCTCGCGGACGGTGCCGGCCAACTCCGCGCGCAACTCGACGCCTTGAACGGCCGTGATCGAGCCGACCGCCGGCAAGAGGGACTCCCACGTCTCCTGTCGAACCTCGGTCGCGCTCACGGTCTCGGCAGGCACCGAAAACTCGGCGCCCGATGCGATGAGCGCGCGGATCTGGAACGCCTTGATTCCGGCCAACGCCGCGACGACCAAGACGAGTCCGGCGACGGTGAAAGCGATCGTTTTCTTCATGACTGACCCTGTTCGACACGCGCCGGGGGCGCGTTGCGTGAAAAAAGAAGTGGCCAGAGCGTGCGAAGCATCGCCAGCTGACGCTCCCTGATCTGTGTTGCGGTCAACGTGGACGAGTCCGCGATGGCTCGGATCATCATGCCGCGCGTCGAGTCGACGATGATCTCGGCGGCGGTCCGGGGAGTCAACCCCGGCGGGGCTGTTTTTGCCTCATCCGAAGCGGCGATCAGGTCGGTGACGCTCTCGATGAAGAACTGCGTGACGTCTCTCACGAGGACTCTGACCTGCTCGTTGCGGGCGGCCTCCGCAAACAGGTCCAATACGAGCGAGAGGTGAAGGTGCTCCGGCTGCTCCTCGCAGTGACGGATCGAGACCAACTCCAACGCCTCAAACAACGTGGGGGCGCGGCGCGCTTGCTCGAGAACCCGGCGCAGGTCGTCGAGATGCTCGCTCGCCATGAAAGTGATCACGGCGTCCTTGCTGTCGAAGTAGCGGTAGATCAGACCGACGCTAATTTGCGCCTCGGCGCTGATGTCGTTCATCGTCGTTTGGTGGAAGCCGCGCCGGGCGAAGCAGGTCATGGCCGCGCGCAGGATCTGGTGGCGCCTGTCCTCGGAGTGGTCGGGGACCGTGGGTGATTTGTGGGTTGTTTCCATGTGAATGAATACTCATTCACATGGTGAACGACGAGCCGGAATCGGTCAAGGCCTGCGCCGTCTGACCTAGACTAGCCCCCGACGATGGCTCGAAATCCCTGCCTCCGCCCGGTGGCTTCGCTCGGCGTGGACGCTGTCGCGGTGATGTACTCGATCGTACAGGCCGAGAACAAGACGGAAACCGACATGCTCGTAAGCTATCTCTACGTCTTCGGCCCGAACCCGGTGAAGCGGGACGACAACCCGAGCCTCTACTGGACCGAGCACCAATATTCGGGGGTTCAGATCAAGTTCCGCGACACGTTCGACGCCGACTTCGCGGGGTTCGCGAGCGTCGTCAGGGCACTCGCCGAAAAAACCGGCGAGTACCTCTGACGAGAAGACGCGCGGCGCGGAGTGAACCGGGCGGATCAGGCTAGAACCGCCACCCCAGACCGAGCTGGTAGGTGAGAGGATCGAAATCCACGGCGGTTCCCGTTGTGCTCTCTTGAGTGCCGGTTTGCGAGTAGCGCACCGCCATCAAGAGGGCGAGCCCATTCTTCGTCAACGCGATGTCGAACCCGAGAACTCCTCCGTACCCCCAATCACTTTCGAGTTCCTGGCTGAAGTCGGTATAGCTCCCGAAGAGCCCGAGGTAGAGATCAAAGCGGGATCGTCCAAAGAAGTGAAAATTGGGGCCAAAGGTGCCCGTCCAAACGGTCAGGTCCGTCGACGCCGTTGAGTTCACCGTCGTCGTGTCGATGGCCGGCTGGGCCCAGAGAATCTGCGTGTCGAGACCGAACCACGGAACGATCCTTCGCTCGTAATCGGCATAGAAACCGTAGCCATCGTTCGTTTCGAAGGTGGCGTTCCCGATGGTGGTCGGGTCGCCGCCGGGTACAACCCAGGCGAGACCGAAGCGGAGGATGTTGTTGGGCATGTCATCCGACGCGCGAACGACGTTCGTCGAAACCGCGGCCAGAACCAGGGCGATCAGAGTCAGGGATACGAAATGACGTCGCATGGCAGGTGCTCCTTTGGGCGCGAAGGTGTTCCGCGGGGAAATGCTAGCACGGCGATATCGGGCTACGGCTCGATCGCAAGCCTCCCGCGGTCCGGAACTTCCTTGAGGTACGACAGCAGGGCGTGGATGAAGATCACGAGCCCGGCCACGAGTGCGAGGACGGGGATCAGCCAGAGGTAAACCCCCAGAGAGCTCTCCAGACCGAAGTGCTCCGAGATCCAGAAGCCCATCGTCTCGTGGAGGCTCGCGTTCTCGTCCGCGGAGCTGTAGACGAACACCCCCGCGAGGAACTTCCAGTGGCGCGAGAACCGGTCGCCGGGCTCGCAGGAACTCCCGATCTTCCAGAGGAGCGCTCCGCTCGCGAGCAACAGGAGCGTTCAGACGCCATTGCGATCTAGGCCCATCCTTGGCTCTCGTAGGCTACCGCCAAGTTGAAGTGCGCGTCCACGTGCGGTGGTGATGTTCGTTGACATCGACGAGCGAGAGACTTACGGTCAGCGCGACTGCGACGGCGCCGCGGTGGAGTAGCTGCGATGAAAACTCGTGTCCCCATCGGCCTGCTTCTTCTTTCCCTGGCCTCGACCCGTCAGGCGTCAGCCGAGGACGCGTGGTCCGTCGCGGAGTCTGCCTGGAAGGAAAGATGAAGGGGTGGAAGACCCTTCCACCTCCCCACGGTGGCTTCTGGGCGAAGCTGGACCTGAATCTGAAGGCGAAGTAGGGTCCACCACGATGAACACTCCTGAGTACGACAGCTTCGCCGACATCTATGCCGTGTGGACCGACACGGCAGGGTCCACGCGCGCCAACCTTCCCTTCTACCTGGACGCCTACTCCCGGGCCGACGGGCCGGTGGTGGAATTGGGAGTGGGAGACGGCCGCATCGCCGTGCAGGCCGCGGCGCGGGGGTGCGCCGTGATCGGCGTGGATTCCTCGCAGGCCATGCTCAACCTCTGCCGCCGTCGCGCCGAGAACGCCGGCGTAGGCGAACAGCTCACCCTGATCCGCGCCGATTTTCGCAGCTTCGAGCTGCACTCCCCCGCGGCGCTCATCGCGTTGCCGTACCACAGCATCGGCCATCTGCCGACCTTAGAGGACAAACGCAACGCGATCGCTCACGTGTATTCCCAGCTCAGGCCCGGTGGCTGTTTCCTTTTCGATGACTTCGTGATGACGCCCGAGTTGATGGCGCACATGCGAACGGTGCAGCTGCGCGCGGAGTATCGCACCGCATCCGGCGCTGAGGCGTTGCTGTGGGTGACGTCGCTGGTCGACGAACCGGCGCAGTCGATCCGGGTGGTCACCTGGGAAGACGAGCTCGAAGCCGATGGCGTGGTGCGACAGCGCCGCTACCGCCGCCTCAGCCTGAGCTGGCTCAGACCGCCGCAGGCGCGCGAACTGCTCCTTGCGGCCGGCTTCACGATCGAAGCATGCTACGGCGATTTCAACCGCACGCCGTTCGCCGACGCGACGGCACTCGAACAGATCTGGATCGCGCGTCGGCCGGGGCTTCAGGAGACGGGACGATGATCGGCACAGCCGGACTCAAGAGCCTGAAGATCGACTGCCTCGTCGGCATCCTCGATCACGAACGGCGGATACCGCAGACCGTGATCCTCGACATCGATCTGGACTACGACTTCGCCTCCGCTGCCGGCTCGGAGTCGATCGGCGATGCGGTGGACTACGCCGCGGTGGCCGACAGGGTGACCGACTTCGTGCAGCGCCGCGCGTTTCAACTGATCGAAACGATGGCGGAAGAAACGGCCGCGATGCTCTTGGCGCAGCTCGCACCGGTGCAGACCGTGCGTCTCGAGATTCGCAAGCCCGCTGCCGTGCCCGCGGCAGAGTGTTCGTTCGTGCGCGTGGAGCGCCACCGGCGATGACCCGGCCCGCCACGCCTTCGCATTCGGCCCCCCTGGCCGTCGTCACCGGCGGTGCGCGCCGGTTGGGCCGGCATCTGTGCACGGTCCTGGCCGGGCGCGGCTACGACGTGGTGATTCTGTATCGCGAGTCCGAAGCCGATGCCCGCGCGCTCGCACAAGAGATCGCAAGCACCGGCCGCCGCGCGCGGGTGCTCGCTGCGGATGTGGCCGTCAACGCGGACGTCGCGGCGGTCTTCGCGAACATCGGCGCGAACGAAGGCCGCGTCGACCTGCTCGTGAACAACGTGGGCAACTACAACCCGCAGCACGTGAGCAAGCTCGATCCGAACGTATGGGACGCGACGATCGCCACCAACCTCTCCGGCGCTTACTACTGCTGCTACCACGCGCTCCCCCTGATGCGCCCGGGGAGCAGCATCGTCAACATCGGGACGGCCGGCCTCGAGGGCACGAGGGCGAACGTGCAGGGCGTCGACTACTACGTCAGCAAGACAGGCCTGCTCTCGCTCACGCGCTCGCTCGCCGCCGCCTACGCGGAGCGGGACATCCGCGTGAACATGGTTTCTCCGGGCCAGTTGGAAAACTCGATCGACCTTCCGCCTCCGGAAGAGATCGGCCGGTGGGTGCCCCTCCGGCGCGCGGGTTCGCTCGAGGACGTCTCCCAGGCCGTCTTGTACCTGCTCGAGGCCACCTACGTCACCGGCGTCAACCTCGACGTCGCGGGCGGCTACCGGCTGTAGCCGGCGCCCAAGGATGGTCACCGCCAGCGCGCTGCTGCCGCTGTGGAATCGCGCCGACGAGTGGGCGCACCGCCTTGCGATGATTCGCGAAGCCGCGTCGTTTCTCTACCTGTCGACCTACTACATTGAATACGACGAGTACGGCGTCGAACTACTCGACGCGCTCGAGGCGGCCCAGCGGCGCGGCGTGGCGGTGAACCTGTTGATCGACGGGTTCGGCCAGCAGCTTGGCGGCGTGTTGATGTCTCGAGACAGTCGATCGGCGCTCGCGTCCCGGCTCGACGCCCTGAGGCGAGCGGGCGGAGTCGTGACGATCTACCGCCCCGAACACAGGCTGCAGCGATGGCTCGGCGGCGGCCAGCACGTCAAGATCCAGGTGTCCGAAGCGGGGGAGGCGTTGTTTTGCAGCAGCAACGTCACCCGAATGTCGTTCGAGGGCTGGAATGAGTACGCGGTGGCCCTGCGCGGTCCGGTCGTGCCGACGCTCCTCGCGAGTTACCGGGAGATCGGCGGGTCGGTGGAGGAGTCGCACGTCGATCATCTGCGCACCGGAGCCCTTGCCGCAGAAGCCGGCATCGCCCTCGACTACTGGCTGTGCAACCCGAACCTGCTGCAGGGCGCCGGTGGTCCGCTGGGATGGAGAGGGGCGAACATCGTCACCGATCGCCTCGTGCAAATGATCGCGGACGCGACGTCTTCCATCGCGATCACGAGCCTCTACTTCAAACCCGTCGAACCGCTGATGGCCGCACTGGTGGCGGCGGCGCGACGCGGGGTGAACGTGGAGATCCATCACTCGCATCGGGCCGCCCTTCCGGCCACCGAGTTGGCGTGGATCGCCGCGGCCGCCCACTACCGGCGGCTGTTGCGCGCGGGAGTACGCGTGTACGAGAACCGGCACGGCGAGCACTCGAAGATCGTCGTCACCGACGGGACCACTGTGGCCTTCGGGAGTTACAACTTCGAGCACGCGGCGCACGATCGCCTGGCCGAAGCGATGCTCGCCAGTCGCGATCCCGCGGCGGTACGACCGGCCCTCGCGATCTTCGAAGAGCTGCGGCAGCATCCGGATAACGTGCCGGTCACGTCGGAGACGATGCGCGAGTTACCGATGCGCCTGCGGATCAAGCGCACGATCCTCGGACCCTTCAAGCGGTGGATGTGAGCTTCCGTACTTCGGTTTGAACAGGCGCCTCCCGATCACGGACAAGGTCCGATCAGATCGAGCCCATCGCGCGGATCCACCGTCTGACCGGAGTTGCCGTAACTACCGGTGCAGGCATGTTGGCCGCGCACCAGGTAGTACACACCGCTGCCGGCGGCCGGTGGCGCGGAGCCGTCATCGAACGGCGTATCGGCATCGTTGTCGACCAGGCAGGTGGCGGCCGCGAAGCCGCCGCCAACGAGCGCGGCGAGGTCGCCGGTCACGATGTCGTAGTTGGTGCCGGTCCCGGCCGTTCCGTCCTGTGAGTTCCAGGCGATGCGGACCGTCGCGCCGACCTTGCTGATCGCCAGACCCGCGACTTCGGTGGGTGCGCCGCGCACGTTCGGATCGGCGTCGTTGCAGTCCGATCCGCTCAGCACGCCGTCCCCGTCGCCGTCGGCGATGCGCCAGCGTGCGGCGCGCGTATCCCAGTACTGGCTGGCTCGGTGCCCCGTGTAGGCCGTGTGCATGATGCCGGCCTTTGCCGCAACCGGGAGCTCGACCGCGTTCAGCCAGTTGGTCAGCTTGCTCCCCTGATTCGGCTCGCTGTTCATCCTGACGATCAGCTGATTCCAGCTCGCGCCTCCGTCGCTGGAGTGCCGCGCGGCGATTTGCGGCTGGCCGGAGCCACTATCGGCCCACACGGCCCAGGTGTTCCCCGTGCCGTCGGCGACGAGATACGGCAGCCGGCTGAACGCGAGGGGTTGAGGGGCGAGGTCATCGACGCGCTGCGGCGTTCCCCAGGTGGCCCCACCGTCGGTCGAGCGGACGGTGTACACATCGAAGTTGTCTGTGAAGATGACCAGCGGCTGCGTGCCCGACGCTCCCAAGGCGTAGATCACGCGCGGGATGAACTGACTCGCGTTGAGCCCGGAGGCCACGATCCGCTCGCCCTGCCAGCTCAGGCCGTTGAACCGGTTGCTCCACGTTCGGGTGAGCGTGCTGTCCCTGAAGTCGGCCCACACGGCGATCACCTCGCCGCCGTTGCATTCGACGTCGGGGACGTTTGCGGACGTGAGCGTCGCCGTGCGCAAGTTCGTGCCTGGACCGAAGTTCACGCCGCCGTCCGTGCTGGTGCGGCTCACGATCTGGTTGATGCTTCCGCCTGCGTTGTTGGAGCGCCAGACCACGCTGACGTTGGAATTGCCGGCGCAGATCACCGGACTATCGTTGATCACCGAGGCACCCGTGTTTTGCTGGTCGAAGTCGAACGAGGCCCCCCAGGTCGTGCCGTCATCGCGCGAGATGGCCATACGCACGTCGGTCCCGAGACTCCAGATCGCAAACAGGTCGTCGTTTTGATTGACGACCAGGCGCAGAGTGCGGATCACGTTCAGCGTATCGACGACCACCTCGTTGCTCCACGTGACACCGCGGTCGAGCGATTTGCGAAAGACCATCTGCATCCGGCTCAGCGCGTAGTTCTGCCGCGCATACATCGCGTAGACACGGTTGCCGTCGGTTGGATGTCCGGCGAGCGCGATCGCCAGCGGCTCCTCCGAGCCGGCCACATGCTGGCTCAGCCGCACCGGCGTCAGGTAGGTGGCTCCGGAATCGACGCTGCGCGCGTAGAACACGTCGGGGAAACCGGTAACGTCGACCATACGGTACAGGAGGTGCACGTCCGTCGCGTTGGGCGCGAGGATCAACGGCGCCGGATATTGCACGCGGTTATCGACATCGCCGTACGGGCCCAATGTCTTCTCGTCGTTGAGATCGAACGCGGTGCTCGAAGCGCGGTTCACGAACGTCTCGTAGCTGCTCTGCGAGCGGGTGTCGAGATAGGAGACCAGGATTCCGTTAAGGCCGTTGTGCGTCTCGAGGCTACCGAGGCGGGTTTCGCCGCTGTCCGCACCACCGTTGTGGTCGGCCTGATCGAACGCACCAAAGAGGACTCCGTCGTCGGTCGAGATCGCCAGCTGCAGCTTGTTGAAGCGCGGATCGCTGCCCGTCGCCTGTCGCTCTTGGGCCATCACCCAGACGCCGTCATTGGTACGACCGAACGAGTAATTGCTGTTGGCGCCCGCGCTTCGATTGACCGGCAGCGCGAACGAGGCCCCTTCGGAGGCGGAGCGCTGCGTGTAGAGCGCGCCGGAGTCGTTGAGATAGCCGACGATGACGGTGTCGGTGTTGTAGGAGGGGAAGACCCGCGCGCTGCGCGCAAACGGCGCCCCCAGGCTGCCCGTGTTGCCGACCAGCGCAAACGAGCCGCCGCCATCGCCTGAATGCCAGACATAGAGCTTGCCGCCCGAGGGCGTGTCCCCCGCCGCGATCACCACATGACCGGTCCGCGTGATGCCGATTCCGACACCCGCCTGCGTTCCCGGCCCCGACACCGATTGCCCGAGTGCTTGCTCCCCACCGAAGGTCAGGCCGCCGTCGACCGAGCGGCTGTACAGCACGCGCTGACCCGCGCCCCGATTTTGGATGTACGCCACGTGCACCTTGCCGGATTGATCGACGGCCGCATCGCATTCCAGCGGCACGCGATTCGTCACGGTGTCGAGATCGGGCTTGACCGGCGACCGCCAGGTCTGGCCGAAATCCGAGCTGGTCATCACGTACGTGTCGTTATCTTCCCACCACTCCGAGAACGCGATCGCCACGCGGCCGAGTTCGTTGGCGTGGATCGACCAGATGTTGGCGACGCCGTGCCGCGGATTCCCGTCCACGACCAGATCGACCGGTGAGGTCCACGTCACGCCGTTGTCGTCGCTGCGCCGGAAGCGGAGGCCAACATCCTTGGTCACACCCGCGAAACGGTACGCCAAGTAGATGCGCTCGTCTTCGGAGCGATAGGCCGCAAACTGCAACACCGGACGGGCGGTCTCGATCGGAAACGGAGTTCCGTAGGTCACGCCACCGTTGGCGGAGGTCTGGCCCCAGAGCTTGAAATGCGCGAGGGTCAGCAGCACGACCTTGCCCGCCTCATTGGCCAAGATTTGCGACTGGACGTGGTGATTGGGGACCGCTCCGAGCGGAAGGTTGATCTCCTCCTCGAACTCGCCGACTTCGTTGAAAAGGAAGGCGCGCTTGTCGAGCGCGTCGGGCTGTGGTTGCGGGTCTTGAACCGAGGAGAACAGGCCCCTACCGCCACCGGTCGCCAGCTCGCGCGCTTGATCGGACGGCGCGTCGCCGCACAGCCCAACAATGTTCCAAAGCGTCAGGATCACGAGTCCACTGGTCCAGGCTCTACGCAACGTACACCTCCGAGGGACGACCCTTAGCTGATAAACGACATGCGGTTCTGTTTAACTCAGCGCAAGCCAGAAATTATCGTCCCCGCCAATTCAGGGGAACGGGCGCTCGATCGGGTGGACTGCCTGCCGACCAGGGAACACTTCCCATGAAGTGATTGCTGCTGGTGGCCCCCCTTTCGAAGTTTAGCCTGATCGGCTGGACTTTCTTCTTCCGTACGCCCTGCCTGGGCCCGCTCAAAGTGGCCGCGCTGACGCCGCCCGGCTGGCAGGTGACGATCGTCGACGAGAAAGTGGAGCGGCTCGACCTGGAGCACGAAGCCGACCTGGTCGGGATCACGACGATGACGACGACCGCGCCCTGCGCCGACGAGCTCGCCGATCATTTCCGGAGGCGCGGCGTCAAGGTCGTCGTGGGTGGCATGCACGCGTCCTGCCTGCCTGAAGAAGCCGGGCAACATGGCGACAGCGTGGTGATCGGAGAGGCCGAGGGGCTCTGGGCGGAGCTCCTGGGGCATTTCGAGCGGGGCGCATTGCAGCCGATTGACCGGCACGACGGCGAGCGGCCTCCGCTCGTGCACCTGCCGCGGCCCGACTGGGAGCTGTATCGCACCAAGAACTACCTCCCGTTCCATTTCGTGGAAACCACGCGCGGTGACGAGCGCGTTCGGCGGCACGTACCGCAGCCGTCCGCAAGAGGAAGTGCTCAAGGAACTGCAGGCGCTTCGCCCGTTCGAAGGGGCGTTCACGCTCGACCACTGCGTGTTCTTCGTGGACGACAACATCGTCAGCAACCGCGGCTACGCCGGTTTGTTCCTGGGATTCGAGACCCTCTCCCCCGAGACCTTAGCCGCGGTCTGCAAGCGCGTGAACCGCCCCAACCAGTACTACGACGTGGTGCAGAAACTCCACGATCACGGCATCGGCATCGGCGGCTCGTTCGTGTTCGGCTTCGACACCGACGACGCCGGGGTGTTCGACCGGACGCTCGAGTTCGTGACGCGCGCGAAACTGGAGGTGGCGTATTTTTCCATTCTCACTCCCTACCCGGGGACGCGCCTGCATCATCGGCTTGCGGAGGAGCGGCGGATCCTGAGCCAGGATTGGTCGACGTACGACGGCAGCCACGTGGTGTACCGCCCGAAGACCTTCACCCCGGAGCAGTTGCTCGACGGGTATCTGCGCACGTGGCAGCAGGCCTACTCGGTGCCGACGATCTGCCGCCGCCTCTGGGGTACGACGGCGTGGAAGAGCTTCTTCTACCCGATGAACTTCGGCTTCCGTCAGAGCGTGCGCGGGTTGGCAAACTCCGGCGGAACGTAACGACGCACCTGCGCGAGCGGCGGCATGCGCATCAGCACCGGAAGGTAACGCCAATAGGGCGGCGCGAATCGGAGTGTTCGGAGCGCGGCGTTGAACCACCGTTCCGCCTTTGAGGTGCCCTGCTCGGCGGCGTAGACGATCCCGGGATTCTTCGCGAGCGCACGCTGCACGCGCGCGACGATCCAATCTTCCTCGACGTTCGGCGATACGTAAAAAGTCGGCGCGGCGTAGTCGTGATCGCGCGTGACGAGCCCATCGCGCAACGCCAGCGCCGCCATCGCGGTTCCGGGGAGCACCCGCACGCCGGTCATCAGGATGGTCACGCAGCGCGGGTCGCACAGTTCGCTTTCGATGAACCGCAGGGTTTCGTCGACGGTCTCCCGGGTTTCTCCCGGCCCGCCGAGGATGAAGAACCACGCGCTCCGGATTCCGGACGCCCTCGCGAGGCGCGCCGTATTCCGGACGTCCCGCACGGTGAACCCTTTGTCGAGCGCCGACAGCGTCGTGTCGCTCGCGGCGTCGGGCGAGATCATCATCGAGCGAAAGCCCGCCCGCCGCATGGCGCGAAACAGCTCGCCCGTCACCCCGAGCGGATTGATGCCCGTCGCGGTGAGCCGGACGCGCAGATTCCGGCGGGCGATCTCGTCGCAGATTCCGATCGCGTGCGAGGTCGGCAGGTTGAACGTCGAATCGACGATCTCGAAGGTCCGCGGCCGCGACGATGCCGCGACGTGCTCGATCTCGTCCGCGACCTCCCGAGGCGTGCGGCAGCGGAGCTTGGCGCCCTCGATGCCGGGGTAGGCGCAGTAGACGCAGTGCATCGGACACCCGCGCTTGGTCTGGATGGCCCACGTCCCGCCGCGCCGGCCGTACGCCTGCCAATCGATCCATCGTTCCATGCCGGAGCGGCCGAAGCCGGGGAGTCGGTCGGGCCCGTTCCCGCCGTTTCCCGATCCGCCGCGCTCGTAGACCCCGGGGATCCCGCGCACCGCCTCGCCGGACTGCAGGGCACGCAACAGCGCGGGGAAGGCGACCTCACCCTCACCCACGACCGCGAAATCGGCCGGCAACGATTCGAACACCGCGGGCCCGAGCACGGACACCGCGGGGCCACCGACGACGATTCGCGCGCTCCCCGATTCCCTGACCAGCTCGATGTGCCGCTTCACGTCCCCCACCTGCGACGCGGGACGCTGCTTCGAGCAGCTGTCGATGTTCCGCACCGAGATGCCGACGACCTCGGGCCGGTGGGCTCGAAGCGCTCGACGCAGCGCGCCCTCGCCTTCTCCCGCGACGAGCAGATCGACGACCGCGACGTCGTGGCCGGCGACTTCCGCGGCGCTCGCAACGTAGGAGAGCCCGATCGGGGGCGCCGCGGTCAGATCGCGGCTCTTGTTGGCGTAGACGAGAAGGACGCGCATGGGACGGACAGCATGGACGGCTCTTTCCCTCCGTGCAACGCCCGAACAATGGTCGACTCATGGACAACCCATCGCGCGAGGCCTAGCATGCAAAAGAGGAGCGCTCATGCCGTACGGCGCTTGGACTCGCCGCGAGTTCCTGAGGGGCTCCGCCCCCTGTGGGGCGTTCGTCGTAGGGAGTGCGCTCGTCGCCCCCTCGAGTTCGGCAGCGTTCTTCTTCACTCCCGCGGGAGACGCCTCACCGATCGCGGAGTTGATCCGCAACGCCCCACGCGCCCGGTGGTGGATCTCGACGGCCGACACCAAACCGGCGCACGCGAAGATTTTGGTGCGCTGCCAGCTCTGCGCGCGCAACTGCACGCTCGCCGAGGGCGAGCGCGGCCTGTGTCGGGCGCGGATCCACGTGGGCGGCGAGCTGCGGAGCCTCGTCTACGGCCGGCCGATCAGCGTGCACGTCGATCCGATCGAGAAGAAGCCCTTCTATCACTTCCTGCCGGGGCGCTCCGCCTACTCGCTGGCGACCTCCGGATGTCCGCTGCGCTGCAAGTTCTGTCAGAACTGGGAGATCTCGCAAGCCAGCCCCGAGGACTACCGGACGCCGTCCGTTTCTCCCGAATCCGTCGCCCGCTCCGCGGCGGAGCGGCAGGCGCCGGTGATCGCGTTCACCTACAACGAGCCGACCGTCTTCGCCGAGTATCTTCTCGACATCGCGCACGCGGGCAAGGCCAAAGGGCTT
>Ga0315283_10002745_pt1 | contig 14830 bp, 9 predicted proteins | sample YL17G09_0_MG_FD_204541 | JGI IMG/M metagenome (GOLD analysis project Ga0315283, IMG submission 204541) | Sediment microbial communities from Yellowstone Lake, YNP, Wyoming, USA - YL17G09_0 | ecosystem: Environmental > Aquatic > Freshwater > Lake > Sediment | place: USA: Wyoming | collected... | reverse complement strand
CTCGCCGTATCCGCCCATGGCCTCCACCACGCGGTCATACCTGAGGGGACTGAGGATATTCGCCACGTCGCCCCGGACCTGGCCGTATCATTCCGCTTGTCCATAGCGAACTTGGTTCCATGCGGCGTTGTTCGCCACGATACCGATTACCGGCATATTGAAACGGATGAGTGTATCGTAGTCAAAGCCCGTCAGTCCGAAGGCCCCGTCGCCGAAAAGAACGATGACTTCTGTGTCAGGCATGGCCGCTTTAGCGGCAATGGCAAACGGTGTCCCCACGCCGAGGGTGCCTAAGGGGCCAGGATCGAGCCAGCGCCCCGGTATGCAGGGGGTGACGACGCTTGCGGACATCGTTACTACATCGCCGCCGTCGGCGATAAAGATTGTGTCTTCCAGCATGAATGCCTTAATCTCGCTGGCGAGGCGCAGGGGATGGATGGGTGTGGCATTGGATTCAAGGTATGGCCTGTCCTTTTCCAGTAAATCCTTTTCGAGCTGGCATAATTCCTCGATCCACCGTTCGTTATTTCGAGGAGCCGTGAATGCTTCAGTAAGTTGCGTGAGCACTGCCTTTATATCGCCCTGAATGCCGATATGTATTTCTCTGTTGTGTCCCAGTTCACCGTAGTCTAAATCGATTTGAATTATCTTCGCGTCCTCGGAGATGCGTTTGCCGTATGCCAGTCTAAAATCAAAGGGTGTGCCTATAACCATGACCACATCGGCTTTGGATAGCGCGTGTCTTCGCGAGCGGACCATAAAGAAAGCACAATCTCCTGAAAGGCAGCCCCTGGCCGCGCCGTTGAGATAGGTGGGGATGCAGGCCTTTTCTACAAAAGACGAAAGCTCCTCATCGGCGCGGCAATACCATACCTGCGTGCCCGCGATGATGGCCGGACGCTCGGCCTTTTCCAGCAGCGCTGCCGCCTGTTCGATAAGAGCGGGGTCACCGTATTGACGCCCCTGTGAGCGTATGTAAGAAGGGAATGAGACCGTATCCAGGTCCACAGCAGCATCCAGCACGTCTATGGGGATTTCGACAAACGACGGTCCCGGACGGCCATTATACGCCTCTCTTAAGGCAGAGGTGATTAATTCGGGAATGCGTTCCGTATCGGAAATAGAGGTGGACAGCTTGGTTATGGGCTTCGTGAGCGAAACATGGTCCAGCTCCTGCAACCCGCCTTTTAGAAGCTGCTTCCGCGGGGCCTGCCCGCCGATGACGAGCATGGGTACCTGGTTGCGGAAGGCATTGGCTATACCGGTTATAGCATCGGTCACGCCAGGACCGGCCGTTACGACAGCCACGCCGGGAACGCCTGTAAGCCTCGTCCATGCCTCAGCGGCATGGGCTGCCGTTTGCTCATGCCTCACGTCGATGATCCTGATCCCCTCATCCACGCAGCCATTATAGATATCGATAATGTGGCCGCCGGAAAGAGTGAATATTGTTGTCACGCCTATCTGCTTCAGGGTCTTCGCTACCAGTTGCCCGCCCGTAATCTGTGCCATCGAGCTTTTCCTCCTACTGTAATGAAAATTTTTCAATGGGATTATAGAAAAATAGATTCCATGTGTCAAACGATTAACATCACGATTAACATCAGACAAGGAGAAGAGAAAATGCGGCAAGCAGAAGCATCCCCCGTGTTGTGACATCCAGACCCAGTACCGGAATCAAAATAAGGCTGCCAAGAAGAGAGCCAACGGATCCACCAAGCAGGTCCGCCGCGTAGAGGGGAGAGATTATAGTTCGTTGGTCTTCTATTTCGTAAAGGCTCGCGTATGCAAAAATACCGGCAACAAGAAATCCCGCTGCCATAAGGAGCGCTGAAGTCTGTACCAAACCCGTTGCGGCGCTCATTGTTATGCGAGTTGCTGTAACCACGCACAGGAAGCAAAATCCGACGAGGAGTGCAACGGCATACCATCTGATCAATCTTTGCCGATTGGCAAACCTGGCCATCAGCATATCGATGATCATTGCGCCCAGAGCAAGCCCCGCCATGAAGCTCATGAGCAAGAGCCCTATATCCTGATAGAGGACTCCGTATTTTACCTGGTAATAGAGAATGAGGATTGTTTGGAGAACCATGCCGAGAAAGCTTGCGACAGCGACCAGCAACACACGGCGGCAGGCCGGCACGAAGCGGGAGAGCAGAAAAAGAAGAGGCAGGCTTATCCATAGCAGGAGAGGCAGGGCAGGCCTTGCAGCGGCTTTGTCCAGAATGGAAGAAAAATCGATAAGGGCAATGCCGGGGAAGAACTTTGACAACCAGATCGTGAAGGCATACTGGTAGCAGACTGGTCTCACGTCGGTGTTTGCAGGTGCAGCCTCTGTCCGGAGCAGATTTCTGATTTCAAAAAACCTGTCATTTGTAAAAAGATATCTGATGTAATTCGGTGAAATCAGCCGCGTTGCAATTTTCCGATCTTGTAGACGCCTGGACATGATTTCCGGCGTCCGAGGCAATGGTTCGCGGGAGGCGGTGACAACATTCGTTTGTCCCGGAAGAAAAAGTATCTCAGGAAAAACAGTCTCCAGGGCGCGATAGATGCTCGCCGTGCGCCGCGTCAACGGCAGTGTCCAGAGGTTTTCAGCCGACCGGAGCCGGAAGGCGAGAATACCTCCGTGATTCAGTTTTGCCGCGCACAGTTCGAAAAATTCCTTTGTATAAAAGCGGTTTGCCTGGCCTGACGTTGGCTCCGGCATGCCGACCAGTATGAGATCGTATTGGCCGCTGTCTCTGAGAAAACGGCGGGGATCGGCAAGGGTAATACGGACATTCGGTTCCCTGAGTGATTTCTGAATGTCAGGGGGAAGATGCTGTGTTACTAGGTCAAGCATGACAGGGTTTAGTTCGACGTAATCGATTCTCTTTGGTTTGTATTTCTGCACCTCTCTGACTATCCCTTCAACGCCTCCGCCCAAGATCAAGACCTGCTCGGGATTCGCATGCTGGAGGGCCGCCAGATGTGTGAAGTATTCAGCTTCCGTTCCTTCAGTCTCAAATGCCAGGGCGTCATTTTCGAAAACGGATAATTGCCCGGACGATTGGGCCACTGTGATTCTGCCATATGGAGAATCTTTGCTCTCGAGCAAATTCGGATGGTTCCAGGCAACCATTAGATGATCGATGGGAGGTGCCTGCCAGGTGAGCAATAGAAGGATACATGCCAAGACTGCTGCCGTCCATCGTAATGGGGATAGCCTCCTTCGTCCTAAAAAGGCAAGAGGAGTGATAACTGAGGCAAAGGCACATGCAAAGGCAATGGCAAAGTTCTGTGCTCCCCATATGAGGAAGACGGTTGCAGCCAGACCGCCGACCAACCCGCCAAGACTTTCGATGGCGTAGGCAATGGCTACGGTTCTCTCCTGTGAGACATATATCTTTGCAGTCCACTGGAATAAAATACCGGACAGTATCCCCGCAGGCATGAGTGAAATGACCACAATCGTAAATTGCTGGAGGAAGGTAAGGTATGCACCTGGTACACCTCCGAAGAGAAGACGGCTGGCGCGGATGAATACGATATCCAGGGGAAGAGCGATTCCGAAGATAATAAAAAGCAGAGCGAGGGTTTTATCTGATGGAAAATGAGTGCGGCGGCCGACAAGCGCCCCTATGGCTGTCCAAAAGAGCCAGATGCCGAGGGCTAAGAGGTAAATCAGCTCGACTCCGTAGAAGGAAACGTTTAATTCCCTAAGGAGTACAACCTGTCCCAGAATGGATATAAGTCCGATGGAAAAAAGTGAGATGATCATGGAGATTATTTGAAGTCTGCCTCGCTGAACACCACTGCCTGGAAGGTTGACAATTGCGCGCCCTGTTTCCAGCTTCCCGGCGGGAGCCCCGCTTTTGCACAGAGGTTATCCAGCATTTCTTCACGGTTCCATTTCTGTTCTGTTGCGACCTGGGGAAGGAAGACCGCCGAATGCCCATCTTTAACGAGCACAACACCGTCCCGCCCGACGACGATTTCCGCGGCGCCGGACACTTCTCTCAAGGGTGTCAGCACGGATATTTCAATTTCGATTTCACGGAGTTCATCGGCAGTCACCGGCCTGAACCGCCCGTCATTAAAAGCTGCCTGCAGCGCCATGGCGCCTGTGAGCTTCCCGAGCGGTTCATCTCCTATTATCCGGCCAACGCAACCGCGAAGCTCATTTTTTTTCTTGAGAGTTACAAAAATGCCCCGTGGCTGTTGGAGATTCGCACTGAAATCCCTGGCCAGGGGAACCGTATCAGTCGAAAATATTCTGGATATGGTTTCCCTGGCAAAGACAAGCAGGGCTTTTTTGTCTGAGGTGCTAAGCGAACCGGAAAGAGGGGAAGGGGCGGGGACGTCTCCTTTACTTGTGTTCTTCTCGTTACCGTTCTTGGTGAGCACAACAGCACCGTAGCCGACAACCTCCGACCGATCACCGATGGAAACATCTCCCGAGTTGGCATAGCTGACAACTACGCCACGGGTGGCGCCCAAAGATTTTGCGGCTGCCATGGCTGCCATGATGGGGGCCTCTCCGCAGGCGCAGGTGTGGAGTTTAGAAATGCGCCTATTCATCTGCGATTGAATGACTGAGTTAAATAAGGCAGGGTCAAGTTTCGTAATCGCCTTGAGGGTTTCCCTATCTACGGCGACTGCATCCTCCGCTGCCGGATAATGTGAAAGGTCGGAACTGGCGATAATCAATGCGCGTTTGTTCTTCAACACCTTTGCTAAGGCCTGGCCGAAGCGGGTGCACATGTTTACATCCGGCGAGCCGACGACAACAGGAACAATCTTCGCCTCAGGAAAGACGACCTGGACAAACGGTACTATCACTTCAACGGAGTGTTCACGCGCATGGAGTGATTTATCTAATACACAGTCGCCGGGATCTGCGGCCATCAACTCAGAGACGACTTCTCTTTCTATCGGAGCGATGCCTATGGGTGTTCTGAATCCCCCGCCCGGATAGAGAGAAATTTTTTCAAATCCCGGGTTTGTGTGATTTGTTCCCAAGATGACGATCACGTCATACCGCTTGTCCTTAACCTGCTTGAAGGCGTCGGCGCATATCTGGCCTGAATAGATATAGCCCGCATGGGGGACGATAATGGCCACAGTCCCTTTGGCTTTGGCCGGTACCGCGTCCTGAAGGAATTTTTCAATGGCCAGTTTCAGTGTGGATGCGGAGTTGGGATAGAACTTTCCCGCCACTGCAGGTTCACGAACGTCAGCGTCCGGCACTTTGTTTGCCTGACAAGCGAGAGCAAAACCGAGACCAATCACGAACAGTATAGTACACCATCTCAGTATTTTCATTTTTCATGACCTCTTTCTATACCCAAACGCCTGCGATTTTCCGGCTGCAGAATTTGCAGCGCCCATTCTTTATATTCATCTCTGTGACAAAAAATCCGCGCCTTTGTATCAGGACTTTCTTGCAGCTTGGGCAATAGGTGTTATCCCCCGGATGACTCGGCACATTACCCACATACGGATAATGAATACCTTTGCTGAGAGCCATGTCACGGGCCCGCTCCAGAGTGGCTACAGGCGTGGGAGGGAGATTGAGCATCTGGTAGGCGGGATGAAAACGGGAGAAGTGCAGGGGGACATCGGGGCCGACTTCTCCCAGTACCCAGTTTATCAGCTCCAGGAGCATCTTGTCGGAATCGTTTAACGTGGGGACTACGAGGTTAACGATTTCCAGGTGGACGCGGCTCTTGGCTATCTGTTTGATGCCTTTGAGTACAGGTTTCAGTTCCGCGCCGCACACGTTGCGATAAAAATCTTCGCTGTAACCCTTCAGGTCTATCTTGATGGCGTCGAGAACCTTGCACATTTCCGCAAGAGGCGCCTCATTTACGAAGCCGCAGCTTATCATTACGGAACGGAGGCCTTGTTTCTTTGCATCACGGGCGATGTCTATCATATATTCGGCAAAGACCGTTGGCTCATTATAGGTAAAGGCTATGACGCGAGCCTTGCTGGTGGATGCAGATCTGGCGATCTTCTCCGGCGGCGTATAGGGAACCTGATAATCCTCCGGACGGGCCTGCGAAATTTCCCAGTTTTGACAGCACTTGCACTGAAGCGGGCAGCCGGCGGTAGCCAGGGAATACGCCTCGGCCCCCGGGAGAAAGTGATAAAAGGGTTTCTTCTCTATCGGATCGACATGTATGCTGACCGGACGTCCATAGACGAGGCTTCGCAGCCCTCCCTTAACATTCACGCGCGTGCGGCATTTGCCCCGCTCGCCATCACCGATGATACAGCTATGGGGGCACAGGAAACATCTGACGGCGTTGTCTTTGTGAAGGGAAGTCCAGTAACGTGCCCTGGGGGCTGAACGCACCATCTCATCTATGGAATTGCCTGCGAAAGCAATGCCCGAGACACCGCCTGACAAAAACCCCTGCCAGAGAGGATCGGACAGAATGATGCCCGCGCCGCCAATGATGGGGGTAATCCTGGCACAGTTTGTTAAAAACTCACGTCTTGAAATCATGATGTCCTTAAGAGATTTCTCCTCGTAGAACAGGCATACCGTCCGTTCATCTTTAGTATAAGAGAAATGAGTGCGGCAAGTCAATGGGAAGAACTAAATCTAATCGTATTGACGAAAGGGGTGGGAGAAATGTATAGTGTAAACAATCAGAATGAATTCTCATACAACATGGCAAAATTTTCCGATACAGTAACATTTATTACGGGGGCCTCGTCAGGTATTGGGGCAGCCTTGGCGTTGGAGATTGCGCACCAGGGCGGTGATGTCGTACTGGTTGCGCGTCGCCAGGAACGATTGCAGGCACTTGTCCAGGAGATTGAATCGATGGGACGGCACGCACTGGCGGTTTCCTGCGATGTAAGCATTGATGACGAATTGAAGCACGCTGTGGAAAAAACAAAAGATAAATTTGGCCACATCAACTATGTCGTCGCCAATGCGGGTTTTGGTGTTGCCGGACGTTTCGAAAAGTTGACTGTTGAAGATTTCCGGCGCCAGTTTGAAACGAATGTGTTCGGCGTATTGAAGACGATTTATGCAACACGGGAATGCCTCATTGCAACCCGTGGATGCCTCGGAATCATAGGCAGCATCAATGGCTACATCGCAACCCCCCGTCTCTCCGCCTACTCAATGAGTAAATTCGCGATCCATGGGCTTGCCGAATCGTTATGGTATGAGTTCCGGCGATATAGCGTTGGTGTTGTCCTCATCGTGCCCGGCTATGTACGGACGGAAATCCGACAGGTTGATAAATGGGGTGTACATCATCCTGAAATGCAGGACCGCGTGCCTGCCTGGCTGCAGATATCGTGTGAGGATGCTGCGCGACAGATAGCACAGGCAATGTATAGGCGCCAGCGGATAAAGGTGATTACCGGACACGGAAGGTGCGCTGTCTTCCTGCAGCGTCATTGCCCGGGGTTCCTGTCTGCGATTGTATCCAGGCTGAGTGCAAAAGGGATTATTTGATTTTCAAAGTGGGAAACCTAAGCATTATCTCTGTTTCACCTTTTGAAGAAAGCCAGAACTTTTTCGAGAGAGAGGCAGTTCAAGATATGCTTGGGCTCGCACCAGCCGCGGCGGGCGATGCCTATTCCGAAGCGCATCAGTTTCAACTGGCCGGCGACGTGGGAATCTGTCCCGATGGCGAGCATGACGCCCAGCTCCCGGGCGCGGTGGATGTGGATGTCTTTGAGGTCGAGGCGGCTTGGCATGGCGTTGATCTCCAGGGCCTTCTTATATTTTACTGCTGCCTTGAAAAGGGCTTCCATATCGACGGCTGTCGGCTCCCGCTCTCCGATGAGGCGGCTCGTCGGGTGTGCAATGATATCGAGATGGGGGTTTTCAATCGCCTTGAGAATACGCCGGGTAATTCGTTCCGCGCTCTGATTGAAAGACGAATGAACGGCGCCGACGACGCAATCAAGCTCCGCTAACATGTGGTCAGGCATATCGATAGAACCGTCGGCTCTTATATCGACCTCCATGCCGCAGAGAATACGAAAGCCCTTGAACTTCTCATTAAGCCTGCGAATTTCCCTGACCTGTTCTTTCAGACGTTCTTCCGTCAAGCCATGCGCTATGCCGAGCCCTTTGGAATGATCGGTGATGGCTATGTACTTGTAGCCTTCATTCTTTGCAGCCAGGGCCATCTCTTCGATGGTATTATTGCCGTCGCTCCAGTCTGAGTGCGCATGAAAGTCGCCCTTTATGTCGCGGAGATCGACAAGACGGGGAATTGCGTGTACTTCCGACAATTCGATTTCTCCCTGATCTTCCCTGATTTCCGGGGGAATATATTGCATTCCCAGGCGCTTGTAGAAGGCCTCTTCCGTGGTGAATTTTTCCAGCTTATCATGGGCGACATCCGTGATTCCGTATTCGCTGAGCTTGAGTCCCTTCTTCTGATACTTCGTTCTGAGGGCGATATTGTGCTCCTTGCTGCCTGTGAAATATTGAAGAAGTGATCCGAAGGAGTCATGCTCCACCATTCTTAAATCCGCATGGAGACCCGGTGGGAGGATGACGCTCGCCTTGGTCGGCCCTTTGGCCAGGACTTCCTTAACCACAGGGAGAGCGACAAATTCATTGATGACTTTCTCCGGATTGTCGGCGGTTCCCATGATATCTATGTCCCCGACGGTTTCCCGGAAACGCCGGAGGCTCCCCGCAGAAGTCATGTTTTTCACTCCCGGAAGACTGCTGAGACTTTTCAAGATGTCTTCAACAATGGGCAGGGCCTGACCGATAGGGATGCGCTGATCCTTGCGGCGCATGGCCTCTATCTTGTGGAGCAGGTTCTGCGCGGTCTTGTCCCCCATCCGGAAGAGATCTGCGACCTTTCCCTCCTTTATCGCCTCTTCCAGTTGTTCTGCCGATGTTATCTTCAGCTCCGACGAAAGAAGGTGTGCTGTCTTTGGCCCGATACCGGGAATCTCCAGGAGGCGCGTTATGCCTTCGGGAAATTCGGCCTTGAGGCTTTCGTATGCTTCGAGCTTTCCTGTCTTAATCAGTTCGGTGCTTTTCTTTGCTATTGCCTCGCCCACGCCGGGGATTTTCTGAAAGTCCTCTTCCTGTTCCAGCATGACTGCCATCTCTTTGGGAAGGTGTTCGATAACCTGTGCCGCCCGCCTGTAAGCACGTATCTTAAATACGTTCTCTCCTTTCAGTTCGAGAAGGTCGGCCATATCATGAAACACCCTCGCGATTTCTGTATTCTTCATCTCACATATATCCTGCTACGTAATTCAGTTCGATCTGTATCCGGCTCTGCTTTCCTCCATCGTCTCATGATTCTATTTAATATGTTCCGATTCCGCAATGCTAAATTCAATGAGACTTAGTCCCTCCTTTACATTGAGATAAATTGCAAGAGATGGTAAATAGAATAAAAGGAAATGTGAAGATGACATAAATAGTGAGCCCGTTGGCGACTAAGGATTGGTCGATTTAACGATCAGAGATCATGTGGTCGATAATGAGAAGTACCTCTTGAAATACTCGGTTCAAATGAATCACTACAACCGAGAAATGAGGACGTGACATATGACAACGAACACAGAGAGACTCAAGCAATTTTTTGAACAAGTTAAGACCCTGACCTTCTGGCAACGACTTTTCAGGTGGTCTCAATTCAGAAGCCTGAGTTATGAAGCATATGAGGAATTTAAAACACTCCTCTCTGAGGCTGCAAGATCTATCCAGGAACTGGATACAGCCAAGACAGATATTTCTATCCTAAGAAACGACAATGAGCACCTCAGAAAATCGCAGTCCGAACTCGAAAACGAGGTCGGTAATCTTAGGAAGGAAGTAAGCGAGAACCTCCGTAAGATTTCAGAACTGACGTCTTTGGTAGCAATGAAAGACGAAGCAGTCAGACAAGCAGAAAGCAAGATTAAAGGGCTTGAAATTACGGTCGCAACAGCACAGGAAAGAATCAACAATGTTACTCAAGAGAACTCTCAGCTCAAGCAAGAGAATACCATTTTCAAGCAAACTGAAGATGACAGAAAAGCTAACTATGAAAAGGCTATGGCAACGCTGAACTCAATCAGGGAGAAGATTGAAGCCGATAGAAAGAAAGAGATCGAAGACCGTCAGCAAGAAGAGATAGAGCGGTTAAACAAAATGAAAGCCACTTGGGTGAATCATCAGGAAAACGTTAAGAATCAAATCAAGAAGATCTGCGACAGGAACACCATAGAATATGTTGACATAGTTCCCTTCAAGGGTAATCCTGACAACGCAATAAAGGTATGCGATGAGTTCATAATTTTTGATGCCAAAAGTCCCTCGTCAGACGACCTATCTAACTTTCCCACCTACATCAAGTTGCAAACGGAATCGGTGAAGAAATACATAAAGGAGGAGAACGTCAAGAAAGATATCTTTCTAGTAATCCCATCAAATACTGTGGGTGTCATCGATCGCTTCTCATACAATATGGCAGATTACACCGTTTACGTTGTCACGCTTGACGCCCTAGAGCCAATCATTTTGAGCCTGAAGAAACTTGAGGGATATGAATTCCCTGTTGAGCAGTTAAGTCCTGAAGACCGAGACAACATCTGCAGAGTAATTGGCAAGTATGCTCATGTTACCAAGCGACGAATTCAAATCGATCAGTTCTTTGATCGTCAGTTTTTAGAGGTTCTGTCAAAAAGTGAAGCTGACTTGCCGCGAGATATTCAGGAGAAAGTTAATGAGTACGAACGTTCGGAGAAATTAAATCCACCTCAGGAAAAAAGAGCAAAGCTCATTTCCAGTACCGAACTTGAGACTGACAGCAAGAGGATACGCAAAGAAGCAGAGGCGAAGGCAATCTCTTTTCCAGCTTCAGTTCAACAGGGAATCAGGAGCTTGCCCTTATACAGCGACGAATCAAGTAATGAGGAAAAAGAGGAAGAGTAGGGTCAGGTCTTTAATCTTGGCATTGCTCAGCGAGAGCACGGATACACGCAGAAGGAGATCGCCGACCATATCGGCCTGCATTACGCCTCTGTGAGCGAGCTGATCAGCTGTTCCGGAATATGCTAAAATACAAGACCTGACCCCGATTTCTTAAGGTACACACCGGTTGCCGATGCATTGCTGATTGGGGGTGCATACCGATAATCTTGCAGCAAACCCGTGTCCGGACCCGCAGAGGTGCGACCCCTTCGGGTAACACTGGTTCCTAATACATTCCTGATCAACAGCGCAAGAAGTATTCCCGCAGTGGATCGGCGCCCTCGCTATACACTGGTAGCCAACGCATCGCTGGTTGGGGGCACAAACCACGTTATGGCTTATCCCACAGATACTCGACCCTCTCGGTAAACACTTGTTGTTCAGGCACTGCTGATCGGGGGTGCAGACGATGTTCCGGTTCAGCCCACAGATGCTTGATCCTTTCGGCAAACACCGGTTTCCGAGGCACTGCTGATCGGGGGTGCAGACCGCATTCCCGCAGATGCTTGACCCTTTAGCCACACATTTATTACCGAGGCACTGCTGGCCGGGAGTGCAGACCACGTTTCCGCAAATGCTCGACCCCTTCGCCACACATTTATTACCGAGGCACTGCTGATCGGGCGTGCAGACTGCCTTTCCGCAGATGCTTGATCCCGGCACTACACACTTACTTGCAAGACACTGCTGACCGGGGGTGCAGACCACGTTCGGCGCACAGAGGCTTGACCCCTTCGCATAACACTGGCTATTAATGCACTGCTGGCTGGGATCGCAGATAAGACCGGTGATCCCACAGATACTCGACCCTGGCGCCAAGCAACGGCCGCTCAGACACTGCTGGCCGGGAGTGCAGACCACGTTGGGCGTACAGAGGCTTGACCCCTTCGCATAACACTGACTATTAATGCACTGCTGGCTGGGATCACAGACAAGACCGGTAATCCCGCAGACGCTTGATCCTGGCGCCAAACAACGGCCGCTAAGGCATTGCTGGCCGGGAGTGCAGACCACGTTGGGCGCACAGAGGCTTGACCCCTTCGCATAACACTGACTATTAATGCATTGCTGGCTGGGATTGCAGATCAGGTTCTGCCCGCAGATGCTTGACCCTGGAGCCAAACAACGGCCGCTCAGGCATTGCTGGCCGGGACTGCAGACGACGTTCGGTGCGCAGATGCTTGACCCTTTCGGATAACACAGATTGTTCATACACTGCTGGCTGGGATTGCAGATCAGGTTCGGCCCGCAGATGCTTGATCCTGGCGCCAAACAACGGCCGCTCAGACACTGCTGGCCGGGAGTGCAGACCACGTTGGGCGCGCAGAGGCTTGACCCTTTCGGATAACACTGTTTGTTCATGCACTGCTGGCTGGGATTGCAGATCAGGTTCGGCCCGCATATGCTTGATCCTGGAGCCAGACAACGGCCGTTCAGGCATTGCTGGCCGGGACTGCAGACGACGTTCGGTGCGCAGAGGCTTGACCCTTTCGGATAACACAGATTGTTCATACACTGCTGGCTGGGATTACAGATTGAGTTTCCGCAGAAGCTCGACCCCTTTGGCACACACTGATCACGAATGCACTGCTCGTCGGGAGTACAGATATCACCCTTGCAGATGCTTGTTCCTTTCGGATAACACTCGCCGTTCATGTACACTTCATTGGAGTTGCAGGTAACATAGCCTGGCGCCTCTCCAACAGTGGCAAAAAGCATGACGACCAAAATCACCATGCTGATAATTGAGAAACGTCTCATAATGCCTCCCTTTTCTACAAGGTATTACTTTTTAGTGGCCAATACTACTGAATGAAATTCCTGTATGTCAAGGCAATTCCATTAAAAAAATCGTTGACAATACTTTCTTTGCCAATGCGTTCGGATAATTTAGGGGCAGAAGTTAATAGATAGGGGCCGGCCATTCTTTGAATTGTAGCGCCCCTTATGGAAAGGAGAGCCAGGCCATAGAATTTATTACTCAAGATTTCTCCTTGCAGTCGAAATGACATAAAAAAGAATTATTACAAAGACTCATGGTAGAAATGACGCTTCGGTAAGAAATGAGATTCATAAATACAGAAGTAAATGGGGAAGGTTTATTGCGGCAACAGAAAAATTAGTGCGTTAGGCCGATGCTGCTGCATTCTACGTACTGTATTTGCGGAATAGATGATGTGCTGCAAGCATTGGGTGTTTGAAAGTCATTCTCGGTCCTGCAAATCGCATCACCTCTTTTATTCGAGATCGCATGTCCGGCTTGAAACAGTGAATTGTGCATTCGGCGCAAACGGGTTTATTGACACCGAACGTGCATTTTCTTATCCTGTTTTGTGCATAATCGGATAACTTTTTACATTCCTCGCAAAGTTCGCCCCTGCCATGGTGATGTTTGCAGAACATCTCTACCATTATGCGAACGGTCTTAATTTCTCTCTCCAAATTATTGCCCATAAATAGGAAGAAGTGACATTCATGATGTCACTCCGTATTCCTTCTTATCAATTGCCTGAGCTTTTACACTATGGAAGGCGGCATATTTTTGAAAATCCGCCCGTCGGGCGAGTACTCGACAATCTCACCACCTTCCTCGATCATGACGGTGAGAATAGAATTGACTTTCTTCCTCTCCGTGGAGGCGATAATTTCCTGTATCGTCTGGTAGCGGGAGAGTTCCTCAATTGTCACCAGAGTGGGAACTACCATATCAAATTCTTTCCGGCGAAAGCCATCGAGGATTTTCTTCGGGGTAATCCAGACGTGTCTCGTTAATTCAATGCCGTCATGGAGGGCTTCCTGGTTTGCAGGCGCCTCGGCAATAAAGAACCTGACGTCATAACGGTGCGGCAGGAATTCGGGGGTGATCCAGTGGGAAAAATAATGAAGACGATCTGCGGCGAGCGTCAGTCCCTCAGTCAGGAGAACGGTTTTTAGAGTGATTTCTCCGGTCTGTAATTTTTTGCGATAAGAACGGAATCGGTTCAGAATATCTTCTGAATCGAAAGACATCAAAGTCTTGTCACCGTGATAGGCCATGAGCAGGCCGACTTCTTCAAATGTCTCCCGGATGCCTGCCACCCAAGAACCCAAGGCCTTTTCCGGTGACGACATATCGTGAAGGATGGCTTGCGCCTTCTTCGGGTCAATACCGGTGCAGAGGCTCTCCATGTCCGGTGAATAATCTCCCTGATCCAGACAGCCTCCGGGAAATACATAGGAACCGGGTACGAATTTGCTGTCCAAGTGTCTCAAGACCATGAGGACCTCAAAGTCTCCCGGGCCTCTCGGTGATTGACGGAGGATAATCACCGTTGCGGCATCTTTCGGTTTAACGGCCATATTTCTTAACTGCTGGGATAGTAATATTCCGCAAATCGTCTTAGAGGACGTGACTTCAAAGCATAACAAACGCGTGGGCGCAAAAAATATCTACGCTTCTTCTGATTTTACATTAAAGGAATCACACCTGTTTGTAAACCCCTTTATCGCAGAAGCATACCATGTTTATTAGATGCTCAAACTAACCGTTCTTGACTGCGGGTATATATGATAATATACGTTGATTAATCCAAAGAAATGACAAGGAGAGGAACATGTCGGAAGATTTTGAACATGCAAGCTTTTTTAAAAGACGCTCATGGCTTTTTCTATTTGCTTTTTGTATGACGCTACTCGCGGGTACACCTGCCCGGGGCGATCTTCCTTCTATTTTTGAGCCGCCTTCTTCCTCTTCGATGATCACGTTGATCAATACGACGGGGCCGCTGGATTTCTGCGGAGAGCCTGTTCCGCTTGATAATCCGGAAGTCCGGGAGCGACTGGAAAAAGAATTTCTGGTTACTCTCTGGAATCGTCCCCAGGTTATCCTCTGGATTA
>Ga0315283_10002743_pt1 | contig 14833 bp, 15 predicted proteins | sample YL17G09_0_MG_FD_204541 | JGI IMG/M metagenome (GOLD analysis project Ga0315283, IMG submission 204541) | Sediment microbial communities from Yellowstone Lake, YNP, Wyoming, USA - YL17G09_0 | ecosystem: Environmental > Aquatic > Freshwater > Lake > Sediment | place: USA: Wyoming | collected... | reverse complement strand
CAGGACAAGTTTCAATCACAACGGGGCCGCTAATCGTGCACTATCTGGCTCCAAATGAAGGAGTTGCTACAGATGGTACCGGTACTTTGATTAGCACTCCTTTCAACGGAACAGGTAACATTGTTAAAACAACGAATGCTACATTAGTCTCTCCAACGGTTACAGGCCAGCTTACAATTGCAACAGGCCCGATTACAACGCCATACTCACACGATCAAGCAGTCGTTACAGACAGTACTGGGACGTTGACAACTACTCCTTTCAACGGAACAGGTGACATTGTTAAAACAACGAATGCAACGTTAATGACTCCAACAATAACAAGTTCAACAATATCGGACCCAACAATATCAGGACAAGTTTCAATCACAACGGGTCCGCTAATCGTTAACTATCTGGCTCCAAATGAAGGAGTTGCTACAGATGGTACCGGTACTTTGATTAGCACTCCTTTCAACGGAACAGGTAACATTGTTAAAACAACGAATGCTACATTAGTCTCTCCCTCAGTTACAGGCCAGCTTAATATTACAACAGGACCGATTACAACACCATTCTCAGGCAGTCAAGCAGTCGTTACAGACATCACTGGGACTTTGACAACTACTCCTTTCAACGGAACAGGTAACATTGTTAAAACAGCGAATGCTACATTAGTCTCTCCCTCAGTTACAGGCCAGCTTTCAATTGCAACAGGGCCGGTTACAACACCATACTCACACGATCAAGCAGTTGTTACAGACAGCGCTGGGACTTTGACAACTACTCCTTTCAACGGAACAGGTAACATTGTTAAAACAACGAATGCTTCATTAATAAATCCTGATATTGGTACTGGAACAGGAGCCAATTTAACTCTTACTCATAAACTTACAGTTGGAGATGATCCTGGAAATCTTTTAGCTGATGTAGCAATAATCATCAATGATGCAGTTGATAATCGGATAGCTACTCTGAATCAGACATCAAATAGTATATGGCTTACTGGTATTAAAACTGCTGAAGATGATTTTTCAGTTTCATTCATTCTAGCACCAGCCCTTCCGAATACACAAACTAAATATTTAAATATTGATCAAAGCGGACTCGTTACTCTAAAATCGTTAAAGCTCTCAGACCTGTTGAATGCTAAATTCCTAAAAACTGATGCCACTGGATTAATTAGTAGCGTTCCACTGAGTGTACCTCAATATATCAGATTTTCAGGCAATCACACGGATACTGTTTACACACCGTCCGCTAATACAACCTATATCAGGGTAATTCTAACTGGTGCTGGGGGCGGGGGTGGGACCATGCCTTCACCTTTAAATGCAAATACCGGAAGCGGAGGTGGTGCTGGTCAAACAGTTGATGGATATTTCGCTATTTTCCCGGGAGATGTAATGACGTATACAACCACTATAGGTGGGCACCACTCTGACCCTTTCGATAATAGCCAAGGACAGAATGGAGGCGATTCGCTTTTTAAGGTTAACGGTACAACATTTCTTATCGCTTACGGGGGTGTTGGTGGTTGGTCACCTGCCTCAACTTTGGGACCACCAAATGCCCCCGGCATCCCTTCAGGAAATACCACAGCTTATTCACATTATCTGCACTATGGCAATTCCGGAAATTATGGAAACTCAGCGGCGTGGCACCATGGAGGAGAGGGGGGTTCCGGGTACTATGGCGGACAGACACCGGGTTTATGGAACATTTCCCCTTTTGGTTCTGGTGGTTTTGGGGGCGCATGGGGAATATTTGATCCTGATTTACTTCCAATTTCGTCAACAGCCCATCGTGGTGGGGATGGTGCTATAGAAATCTATCAATATCAGGCTTTTGCTTAAATAAAAAGTACCCATAATGTATGTTCTGAAGCCTCAAAAATGTCTAGTCATTTTCGTTGGTATCCTTCGAGTCCTGAAGTTGTTCCATGGACTGCTCGTTACCCTTACCCAACAGCTGCAAACAAGTGTGTGAAAACAACCCCTCGTATTCCTCCAAAAAATGGGCAATCATTTAAACCCAATACAGTTATTCGATGTGAATTTCCGGCTCAGGGGTACGTGAACCCAGCAAACACTTATGTGGAATTTGATGTTGTATTGACCGGTTTCCCAACAGTCGCTGCTTCTAACGCCGCCGATCTATTCCTCGTCAACAATGTCCAATCGATATTTTCAAGAGTAAGAATCCTTTACGGTTCAAATACTCTTGAAGATATTCCGGGGTATAATATTGTTGTTAGGGCCCTTACCGAATGGACATCGAGTTCACAAAAGGACTTTAATCAAACTTCTATTAATGAAGGTATTGGTGGTACAGCCGACAGTTTAAATGTTCGAAAAACCTATATTCAAGGTTTGGACTATAGTGGTGCTACGGTTGCTGCGGCGCCAAACGGTGGAGGCATTGCTCCGGTGGCCTATATGACATGTACTCGTAGATATTGCATTCAATTGGCTTGTGGCCTATTTAACCAAGAAAAATTAATTCCTACTAAATGGATGGCATCTCAATTTGCTATTGAATCAACCGTTGCTCAGCTTAGGGAGTGCACCATCTACAACACTGTTGGAATTACTACAACCGGTGAGCCTTCTTTCTCAATTGAAAATGTAAATTTGGTTCCTGAAATCCTTGACTTTGAACCATCTTACGATGCGACTTTCCTAATGGGTCTCCAGAACGGCGGTGTACCAATAAAATATTCATCTTGGCACAGGTACCAGTTTGCTTGTACAGGTTCTGTACAAAATTTACAAATTGCCGAACGCGCAAAGTCAATTAAAGCAATCTTTGCAGTTATGCGTAGAGCAGTCCCTCTCGCAAATACTGATAATGGTGCTCTTTTAACATCGACTACTACAAATAGTACAGCAACAACTTTGAACTCTTTCCAGTTCAGAATCGGTGGCAGATATTTCCCGGCAGCACCCGTTCAATGCTCTGCCGTCAATGGGACAGGTGCTCTTACTCCTCAGGGTGCGGAAGCATACATGGAGCTTGCAAAAGCATTAAATATTGTTGGAGATTACCGCCTTAGCACTTTTGTTAATCCATTCACCTTTGGATCAGTTTCGGCACCCGATGGTGGAGGTATCTACCCTCAAGAAGGTGATCACCAATTCTCATTCACCAAATATGATATGAACGGTGTTCTGGTTGCCAGTGCAAATTATGGTGCTACAACAATTACAAAACCGATCCCATCGGCAAACTTTGCAATGGCAGCCTCTCTTGAAACATCAAATGGTTTTGAAGTTTCTGGGCTAAACGGTGAAGAGCAGTCGGACATTTCCCTTATTGCAAACTACTCTGGTGGCCAGGATAAGGATAATTTCCAGTATGAAGTTTACGTCTTGTACGACGCAATGCTTATATTGAAGGAGAATAACACGATGGAACTCATTGCATAAAGTATGCTTTTTACTTAATATAATGGATCCAAATTATACTTATCACGAGCTAGTCCTAGATAGTCAATATGCAACTTCAGCATTTACGAGTGCCCCGGTTAAAGATTGGCCTCAATACACCTTTTCTAATCCTCTAGGCAACATTGATTACATTAAAATCCTTGAAGTTCAAATCCCTTTTTCTTTCTACGTAATAAACTCAACAAACAATAAATTTTTCTACATTGACTCAAACACTGCAATTTCTCACTTGATAACTATCCCTGTTGGAAACTATAACGGGTCAACAATGGCTGCATCCTTAGCAACTCAATTAAGCGCTGCTTCATCAACAGTATTTACAGTCGAATTCCTTAACCCAATTCAAAAATTCCGATTCACAAGTTCATCAAATGAATTTGTTTTCCAATTTGGAGTTAAAGGGGATCACGGCGATACTAACCCTCGTATCTGGCTTGGCTTTGATGATGGTCTTTCTTCTTCGTCATTATCAAAAGTTTTAGTATCTCCAAACGTATCTGCTGTTACTGGCCCCAATTACCTTTACGTAAATTCCTCGACGATTGGGCCTCTTTGTGGAATATATAGCGAAGAATCAATTGGAGGAGTCGGAAGAGAAATGGCTCAAGTACCGGTAAACTGTTCAGCAGGCGGTGTTATTTTTTGGCAAGACCCTGACCCTACTCACTGGTTTGCACTCCGAAGATTAAGCACCCTCCAAACTATTGATTTGTTCTGTACACTTGGTGGAACACTTGCTCCTGAACCAATGAGCTTTAATGGTCAAGGGTTTGTAATCAAAGTTGGTGTACTCAGTGCAAATACAATGGTTAGTGATACGACGCAACTTCCACAAGGGGTCAGTAAACGTATTAGAGTAGCATAATGTGTGGATTTTTTAAAAATATAAAAATTATGCTTTCACTTGTTGCTCCTCAGAAACCTTTAAATCAATGGAATAATAAGTATATCTCTCCAGGGCCAAGTGGGCCAATTGGATGCCCACAAGTAAACTCTCGCCTTGATCAGTCACAACCTTTTTCACCAATGAGATTTCAACTTCCTGAAATTGTTACGTACGGTAGTAATCTCCAAGATGGTCAACATCGAAGTTTTATTAGCGGTGGTCTTGGGCCTGAAACAATTGATATGACATGGAATAACCCAACACCGAGAAAAACACTTTACGGAACCGAATGGACATCTATTCAACTACCGGATGTTAGTATTGAACCAGAACTCAATTCAACCTTTCATTATAATTATGCAAACTTAAAAGCAAATACATTCAATTCCCTAAGTTCTGGGAAAAGTGCTGGACCGTTACCAAATGGTTTTAGCCTACCATCCGGACAAATTCCAAGAGGTGGTAATTACCCATCAGTAATTGCCCAAACTACTGCACAGGATATTTTTGATCAACGACAAGTTGACCCGCAAGCAAGTGCTATGAGTAGAGGCCTAGGTCCTAAATAAAAAAAGTATTTTTTTTAAAAATGTATGTTTTTTTAAAAGTAAAGAAATGGAAGGACTCGTATACAATCAAGGCGAGCCGAAAGTATACGGTTACTACGGGGGGCCATCTGTTATTCGACCAGGAACTGCGGGATATCCGAGAAGCTTTCAAGGGTTTCCTGATGGCAAACCGACTGAGTATGTTACAAGACCTTTTACGACTTACGCATATCCACAAAATCCACAAGTTAAAATTAAACCTGGTCTTGGAATTAATAATAAGGCTTTTGCAAGTACTAATGGAAATACTTCAATTGAAGGGAAAACTGTTGGGCTTCTACCAACTCCGGGTCTTGTCAATGGGATTAGTAGGGATACTTTTACTCCTCCACTAACTGTTACACCTGATTTTATTCCGGATCTTACAAGGCCAACGACAACTGACGAAGACCAAACGACCCCTGAACCTCCATCAAGTGCCGAGCCTTCTATGCCAGGAGGTTTTCCAGCAGACGCAATTGCCGTACGCCCAATTGTTATTCCAACAAACCAACGAGGAGTTACTACATCGGCTTTCAGTATTCCTCCAAGACGAACGCTTCCAGCACCACCTGCGCCTGCGGGGCCTTCGGCTTTCAGTGTTCCACCTGCGCCTGCGGGGCCGCCAGAAATGACGGAAGTTCGACAAATTACTCCAGAAGAGGTATTTGGGGGTGCAATGCCTGCCGGAAAAGATATGCCAGGTTTGGGAAATGTTGCTAACAGACCGGAGACTTCAAGACCGGAGTCTTCAAGACCGGGGCCCGCAGAGCCTAAAAAGGGGAGGAAGCATCGTAGCGGCAAAACGTACTAATTTTTTTAATATATTAGTTTAATTGAAACATCTATTGGAATACCCGAAGCGCCGCCTTTTAATCCAGAACCTTTAGAAACGCCTTTTGATCCAGATCTCTTTCATAAACTTTTCCCGCATAATAATCCGCCACAAGTGCTTCAACAGAATACCCCTCAACCGTTTATTAGTCCGCCACAAGTGCTTCAACAGAATACTCCTCAACCGTTTATTAGTCCGCCACAAGACATTGGGCATTTGCCTTTGCATGTTGCTGAGCCTGTTATGCGAAATTCTTCATTTGAACAAATATTTGAAAGAGTACCAGGTAAAATTGTAATAAGCAATGAATACTCAAAAATCTACAGAGACAAGTTGAGGAAAAATAGGGAAGAGACTGAGAAGTTGAAGAGAGCTTTAGAGAGAGCTCCTTTACAACAAACTCTTGATCCTCTTGATCCTCTTCCATTCTCTAAAATATTTGAAAAAACTGTGGAAAAGCATAAGAGGGTTGAAAGTGTTGTAGAGAAACCTTTGAAAAAATTGAAACATTTTAACGCACTTGATGATGAAGATATACTAGAGTTTCCAAAGGAAGAAGGGTTTAAACTCGCATTGAGCACAAAAGAAGTTCAAAAGAATTTGAGTCAGGGGGAAATAAGGAGATACCCGTGGACTCCAAAACCTGGTGTTGACATTTTTAAGTTAAAGACTCAACCTACCGTTGAAGCTGTAATACCGAGACCGGCTGTTAAACCGGTGTATAGGCCTCCTCCTGCTCCAACAGGAAGGGAGCTTGGGGCAAGGCTTGGTGGGTACTACGATAAAGAAAGAAAGAGATTTGATACTCGAAGTGGAAGAGATTTACCTAGAGTTAATTATACGGAGCAACGACCTGAAAAATTAAATATGAAAGATAAAATTGCCTTCAATCCGGGAGCAGGGACGAGCAAGAGAACAAATAGGCGAAAGACTGTGCCTGTTAAGGAGGTAGAAGAGAAACCCACCACCACTTCAGATAGGACTTTAAGAATAACAGCTCGTGGCGCTAGAAAGGTTCAGGCGGATGAGGAAAGGGTAAGGCGCGTCGCCGAAACAGCGAGGTATGCTGCTTTGAATTTGAGACCTGTCAGAGGTCTTATGCCAACAGGGGGGCAAATAGATCGAGGGTTAACGACTGCAAATCGGAACAAGATTCTCCTCCAGGCTTTGGTAAATATGTTCCCCTCCACTGAAGGAGGCTTTAGGGGTCTTCCGCCAACGGGTTAATTTTTTGTATGTGATTTGAAAAATATATGTTTTTTCCCTTTAAAAATGGCATTGTATACGTATGATCTTTCAAAGTCCCAACCCGTTAAAGGAAAAATGAAAATCGTTGAAGAAGCCCCTGACACTCCAAAGCCGAAGAAGTCTAAGGCTAAAGTGAAGAAGACAAGCGATGATGAAACCGTTGACGAAATTGAAAAGTCAATGAAGAAACCAAAGGCTAAAAAGCCCAAAGTTGAAGAGGTCGCAGAACCACTTCCAAAGAAAGTTACCAAGAGAAAGATTAAAGTTGAAGAAGAAGAGGTAGTTTTAAAAAAGAATAAGAAGAAACCCGTACCCTCTGCCGATGATGAGAAAGAGCAGCTTATGGCAAAACTTAAACTTCTAGAAGCAAAGTTATCTAAGGATGAAGAAAGTGTTCAAAAAAAGAAGAAGAAGGTTGTTAAGAAGGTTAAAGAAAATGAAGAAGAAGAAGTTGTACCACCCCCAAAGAAGAAGGTTGTTAAAAAGGTCAAAATTAATGAAGAAGAAAATCTAGAAGTTCCAAAGAAGAAAAAGGTTGTAAAGAAAGATCCTGAAGTTGTAGAAGCTGCCCCTGAAACCCCCATGAAGCCAAAGAAACAAGTTGAGGTTGTTAAAAGAAAATGTACTGATGAAGAAGCACGTTTTTTTAATTTGGAACGCGATAATCTTTTTAAAATGATTTTCGAATAAAAGGCTTTTAACAATTTTTATTAACGGTTATTATTTCGTTAAAGTTTTTCATTATTCTCAAAGGTTTTGGTTTTTGCAAATTGTAAAACATAAAATCGTATTGACTTCCAGCTGTACAATATTCGTATACTTCAATCCATTCTTTAAGTTTTAAACCCATGCTGTACTCCTCGTAAATTACCTCTTGTTCTCTCTCACTTGCAATCTCAAAAATTATTAGGCAAGAAAAATTTGTTCGTATTAATACGGGAATCTCTTTGTATCCTTGACTTGCAACAATCATTGATGCCGAGAAGTGTCTGTGATTTGAATTAAATTTTTTAAAAATGTTATGTTTCTTGTCGGAGAAAAGACCCGAGCCAACTGGGTCGTCAAAGAGGAAGAGGATCCTGTTTGCAATATGTTTTGGTTTACCATTTTGTTTCAGGAAGTGGATTACTTTATTTTGTTCATTCAACATTTCGTGGAGCTGAGTTTCTGTATAGTCTAAAATGAATTGATCTTCTGGGATAAGGCCAGTGAAATGTTTATCTTTTTTTATATCGGGAATTTCGCCTTCTTCATCATCGTTAACTTTCCCAACAATCGGATTATCTTTGAATTGATAATTTTCTTGTTTTAATTCTTCAATGAGTTCTATTAGGGGATCATTCTCGGTCAACAGTGGTTGCTTCTTTACCCATTCCCATTTCTCATCATTGTTAAGCGTTGGTGAGAATATTATTATGTTATGAAAGTATTTTTTGTAAAAGTTCAAGAGGTTGCATATTAATGTTGTTTTTCCGGCGCCTTTCGGAGAGACGATTGCCATTGTGAACTCATGTTTTGGAAGAATGTCGTTCGGGGGTTCTGGGTGCTTTGCACGCTTATCAACAGGAATTTCAATAACTTTTAAGCATACCTGCTTTCGTTTCATTTAGTCTTTTTAAAAAAAACATACTTTATTAGAAATGTTTAATGCTAGTAGCTTTAATAGTTGTCTGCCCATACTGTCCTTCGCCATCGCCATGAGCAGGGTTAGATTGGACGTATGAGCCAAGCTTAAAGTATGATCCTTTTAGTTGCGGTAGTTTCTTCTGAGGGATTACCAATTTAGTTTCACCACTTGAAATTGTTACATTCCCACCAGATACCATAATCGTTACTGTTATATCGCTACCGAGAACATAATCGGCCGAGATGTTTCCAAAATGTGTAGTATTATGAATTACTTCATAAATACATGTTTTATCGTTTTTAGTGACTCTTAGTTCAATTACATCATCCTTATCATTATGAATTTGACCAAAAACAAGTTGCGGTTTTGCCGTTGGAAGAACATCGATACTGCCCGTAAAAGTGAACTGATGAGAACCTTTACGCCCATCCCAATTTGCGAGAGCGGGACCATTCATCTCTCTTAGTTCACAACGTGGGTACGCTGTGCTTGATGTCGTTACTCCTGTTGTAGGGCATTTTAAAGTTATCATGGTTTCATTTCGAATTACATTTGAATCAGAGTAGGTTAATAATTGCGGGGCAAAAATCTCAGTTGGAGATCCGGGCTTGCCTGTGGGAAGAGTTAGCTTCCATCGATTTAAATCATTTTCAATAAACTGTAGTTCGATTGATGGAGGCGTTTCCTTCTTAATACGGAACAAAGTTTTCATTCTTTTTGAGATTAGCCCACATACATTTTTAAAGTATGTTTTACCCGTTGTAATGGTAAATCTTTGTGTACTACATGATATTTTAATGGCTCTTATACCTTATGAGAAAAGAGGGGAATTTATCGAAATGGTTTTGTCAGGGGTCATAAATTGGGATGCGCTCGTACTGCCCGAAAACCTTAACGATGCTTTAGAGATTTGGGATATTCTTAAAATAAACGTTTTTGTATGATGGGTGTAAAATGCACTGATGAGGGTCTTTGGGTATATAATGAATGTTTTTTTTTAGATTTTTTAAAATGGGTATTGAAACGAACGGTTTGCGGGACGAGGGTTTTGTAATGAAATTCATGATTCAACTAATGCCAAATGTTGAAAACGACGATTCCAATAACTATTACGATGAACTTAAAATCGGTTTCTGCTACGTCGAGTTCAGGGGTGAGGATCATTATTGTTATCATGAAGATTGTTTTTTTGATGAACTACTCGCTCTCGATATAGCCCCTGATGATTATTTCATTCATGACGGGTGTCTTGAACCGGTAAGGAAAGTTTCTTTACTACACACAGGGTGGAAGTATGCAAAAGCGCCATGAAAGTTAAAAATGGGTTTTTTGGAAAATAAAAAAACAATTTTTGGAAAATAAAAAAATCTTTTATTAATCGTATTGATCTGCTATTGTACCCGGGCATTTTAACGATCCTTTTTGAATTACGTTAGCCAGGTGTAAGACGGGTTCTTTGCATGAAATGCATGTAATGATACAGTTTTTGCAAATATCACAAAATTGAAGAGGATCGTCACAACACGGTAATTCAACTAAATGTCTGATCTCTGGGTGTTCATTTGATAGGATCATATATTGTTGTTTTGATGTCATTAACTTTTCTGTTTGAATTGTTATTCGTGAAGTGTACGCCATATGTTTATTTATATCCATGGGTATCAATTAAATTGGTTCCAAAGCATCTTTGGGTGTTTTTTTAAAAAAACGTTTTTTGGATACCAATTATGTATGTGTGGATGTAATAAAAATGGGAGCCGGAGGAAGAGCACTAGGACAATGGGGCGGGAGATTATTAGGCGGCTGGCTTGGACGCAAATTGAAGAACCCTAAACTTGGGGATGTTGGTCATAATGTTGGAGGAACTTTGGGAGAGTTGCTGCCTTTCAGAAAGGGTGGTAGAGTACGTAAGCGTAAAGCAACAAAACGAAAGAGACGTAAACGATGTTAATATATGTCTTTAAGCTTTTTTAAAAATGATTATTCTTGCTCATAAAAGTGAATATGTTTTACCAACTTATGTTAAGCCGACACTTCACCAGTTGGAGATCGTTAAGCATCATCATATTAAAAGAACAAAACCAGAAAAAGTCAGAATTCCAAAGTTTATTAAATCATATTTTCGTGGAGGACCAGTAAGAAAACGTGAACCAATTAATGTTCATCCGGGGGAATTTATTTTACAATACAGGATTAGACCAAACGCTAATCAACGGAAATTAATGAAGAAGCATAGTTGAACGGGTAAATGAATAAATCTTCTTTTAAATCACCTTTTAATATTTCTGGCTGAAATGAGAACTTTTTGAGAATGTGTTCAACTCTTATTCCTTGACCCATTTTATAAGTGAACGTTTGTTGCGGAAGAAGGATTCTTGGGTACATGTTTTGAAGGTGAGCATCGATTAGGTTTTTTAATGTGTCAAAGTTGAACATTTCTTTATGAGCAAATTTTAAAGAGAGCCCTTTTACTTTGATCACTTCATCACCTGAGAATGTTCGCAAACCGTAGGATTTTGGCCCAAGGCCTACAAACTCCGCAATTCCTTTTTTGGAAATCTTCTCTTCATCCCAATCCCCGAGAATGTCGCTTGATGAAACGTTGTATTCTTGAGGATCGTAAATGTAGATAATTGAGTCTGTATCATAGTAGAGGACACGTTTTTGAAGTTTGTTTAGCTGGCGGTGAAGTTTGATACGGCCGTATGCAGGGACATGAAGGCCTGCTGGTAAGTATGCATCGTGGAAATTATTTTTTCGAACACGGTTTTTCATCTTGTATGCAGTCGAATTTTTGAAGGCGTGGATGCCAGTGATTTCAACAAGATTGTTTTCAATGTTTATCCACATGTTGTTATGACCCTCTGTGAATGAGTCTGGGATAATTTCAAAACTTCCAAGGTTTGGACGTTGGCAATGTTTTCCCCAGCCGCTGTTTAATGCAATTTTATAAGTTTGTCTTTTTGGAGGATTGAATTCCCATCTTGGAAATGATTCCCGAACCATTTCACCCATTCCAAATTTCTCTTCGTAAGCATTTATAAGTCTTTGTTGATTTTCAACAGAAGGTAGTGGTTCACTACTGGCCATTTTCTCAACGTACAATTTTTTAATAATGTCATTCCACAGCCCGGGGCCAAAGTTGTATTTGTCATACCGGTGTATTTTTATGAGTTCATAGCCACATTCCAATGCGTACTTGATTTCACAACAAGGCCAGCGCCCGTTCATTACACCGACTGGAAAAGTGCATTTATCAGTGAAAACTGGAAGTACAGGGTGGAACATGTCTAGTGGCGCAAAAAGCGTTACTTGGGCCCAACCATGGAAATCAGGTAGTTGCAGAATTTGAGTTTTTGTAAGTTGTTCATTACTTACATCAACTACGTCAAGTGAAGTTAGTCTTTGTTTTTTACGGCCGGAATATGCACAAGAACATTTCAAATCAACAAAGTTACTACCATCTGTTGGTGCACAATGTCTTAAGCAGGGGTAATAATCTTTATCATAGATGTATATCGTTGGAACTCCAAGTGGGTAATTTTCTTCCAATTGGACTGCTGGATACATACTTACTACATCAACATAAGCAATTCTGCAGCCGCGAATTATTTCTTCGTCTGAGAGTTTGTGATAAACTTTTTTCACATCGGTTCTGCCGCCACGAAGAGCTCCTCTTGCTCCCCAGTACTCTACAGGTTCTAAAGCAGCCCAATGTTCTTTTCTTGCTAATTGAATCATTCTTTCGTTTCGACGCGCTTTGGAAATGTCGTCCCCTTCATCGTCTGGAAGTTGAAGAAATTCGTCAGTTGAAATTAATGCCTTCTGTACTTTGAGACCGTATCCTGGAGCAGTTGACGAAAACCATGGCGAGAGTTTGAACATTTCAACGTTAATTTCATGATGGCGGAGAATTAGTTCTGCAAGGATTTTAACATCATTAATACAATACTTTGTTAATTCATTTTTAAAATTCCAAATTGTTTTTTCACTAGTTTCAGTAGAATGCCATTGTTTGAAATCATCAATGTCTTTTTGAGAAGTCATTGTAAATGGAAGTTCAAAGTATTCGAGTGGAGGTATTATCCCCTCATAGTCATAATTTTCAGTCGAGTTAAAGAGATGCGGGAAAAAGCCTTTTGAAATGTTGAGGCCGTATGCCTTAGCAAGAGAATTTAATGATCCCGGAAGGTGTTTTAATGAATCTCGGAATATCGTGTTACCAACTTTTAATTCTAGAATTTTTGTACCGGTCATTAGTTGATTTACTTTTGTTTTTTCGTAATGTTCCGTTAGGTAATCCATTATTAGTCTTGCATCGTAGCCTGAAGCATTATGCGCTATGCAGATGTTTTTTCCTTCATTTATTGTTAGCATTTTGTCAATGAATGAGCCGAGGGCCATGTCACCGTAGAAAGTATAAACTTCGTTCTCGTTAAAAACGTTTTGACAAACGGCTAGATTAACCTCGTGTTTGTTGCATTGAATTTCTACAACTTTAAGTGTACCGTTTTCAATTTCGAATGCAGAAGAATTTGAGTATTTGAACCGTTTAAGAGTTCCAGGTACTCTTGTAAGACATGCTTCAAAATCATAAGCCCATAACATGTAACCGTCTCCAGGGGAAGGAATAAATTCTTCATCTCTTTTTTCTTTATAAACTAGGCATCGATGTCCTTCGCCTTTGCGATGATCATAACCGAATTTGAAGTCTTGACCGCAGGTCTTGCAGGCTTTCCAGCATTGACCGGGGACGCATGCTGCCATTCCACACCATTTGCATAATTTCTTTTTTTGGGGTTTTTGTTTTTTTGAGACTTTCGGTTCAGAACAATTACATGGACTGTTTGATTTAAAGCCGGTTGTACATTCATGACACCAATGTATAAATGAATTTTTAGGTGTTGTTTTTAATACTTTTAATGGGGAGACTGTTAGTCCATAATGTTCTCCACCATCCCAAACGAGATAAATTACGTACGGGTGTGTTTCAGTACTTAGCCTGCCTTCATTACCAGGACCAGTTGGTTTTTCATATTTAAAATCTTTTCCTGTAAAGGTATTATTTCTTTGATCAAGCATTGTTGTCATTATTATTGTTATTCGGTAATTGGTGTATACATCAACAAATTTTTGGAATTGATGTTTGAAAACTTTCTTACCCCAACCAAGTTGTTTTTGAATACCCATTGCGTTTTTGCAAATTGATGATAAGGGGCGTTTAGAACTTACTATTTTTGCTGCAATTGCGAAAGCTGCACAACTAATTTCAAAACCGTTATGGATCTGCTCTTCCCATGAATATTTTTCATTTCGATTCATTATCCATTTGGGTTTTTTGAATATTTGTCCTTTTAGTTATAAGTTAATTACCTCCTCCTTCAACGAGAGCATCAACTGATATAAACCATGAATAATATATTTCATAATATTCGAGCTCTGTCCCGGACTCCGAGATCAAGCCAAGTAAGGTTTCAAAATAGCGGTTGTCCGTAAATAAATTTCCAATAGGTATTGAATCTCCTAGAAGCATCTGTGATGAATTTCGCAAACTGTCTTCAACTATTAATATTCCAGGAAGACTTAACGCGTCTTCAAGTTGTAGAGAAGGACTGGTGAGATGAATCTCGTTGAGAACAAGTTCACCAAGCGCGTTTTGGAGATCTTCAAAAGAAAGAGGTGCTCTTGAATCATCTCTAATCTCGTGCATTTCCATGTATTTTAAATACCCATTGGGCCAATAGAAGGGGCGCCATTCTAGACGATCCATAGCTCGTTTTGAAAGTGTCTTATTTTTAAGGCATACAAAAAACCCTTACCCTTGATTGTCATTTTATAACACCCTCACACGGATACCATTGATATTCATTATGTACCTTTATTTAAACTTTTTATATAAGCCTTTTTGAAGTTTAGGCTGTGTATCGAGGATCTATTTAACCGCTTTTGTATAAAAGAAGTCTTCGGTGGATCGTGCTGTGCAACGCGGATAAATAGTTTAGCCGCACGTCAATCAACGCGGATAAATAAGCTTTTAAGCTTTTAAGCTTTTAAGCTTTCTATTGTTTATAGTGTAAACAAAGCGTCGGAGTTTAAATGGAGCGATCTGATTGGCTGGATTTTTGTCCACTTACGCCACATTTTCGTAGGTACTATTTCTCGGACCCTTACCACACAGCCCCATTTTCGTAGGTAGGGGGTATGTGGGGGTTGGGCGGGGGT
>Ga0315283_10002742_pt1 | contig 14834 bp, 12 predicted proteins | sample YL17G09_0_MG_FD_204541 | JGI IMG/M metagenome (GOLD analysis project Ga0315283, IMG submission 204541) | Sediment microbial communities from Yellowstone Lake, YNP, Wyoming, USA - YL17G09_0 | ecosystem: Environmental > Aquatic > Freshwater > Lake > Sediment | place: USA: Wyoming | collected... | reverse complement strand
TAAATTATTCTGTTACAGAGATTCCATCGGGCTGCTGTGGCATGGCCGGATCGTTTGGATATGAAAAGGAACATTATGATTTATCCAACAAGATAGGTGAACTTGTGCTATTCCCTGAAATCAGGAACTCCGACGAAACCACCATTATTTCTGCACCAGGGACAAGTTGCAGACATCATATCAAAGATGGAACAGGCAGGGTTGCTTTACATCCGGCAGTGGTTTTGTTCAATGCATTGAAGAAATAAGGGACTCCGGCGGATAAACGGCACGGGGCACGGGGCACGGGGCACGGGGCACGGAGCACAGGGCAAATCCATGGAACTCCGTGTTTTCAGTGGTCAAAGACAAAAAACAAAAGTCGAAGCGAAGCGAAGACCCAGAGCGAAGCGTGGAGTAAAAAGATAAATATTACAGGTTGATTGTGAAGTTATCGGCATCATTGAAGACGGGGAATTTTTTCTTGAAATCGGATAAATCAGACATTGATATTTCTCCGGTGACGGAACCATCCTCATTGGAATTTACAGATGCAATTATTCCACCATGGAAATCTATAATCGCCGATTCGCCACAGTATTTAACACCTTTCCCATCCGTACCAATTCTATTAGCACCGGCTACATAGCATTGATTTTCAATGGCTCTAGCTTTCAGAAGTGTATTCCAGACCTCACTCCTGCTTTCAGGCCAGTTAGCAGCATAAATAATCAGGTCATAATCATTTCGATTCCTGCTCCATACAGGGAACCGGAGATCGTAGCAGATATAAGGACTAATCCTTACACCTCTGAAACTGAATATCAACCGGTTTTTCCCACGGGAGAAAAATTTATCCTCACCGGTCATAGTGAAAAGGTGTCGCTTATCATAGTGCCAGCATTCTTTTTCCGGAGTAACGAATACCCACCTGTTAAAGAAGTTCAAATTTTCTTTTACCATGTAACTTCCGCATAATCCAAAGTTTCCTTTTTGAGCGGTGTTTTTCATCCAGTCAAAGGTTTCCGCATCGGGTGATTCGCTTAATTGTTCAGGATTCATTGAAAATCCTGTATTGAACATTTCAGGCAGAACGACAATATCTGTCTTTTTAAACAGAGGTGAAATCAGTTCACTGAGATTCTTGAAGTTGCGGTATTTATCTTCCCAAAACAAATCGGGTTGGATAATTGAGATCTTCATAAACTATATTATAATAATCCAGAATAAATAAAAAAAGTACAGATTTGAAACAAGCCTGTACTTTAGATTCTTAGAACCTGATGGTTTTCTATTTTGAATTCATTGAATTATAGTAATCGCTGAAGATACCGTTGATGAGAGGTTTGTAATAGAGCCAGAAGAATCTTCTGGTATCATCTGGTTTATCTGAATAGAGAATACCTTTAAGCTTATAACCTCCTTTAAGTCTTGATGTCCAGAATGAAACATTGTTATTGGCAAAATCTCCTGAAAAATAATAAATCCTCTGGGAAACAGAATCCTGAACTACTGCAGGAAATTCATTTAACAGGTTATTGTCAACCAACAAGGAGTCACCAATTGGTGTGGTTTCAATCTTGAACTTTGATACAATTTTATTTTCAAGCGGGTTAATGATATCGAACCACTTGTCAAAAGCAACTGAACCCGGAACTCCGTATTTTTTACAATATACTGAGTCGGTAAGAATATGAGGTATTGCATTCTTAAGGTGAGTCCCTTCTTCAAGCACAATGATATCTTTCTCTTTAAGAATAACAATACCAGGTTTTGTAAAGGTCCATGGCTTCTTGTACTCTTTTCTGTATATAGCTGTCATCCATATCGGAAATTCTTCGCCGGCAGTGTCAAGTGAGCTGAAATATTTTCCTGTCCAACCCGAAAAGGTTATTCCAAGTTTTTCCTGGGTTCTGACAGATTCAAATGGTGGTGTGGGATAGTCAAATGAGTTATATTCCATTATAATGAGCTTATTCCTGTCTTTCATTTCCTTTACAAGCAGGAAGTCATTATTATTAAGTCCGCCAAACAGCTTTCTGGATTTACGGCTTTTGTTGATGCCTTTATACCAGTCGTTAAAAAACACTCCATAAGTATCGGCAAAATAAACAGCATCATTTTTTTCAGCAAGGTTAATAACATCAGTCAGACGATATTCATTTCTTTCCCACTGCTTCTCGCGTAATGGGCGTTGAGGATAAAATCCGTAATAATCCTTTTTGTAAGAATAACCAGTCTTTTTTCCCTTTTTAACAAATCTTTCATTTGTTAGGATCCAGTTAAATGACTTGTGCTTTTCACGTTCAAATGTTGGCACAGTCTTGTCAACTAATATAATATCCATTGGCTTTTTCGTTTGAAAAGTCCATCGGATCAGGTTGATTACCGGCAGCACAACAATTACTACCAGAATAATAACTACAATAAGAAGAGTTTTTTTCATAACTGAATATATCTGAATGTATTCAAATACAATAACTACAATCTGATTATAACCAAAATACTAATTTCAATTGTTAAAAGTATTAATTTATTTTTTTTAATGAAAATAAATTTGAGGCAATTTAGTAAAAAATATTGAACCGCAAAAACTGTTAGTATCCGCAGGATGAATTATCACACCTATTGTCAGCGCCACAGGCTTTTTTAAGATAAGGATGAATCAGGATTTCATTAACTCTTCCTATTGAGGCAAAAGGGCATTGTATCAAAATCGATGACATCCACAATAACCTGAAAGACAGATGTTGGGATAGTCAAACCTCCACGAGATCCTGCAACTAAAAAAGTTCTTCCTCTTTTTCAACAATTGTTGGAGTCAGCGAGCAAAGCATTCTCTATTTGTTTTTACTACTTTTACACAAATATTTTAATGATGCTGGCAAACAAACCACTAGCTGAAAGGCTAAGACCAAAAGAACTTGCAGAGTTCTGCGGGCAGGAGCATCTTGTCGGCAAGAATGCTGTTTTAAGAAAGGTTATTGAATCGGGAAATATTCCCTCGTTCATTTTATGGGGCCCGCCGGGAGTAGGCAAAACCACTCTTGCCGGGATAATAGCTAATACTCTGAAAAGGCCGTTTTTTCACATGAGTGCTGTACATTCAGGTGTTAAGGATGTAAGAGAGACTATCGAAAAAGCAAAAAAACAGCAGTTCTTTAACCATCCAAATCCGATCTTATTCATTGATGAGATTCACCGTTTTAATAAATCACAGCAGGATTCACTTTTAAGTGCGGTTGAGCAGGGAATAATAACTCTTATCGGGGCAACCACCGAGAATCCTTCCTTTGAGGTTATATCCCCGCTCTTGTCGCGATGCCAGGTTTATGTAATGAATCCGTTAACCGAAAATGAACTGGTCCAATTAATGAATAAAGCATTAATAAAGGATAGTTACCTTGCAGCTTACAATATCGAAATCACAGAACATGAGGCTTTTATACGTGTTTCAGGAGGTGATGCAAGAAAGCTGTACAATGCTCTTGAACTGGTTGTCAGTTCAGAAGCTGATGAAGCATCTTCTGAAAAAATCATTATTAATAATGAGAAGGTTTTGAAACATGTTCAGAAGAATCTTGCTCTTTACGATAAGAATGGGGAACAGCATTATGATATTATTTCTGCTTTCATAAAATCGCTTAGGGGTAGTGATCCAAATGGTGCTGTTTATTGGCTGGCCCGTATGGTTGAAGGAGGTGAGGACCCAAAATTTATTGCACGACGCATGCTGATACTTGCAGCTGAGGATATTGGACTTGCCAACCCGAATGCTTTACTGCTTGCTCAGGCTTGTTTTGAAGCTGTCAATGTAATCGGATGGCCGGAATCAAGAATTATTCTTTCTGAAGCAGCAATTTATTTAGCAACTTCTCCAAAAAGCAATTCTTCCTATATGGCAATTGAGGATGCCATTGGAACAGTTAAAAGCGAAGGAGATCTTCCGGTCCCTTTGCATATCAGAAATGCTCCTACCAGACTAATGAAGAATCTGGGTTATGGAAAAGAATACAAATATGCTCATAGCTTTTCAGGAAATTTTGTTCCCGATAATTTTCTTCCTGATGAATTGAAAGGTACTGTTTTCTATGATCCCGGAGTCAATTCCAGAGAGGATGAGATCAGAAAGAAACTTTCTGTCATGTGGAAAGATATATACAATTACGATAAAAAGTAAAATGAAGAACTTAAACAACTTGTCCTGAATTTTCGGGAGAGTTCCACAGCATCCACAAAGTGATACAGAGAAAAATAAAAGATTTAGTTCACTTATTTAATTATTTTTTTAACTTTGTTTTGATATGTCAAAAGCTGGAATAAAAATTCCCGGAATAAAATTTAGTGAATCTGGCAATTTCCTTTTAATTGCAGGACCTTGTGTGGTTGAAAGTGAAGAGGTTGTATTTGAAACAGCCCATCATCTGATGAGGCTATCTGAAAAATACCAAATTCCTTTTGTCTTCAAATCATCCTATCGAAAAGCAAACAGGTCCAAAGGCAATTCATTCTCAGGAATTGGTGATATTAAAGCACTTAAGATACTTGCTGAAGTCCGAAAGAGGTACTCTGTTCCGGTTATAACCGATATACATAACCCGGCTGAGGCTGAGATTGCTGCTAATTATGTTGATATTCTGCAGATACCTGCCTTTTTATGCAGGCAGACCGATCTGCTGACGGCTGCTGCAAATACAGGCAAATGGATCAATATTAAGAAAGGTCAGTTTTTATCCGGATCATCTATGAGGTTTGTAGTGGAGAAAATAAGGGAGTCAGGAAACAGCAATATAATGCTTACAGACAGGGGTAATATGTTCGGTTATCAGGATATTATTGTTGATTTCAGAAATATTCCGATTATGCAGAAGATCGGTGTTCCGGTTATAATGGATATAACACATTCGCTGCAGCAACCCAATCAGGAAATAGGTGTATCCGGAGGCAGACCTGAAATGATAGAAACTATTGGCAAAGCAGCAATAAGCGTTGGTGCCGACGGAATCTTCATTGAAACTCATCCCAATCCTTCTGTCGCCAAATCAGATGGAGCAAATATGCTTAAACTTTCTGAAATGGATAGTCTGTTAAATAAACTCGTTGCATTAAGAAAAACAATAAATTCCTTTTAATTATTTAAATTTTAAAAACCAATATCATGAAAAAACTCATATTCGTTCTGTCAGGACTCATTGCAGTCGCGGTCATCAATGGTCAATCGTTGGATGAAATTGTTAAAAACTATTCAGCAGCCATGAAATCTGATAAACTCGCCAGTGTAACTTCTATAAAGATCACAGGCAAGATGTCAGCCATGGGTATGGAAATGCCAATGGTAATGTTTATGAAAAACCCGAATAAAATTAAGGTTACTTATAGCTTCAACGGACAGGATATGGTGTCGGTATTTGATGGCGAAAAAGGATATATGATTAATCCGATGACGGGTTCCAGTGAACCTTTAGAATTAACAGGTGATCAGCTAACCGAAGTCCAGAAAAATAGTGCTTTCAGAAATGAATTGCTTAATTATTTTAAAAGCGGACAACTCACCCTTGAAGGGCTGGAAAATGTAAATGATAAATCTGCATTTAAATTAAAAGCTAATGTGGGTAGCAGTCCGGTATTTATGTTCATTGATAAAGTATCATTCATGCTTGTTAAATCGAGCGCTACTGTTGATCAGATGGGTACTTCTATGAATGTCGATTCATACATGACTGATTATGTTGATATTGATGGCGTTGTTTTGCCAAAGAAAACTACGGCAATGGCTAATGGGATGGAAGTTGCAGTCATAATTTTTGATAATATAGAAGTAAATTTTCCGATGGATGACAGTGTTTTTAAGGTTAAGTAATTTTTACCCCAAAACCCTCCTGATAAATCGGGACAGGCTCTGAATGGAGCTTAATAAATATTTGATTATCAGATTAGATTTTTATATTTTAATAGAATAAAGACGGGCATTGTGCCCGTCTTTATTTTAAGCAGCTGGCCTGTAAGCCGGATTCTGTACGGTTTTGGTTTCTGCAAAAGAAATTAAAACCGGTTTCCATCATTTATCTTAGCCCGGTATCACTACCGTGCTCATACGACCCACCCCCCGGCATCGGACGAGCAGCCCTTATCACCGGTATACATGGTCTTTCAACCCATAAGGTGTACGGCTCCTGATGTTGCCACCAGAACCGGTAAGCTCTTACCTCACCTTTTCACCCTTATCACACCTGAAGCATGACGGTTATTTTCTGTTACAATACTATACCCTCGCGGATATCTTCCCGTTAGGAAGTATGGTGCTCTGTGTTGCCCGGACTTTCCTCCCTTCCGCTAAAGAAAGGCGATGGAACAGCCTGCTGCGTTGCAAAGGTAAGAAATTGCTGCAAATTGGGTATACCTTATAATAATGGTTATTTTTGTCCGGAATAATATTAAGACAAAAGGATAAAGTATTTATGAAAGATATTGATCTTAACGATTATGATTATGATCTGCCTTATGAAAGGATAGCCCAACATCCTGTTAATGAAAGAGATATGTCGCAACTACTCGTGTTTGACGGCAACAAAATATTTATAGACATATTCAGGAATATAAATGATTATCTCCCGTCAGATTCCCTCCTGGTATTTAATAATACACGTGTGATACGTGCCCGTATTCTTTTTCGCAAAGAGACCGGAGCTTCTATTGAAGTCCTTTGTCTTGAGCCTCTTTCGCCTTTTGAATATGAATTATCATTTAGTTCGAGAGAACCTGTTGAATGGAAATGCATAATAGGAAATATCAAAAAATGGAAGTGTGGAATAATAATTACAGCATTTATTTATAATGATCAGCAATACAATTTAACTGCAGAAAGACTTCAACCTGAAGGTGAAGCATGGAGGATACGGTTTAATTGGGACTGTTCGGAGTTAAGTTTTGGTGAGGTAATTGAAGCAACAGGCCACATTCCTCTTCCACCCTATATAAACAGGGAGGATGAAGCAGAAGACATTATCAGGTACCAGACTGTATATTCCAGCATTAAAGGATCTGTTGCAGCACCAACAGCCGGCTTGCATTTTACAAATCATGTATTTGAAAAGTTTAATGAAAAAGGAATAAAATCAGTTGAAGTGACTCTTCATGTTGGCGCAGGTACTTTTCAACAGGTAAGATCTAAAAATATTTCCGGCCATAAAATGCATTGTGAGCATTTCTTTGTCACTTCTAAGACAATTGAATTACTACTTGATAATCAGGGGAAGATCATTCCGGTTGGTACAACATCAGTCAGGACGCTTGAGAGCCTCTATTGGTTGGGAGTTAAATTATTAAATAACCTGCCAGGTAGCAAGTCTGAGCTTACTCTGGGGCAATGGGAAGTATATGACATGGAGACAAATGTATCTGTTAAGGAATCCATGGAAGCTTTATTGAACCATCTGAGAGAGCGTAATTTATCTTGTCTTCATGCTTCGACCAGTATTATAATTATCCCTGGATACGACTTCAGAATGGTAGACGGAATGATCACTAATTTTCATCAGCCAAGGAGTACTCTGCTTCTTCTTATTTCAGCCTGGATAGGGAATAATTGGAAAAAAAATTACAGGTTTGCTTTGGAAAATGGGTTCAGATTTCTAAGCTATGGCGATTGCTCTCTGTTATTCAGGTAATACACACTTTTTTTCAATTTATATAGTATTAACAGGAATTTTAGTATTATTTTGATAATAAATCGATTTTTTGTTTATTTGGCTCCAAAATTATTTAGCATGAATGAAAACAGAATGATGCAACAGGTAACAGCTATTTTCTCAATTTTTATGGTGTTTTTTTATCTGGGTGTGGGCAGTTATCTGATATTTTTTACTGATCTGAGTTATATTGACAAGGCTGTGCGTGTCATAATGGGATCAACTTTTATCTTTTATGGCTTGTATAGGGCGTATAGATCATATGTTAAAATTGTTGAAGTTTTCTTCACAGAAGATAAGAACAAGGAGTGATTTTTTTTCACAAAATAATCTTAAATGGAGAGAGTAGTTATTTTTCAAGTCAGCCTTGGCATACACTTTGCAGTGATTCTTGTGGAAAATAAGTAAACCTTTACCAATTTAAAGAATATGAACAGAGTATCAGTTATTAAAAATTTTATTATTATTGCGAACCGGAACAAATATTTCACGATCCATAATATAATGGACAAGCATATCTATCATAACTTAATCTCAGCCTTGCGTTTTCCTCTAATAGGATTGGTGCTTATTCTGGCATCGTGTACCGGTGGAAGCAAATCGATTCTGAATGAAACACCAACGAGAGGAAATATCAGGATTTCTGCTGATGAATCATTCCAACCTCTTATTGATACTGAAGTATTTACATTCACTCATTTATATACCAATGCAAAAGTCAAACCTGAGTTCAAGCCCGAGTATGATGTAATAAATGATTTTATGAATGATTCTGTTAAAGTAGTTGTTACAAGCAAAAAACTTTCTGATTACCAGATACAATACCTTCGTGACACTCAAATTATCGCTCGTACCACAACATATGCGTATGATGCATTGGCAATAGTTACAAACAGGCAAAACAATGACACACTTATAAAATATAATACTATCAAAGATATTTTCCTTGGTAAGATAAGTAGCTGGAAAGAGATCAATCCAAAATCGAAGCTTGGTAACATTCGCGTTATTTTTGATAATAACAAATCGGGGAGCATCAGATATTTTAAAGAGCTGTTTGAGATAAAAGATTCGCTTCCGACAAATTTTTATGCTGTTAACAATAATCCGGAGGTTATTGATTTTGTTTCAAGGAATCCTGATGCATTCGGGATAATAAGCGTTAACTGGATCAGTGATAAGGATGATTCCCTAAGCATGAGTTTTATCAATAAGATCAATGTAGTTGCTGTTTCACAACAATATATTAATGACGGCACCTATTATCGCCCATACCAGGGTTCTATTTATGACAAATCATATCCTTTCGTAAGGGAGATTTATCTTATTTCGAGGGAGACATTTGCAGGGTTGGGTTCCGGTTTTATAAACTGGGCTTGTGCAGAGCAGGGACAGCGGATTGTTCTTAAATCAGGGCTTGTGCCGGCAACCATGCCGATAAGATTGGTACAAATTAGGCACTAGGCACTAGGAATTGGGAATTGGGCGATAGGAATTGGGAAATTGAAAATAGGAATTAATACAAAAATTGATATCAAATATTAAGAGCTATGAAACGTTTAATTTTAAGACCAGGAGTTTTTCTGGCAGTATTATTTACAGTTTTTGCAGTTAGCATTCAGGCGCAGGATTTAAGTTCTGCTACTCTTTTAACCAGTAGCGAACAGTATGATAAAGCTGAAGCTATCTTGCAGCGGTTAATCAAGCAGGAGCCTGCAAACAGCAAAAATTATTTCTTTCTTGGAGAAAACTACCTCTTGGATTATTTTGCCGATACCATTTCCAATTCATTGACTGTAGCATCAAAATCTGCCAGGGAAGTATACCAGAAAGGTGTTGAGGCAAATTCAAGTGATCCGCTCAACTATATAGGACTGGCTAAAGTTGCTTATTATCTTGGTGATGACAAAACCGCCACCGAAATGCGTGCAAAAGCAAAGAGTTTTCTCCTTCCCTATAAAAACATCAAAAAGATTGTGCCTCCCGCCAAAGATTATGCATTTACACTGGCAAAGATTGCTGAATCTTATATTAAGGATAATGATGTTGACACCTCGGTTGCATTGCCACTTATCAGGGAAGCTATTAATATTGATAACAAAAGCAGTGACGTCTATCTAATTGCCGGTGATATTTATATACTTGTAAATGACGGTTCCAAGGCAATTATGTTTTATAACCAGGCCCAGTTTGCAGATCCACAATCACCTACTGCAAACATGAAAATTGGTAACATCTATGTTAAAGGTCGCGCTCTTCAGGCAGCAATTCCATTTTTTGAGCAAGCCATTGAGCTCAATGTAAATTATGCTCCAGCTTATCGTGAACTTGGGCAATTATATTCATCTGCTGGAAGGTTCGAACAATCAAAAGAGTATTTTAAAAAGTATCTTGATCTGACACAAGGAAACATCCCTGCCAAGACCAGGTATGTGAATTCTCTTTTCTATGCGAAAGAATATGACGAAGTTATAAAGAACGTTGAAGAGATATTTGTTGTTGATAAGTCCAGGACCTATATGAACCGTATCGCTGGTTATTCATGTTATGAGAAAACTCCACCCGACTTCAACAGTGCGCTGGCTTATATGGAGACACTTTTTAAAACTGTTGCTCCGGAACGTATAATTAAGAAAGACTACCATTATATGGCAAGAATTCTTCTGAAAAAGAACCAGAATTATCCTAAGATGGTTGATGAGCTCAACACTCTTAAACCTCAGCTTGAAAGAGAAAAATCGAGATATACAGTTGCCGCAACTGCAGCTGAAAAGTCAAAGATCAAGGTTGGTGTTGATGAGATTGCCAAAAAAGTTACAAACCTTGAAAAAGATATTGCAAAAGCTGATGTTGAAATCGACAGAGCTTTTGGTGAGTATGCAAAAGTATTGATCTTTAATCCTGATGATAAAAACCTTCTTAATGAAATAGCCAATAGTTACTATAACTACAAAAGATATGAAGGTGCTGCAAGGACCTGGGCAAAACTAATTGACCCGAACAAGGAGGATCTTGAAGATTATATGCGAGTTGGAAGAGCATATTACAGCGGAGAAAAGTATAAAACAGCCGATTCAGTGTTCAATATAGTAACTAAGAAATCTCCAAAAAACGTACCTGCATATCTTTGGATAGCCAGGTCATTTTCCAAAATGGATCCTGACACTAAACTGGGACTTGCAAAACCGAAATTTGAAAAGCTTATTGATATAGCACAGGCCGATTCAGCCAGGAATAATACAGAAATGATGGAAGCTTTCGGCTACCTAAGTTATTACCATATGATGAACGAAAACTATAGTAAATCGAAGGATTATTATAACAGGATGATTTCTCTGGACCCCAACAATAAAGAGAATAAGATAAAGGGATATAACGGGATAGGTTCAGTTGAACTACGGTCGACTTCAAGTGAAAAGACCAATGAAGGTAGACTTCCGTATTTATCAAGAGCAGCAGATGCTTACAATAAAATTCTGGCTATGGACCCAATGAATTCATCTGCAAAAAGTCAATTGACTTATATTCGTGAATTCGAAGCACAGATTAAGAAAGGCATTAATCCAAATGAGATTAAGGGTTTAATAAAGAATGCAGCAGGACAGCCTTTGCCATATGCTTCAATCAGGGTAAAAGACACCGCAGCTGAGAACCTTTCAAACGCCAAAGGCGAATATAAATTTGAGATACCCCAGGGTTCAGAAATACTGATTATCAGCGCTAAAGGATACAAATCACAGGAGATCCCAATCACAAAATCAAGAGTTTATAATGTTACGCTTATACAATAAAGTTGTTAATAGCAGAATTAATTAATGGTAATTGATTAAAAGTATTAGGGTATAATGATGTCTTAATGGTCATATTGATTGGAGAATTAATCTAAACTATATTAAAAGTTTAACATTATTCTTTACTCTTTTGGAAAAAAACAATTCATAGTATATATTTGCAAATCGTAAAATCTTAAACTTAAACAAATCGATAAAAAATGAGTAAACAAGGAAGTTCGTTCAAAGATGCGTTGCAGAATGTTTTTGCAACAAGTGCTATTTTAATAGCTTTTATAGTATCCTATATTTTGTTCACACAAATAATGGGTGATCCTGCAAACTTCGAAGGTGGTAATCCAAAAGGACAAGCCCTGGAGAATAACTATCTTGGAATCATCTTTAAAGGTGGTTACATTGTTCCGATTCTGATGACATGCGTTTTAACTCTTATCATTTTCATTTTTGAAAGGGCCATTACCCTCTCAAGAGCTAAAGGTAAAGGCAGGTTAAATTCATTTGTCAGCAATCTTCAGGGTCTTCTCGCTCAAGATAAAATTGAAGAAGCTATGGAAGCATGCGACAAACAGAGAGGTTCGCTTGCCAATGTAATGAAAGCCGGTCTGATACGTTACCGTGACCTTCAAAAAGATACCGGACTTGAAAAAGATCAGAAGATCATGTCAATTCAGAAATCTTTTGAAGAAGCTACAGCTCTTGAACTGCCAATGCTATCAAAGAACATGGTTATTTTCTCAACACTTGCTTCAATTTCAGTTTTGATAGGTCTTATTGGTACAGTACTTGGTATGATCCGTGCATTCGCTGCTCTTGCCCAGGCCGGTGCTCCAGATGCTCTTGCTCTTGCAACCGGTATTTCTGAAGCTCTTGTTAATACAGCGTTCGGTATCACAGGATCTACCTTCGCAATTATTGCCTTTAATTATTTCTCATCAACAATAGACTCTTATACATTTAAAATTGATGAAGCAGGTTTCAGTCTGACACAGAATTTTGGTACATCACTGAGAAGCAACTAATATAAATTTATCTTTTGGTTTAAATCAATTAATAATAAACTACAATGCCAAAGATTAAATTACCAACAAAGTCGCCCCATATCGACATGACGCCAATGGTTGACCTGTTCTCGGTAGTGTTAACATTTCTTATGTTGACCGCCACCATGAGACAACAGGAACCGGCCCCTGTTGATACGCCTTATTCTATATCAGAAAAACCTACACCTGATTTTAATACAATGACTCTTCTTCTTTCAGTTGACGACAAGGTATTCTTAAATTTTGATAACGGACCTGATACTATACTTAAATTCAGACCAAAGATTCTTGCAGAAATGGGCAAGAGATACAATATTGAATTTACTGAAGCTGAGTTAAGGGATTTCGAAAAATACCCTGCATCAATGGGCGTTCCAATCCTGAAAATGAAGGAGTTTTTAGCAGCTAAAGACATTAAAGAAAAGACATTATTTCAGACAGGTATACCCATTGATTCAACTGATAATCAGCTGGCATTATGGATTCTCTTTACCCGTCAGGTAAATCCGAATGTACAGGCATGTATTAAAGGAGATTCAAAAACTGGTTTTCCGATAGTTAAGAAAGTCCTTGATATTTTGCAGGACAAGAATGTGAACAGGTTTAACCTTATCACAAGTCTTGAAGCAGCTAAGATAAACATAGCAGAAATACAAAAGTGATATGGCAGAAATAATTCAAGAGGAAAAAGCAGGCGGAAAGAAGAAAGCAAAGAAACACGCACCGCATATAGACATGACACCGATGGTTGACCTTATGTGTCTGCTAATCACTTTCTTTATGCTCACTACTGCTTTCAGTAAAGCAAAAATCATGGAGATAGTTCTTCCCGAGAAGCTCAAGGATAAAAACGTTGAACCTCCAAAGATTTCAGCCAGCCGTACTCTGAACATTATCCTTGGTCCTGATAATAAAATTTATTGGTATCCGGGATTGGTAAAAGCAGAAGACTATAATAACCTGCCTCCTGTTCAGGAAATCGATTTTAGTGCAACAGGTATCCGTCAGATGCTACTTGAAAGAAACAGAGCGCTTTTCAAAAAGATCGATGATTTCAATAATCAGGTACTTACGGGCACACTTGTTATCTCACAGGATTCTGCACTGGTAGCAGTCAGTCAACTGAAAAAAGATGACGATACCGGTCCTATTGTTCTTATCAAAGCATATAAGAAAGCAAATTACGGAAACTTTGTAGATATCCTCGATGAGATGAATATCTGCGGAATAGCCCGTTATACGTTTGTTGATATCGCCTGGTATGAAGAGAAGATGGTGGAAACTTCAGTAGGAGTTTCACCACAGGCTGCTACATCCCAGAAATAAACCGTAAACTTACAAGAAAATGGCAAAAGAAAAAATAAAAGCCCCTGCCTTTGATGATATTGTGTTCGAAGAAAGGAATAAGGAATACGGAGCATACAAACTGCGTAAAAAATACAATCGTACTGTACTTGTTGCATTGGTGATAGGAATAATCATATTAGGGACTGCTGTTATCACTCCTTACCTGAATGCAATAGCATTGGAAAACAGACAAAAACGTGCGGAAAGACAGGTTGAGATAAAAATGGAGAATCTGGATCAACCTAATGAAACTGTTGCTCCTCCGCCTCCGCCTCCGCCTCCGCCGGCAGATGTTGTTCAGCAGCAGAAATATGTTCCTCCCGTGGTTGTTGACTCAATCAAACCTGAAGATATTAAGCAGCTTATGACTGCTGATCAGGCACAAGTTGAAGTTAAGAACGAAGAGGTAGTCGAGGTTGCAGTTAAAGAAGAGGTTCAGGAAGAAGATCCTGAAGCTACACCCTTTGTTGTTGTTGAGGAGATGCCTATGTTCCCTGGCGGTGAAATTGAACTTCTGAAGTATCTTATGGCACATACAAATTATCCTGAAATTGCTAAAGAAAACAACATCCAGGGAAGAGTAATCATTAGGTTCTGTGTAACTTCGAAAGGTGGTGTAGCCCAGGTAAGTATTCTGAAGGGCGTTGACCCCGAACTCGATGCTGAAGCAATCAGGGTTGTTAACACACTTCCGACATTTAAACCAGGAAAACAGGGAGGAAAACCCGTTCCTGTCTGGTACAGCGTACCAATACTCTTTTCAATTAAGTAAAATCTCGTTTAAAAGATTATATAAAAAGGCTGGATCGTATGATTCAGCCTTTTTTATATAACACCTTAACGGAATTTTGTGTTACCTATTTCCTGTTTTACGCACTTTTAATAAATAGGTTCTGAAACCCTCAGTTAATGGGGTTTGATTTTTGAATTTGGGTGTTGCAAAAGTATTTTTCAGAACACTTACTCAACCATTTCCAGTAAATTTCTAA
>Ga0315283_10002741_pt1 | contig 14837 bp, 26 predicted proteins | sample YL17G09_0_MG_FD_204541 | JGI IMG/M metagenome (GOLD analysis project Ga0315283, IMG submission 204541) | Sediment microbial communities from Yellowstone Lake, YNP, Wyoming, USA - YL17G09_0 | ecosystem: Environmental > Aquatic > Freshwater > Lake > Sediment | place: USA: Wyoming | collected... | reverse complement strand
CCGTGAGGAGGAAGCCTTCATCCAATAGTGCTACGAGCTTTTTATTTGTCGTGTCCGCATGCTCGGCGTTCTTCCTGAGCGCCAGTATCTCCTTGAAGCCGTATGCATGGTCCGGGTCGGCTAGGAATATCTTTCTGAGCCCGCACTTCTCGGGGTTGTCAAACTCCTCTCTGGTTATCGGCATGTCATTACCTCTTCCTGTCTCTACTTTTCGCAGCGGTCCCGATTGCTGATTGAATATCTATATCTGGGGTGAAATTCTTCAGAAGGTACTGTCGCTTCGCTATTATTTCTCCAAGTATCTCGAAGTAGAATTTGCCACCTGAGAATCTGTCAGAGTAGAACACATCTATCGATAGCGGTGCCTTAGGAGCGAACTCCATTGGTATTTCAAATTCCGCATCGATGAATTCCTGGGAGCTGCTCCATATAGGCGTGGGAATGTGGTAATATGGTAGAGCTACATTGTGTTGATGGAACTGAACACCGCGAATGCGGAGAGGGATATAGTGCCTTAGTCCATATATTATCACGAATGCTCCGAGCGGTATGGTGGTATCCACAATCCTTAACATTCTAGCTGGTCTCGGGCTTGAAAACACCCAAGAGTCGAGGCCGAGGTCCTGAGGGCATAGTGGGCGTCTGCCGAATTGTTTATCATTGACAGGATATAATCCATCGGATGCGACTGCGTAGTCCAATCCCCAAACGTCTCCGGCTCGCTCTATCACGTATTTCCTAGACTCCTCCAGAAGCTTCTTCATAGTGCTCACCTCTTCACAATCTCGTACCCCATCTCGTCCAGGACCTTGAGGAAGAGCGCCGGATACGCTCTTGGAAGCTCCTTCTCGCTGTCTAGGAGGTCCTTGTAGGGCCTCATGCAGGTGTGGCACCTGGGGCAAGGCGTCTTGCCCGTGCCATCGCACAGCAGGCAGTCGTGGGTCTCCTCGCCGCCTCCGATGAGGGGCGTCGTTATCTTGCCGGTCCCGCTGCATGTATAGCACTCGACTTTCCCAGAGCACTCCTCAGGCGCGTGCCAGCCTTTCTCAGTGCGGCGCTTCTCTGCCCATGCGATGTGGCCGGCCTCGCCGAGCTTCTCTGCGATGGCGGAGAGTTCGATGTCGTTCATGTTCACTCCTTCTTGGTCTCTAACCCCTTGCGGAACTTCAATCTCCCATTTAACACCTCTATCCAATTAAGATTGGTTCCGTCTCGGAACTCGAATCCAAGTTCCTCGTACGTGCCGTTCTCAAGGTCTTCTTCGTGGCCTTTATCGGGGAATAGCCCCAGCACCTTGAAGGTCCCTGGTGGTACGGGTAGAACCCCCAGCACTTTGTCATCCTTTTCTATATCTATGTCTTCATGGTCAGCAAATAACTCGTCGTTGCTTACGATGGGGTAAGCTGAAATAGTGCCCTTTCCCTCGACATCTCTATGCATTATCACGACCATGCCGAGCACGGGTTCTTTTAGTATCCTTTCTTTTTCGTCCATGCCCATCAACTCCCGTTTCCCGTTCGGAGCCTTCCCAGGCTCTTGGCGATTGGGTCCAGCTCTCCGTTCTCGTTAATTAGCGTCCTTACCATCACTTCGCCGCTGTCCTGGTCAACCCCACAGATTTCAATTAGCCTTCCATCGGGCAACAGGAGATAATCGAAGTACATCTGCAATATGCTCCTCTTGATGCCCCTTGACTCCATGTCGAGAACGAACCCTACGGCGCATGTGTGGATGCGGCTTACATAGAGGCTCATGCCCTTCTCGATTATCACCTTGATTAGCTCGTCCCTCGCTACAGGCTTATCCATATCGACCTTGTTTCCTTCCATGTACATCACTTATCCTTGACGTTGACTTGTCCTGATTGAAAGCTATATTCCCTAACCTTGTAGGACGGCGTCTTGGCTACAAGGAACAGCGTGCAGTAAACCATGCATCCTGGCTTCGCATCGGGGCATCCATGGCACAGGTGCCCGCCGGCCTTCTTCAGGTCCATTGTCTTTATTCCTGTTTTCTTTTCTGGCATTTCTCGTCCCTCGGTAGCTGCTTTCTTCGTCTCAAGATGTCTGTAATGTAGGCGGAGCGTGGCACGAGCCCCTTCTCGCCGTCCAGTTCCTTGAGCAAATCGTCCGGCACTGAAATAGTTATGTTTGCCATCCTCGGACCTCGTTATGAACGGTAATACACTTATGACTATTAATAACTTTCTTACACATCAGAAAAGTGCCGCGGGGCGACGGGGTTCGGCCGTCTGACCTTTCCAAGCGTCCCTGGAAGGTTGGAGAGCGCATCCGGATGTGTCTCGCAGCCCCGCATTTTGAACCGTGTGGCAACCTTAAGTCGCTGGAGCAGTTGCCCTGCCACACGGGATTCGTATGCAGAATCCTAATACACTTCACACTATTAATAGGTTTCTTAGCCCATCAGGTCCCTAGTTAGATTCCTCTGCTCTTCTGCGGCCCTTTGGAGTTCCTCTGGACTGACGGTCTCAGGCGTCACACGGACCATTCCCTTTAGGGCCTTGTATTCCCTTAAACGGTATGGCTTCTCACTATCTTCCACTTCCTTTGCACCGTTCCTGGCCAGTATGCCATTTTTCACCAGCCTAGTGGCATATTTGTCTACATAGACCTCAAGTGATGTGGGCTTCAACCACGTATAATATTTTGCGAGTATCGGGTAGATATTTTCCCTAGTTATGCTATCACCGACCCTCAGGCTTCTGACTATCTCATTATACGGATTCGTGTAGTAGATGAAGTTGTCGCTATCGTACTTCATGATTGGGCCCAACGAGAGAAACCTGTCTTCCTTGAACTTTCTCTCTTCTGCACCTAGTGGTTTGGATGGCTCTTTCTTTACCTTCCCGTTCTCGACCCTTATGGCACCCATCTCCTTGAGCCTCTTGATGTAGATTTGGGCATATCTCTTCCTAGACACGAGCTTTGCGTTCGGGTAATGTTTCTTCATTACTGTCGTGGCTATCCGCCTCGTTGAAATTATCTTGTTGTGCTTGAGGGCCCCGAAAACCTCCTTCAGAAGCCCCTCATTTATCACGAGGCTCTTGTGTGTGAGCTGCTTGGGGGTCTTCGCCGGTGCTAACTCTACCGTGGGCTCATCTGTTCCGCCATCGTCGTTCCCTAGATACTCGCCATTCACCTCGTGTTTGAATCTTATATGGCCGTTGACCGCTTGGATACGTGTTGATTGAAAATCGCAGTTTGGATATGGACAATGATGGCGTTCTATATTGCTCTTCCCGCCTTGCACCTTGGTCCCCTCCCCCCTGGCCATCCTCTGTCCTACAGATTTTCTTAGCGCCTCGTACTCCTCTTGGACCTTCTGCTGCTTGATTCTTAGCTGGACAAGGCGGTCTATATCACTCTCAATCTGCTTCTTGGAGGGGGGCTCTAAATTCGGAGGGGAAACCGCATTATTGACCTTGGATTCTTCATAATCCTTACAGCGTCTGAAATACTTCTTTCCGTGCTTCCCACATCCGCCCTGATGAGCATAGCATTCTCGCGGGTAGTTGACCCCTGTATCGGGCTGATACTCTTCTATATGAGCGCCGCAACGAATACATTCGAACCTCTCTGTTCTGAAATCATCTATTGACTTCTTGTCGCCGGTCAGTTGTAGAAAGCTGGTTTTGGGGGGGCACTTCCCGCAACCACATTGGTCCTTGTAGCACTCCACTGGTGCCTTATAACCAGATATCGGTTGCGGCTCCGATACTATGGCTCCACAGCGGGTGCATACGAATCTTTCCTTCATATGAATCGCCCTCACTTCTTCCTCGGGCTCTCGGGCCAAATTAGGCTCTCGAAGTTCTCCGCGTTGACGCCCGTGTCGAGTGCCTTCAGTATGTTGTCCCTCTGTGCGCATGGCTCTTTATTGGTGCAGCTTCTACACATTTTCTCCCTGAAGGCGAGTAGCTTACCGATGAAATCCGGGTCCTCTTTCTTCACCCATTCAATTGTCTTTGAGGGTCCGTCTTTGTCCAATTTGTCCCTGAGCGAGACCATGCAGATGAGGCTCTCGACGTTCTCATATACCTCTTCGAGGGGCATGGGAACTTTGCTGGCTATCAGCCCGTCCAATTCATTTGAGTGTTTTCTGACCACCTTGTAGAGACCGTCTGCGGTGTTGGCCTCAAGCCCGACACTTCTGAAGAAGAGGGAGCGTATCACGCTATCCAAGCTGCTGTGGCCCTCATATTTCCTTATCCTTTCAAGGCGTTCCTTTACCCATCCCGAGACCTTTATATTTGAGTCGTCTTCCATGCAACCCCACTCCCAGTGCACCATTGGTATCGCATTGGTGTGGTATTAACCTTTCGCTATGGCCCGACTCTACCTCCCTTTCATCTCCCTGAGCTTCTCGTATACGCCCTTCGCAATGAAGTTGCCCTCATCAGTCATCATGAAAGGGACCACTTCGCCCTTTGCATCGGGATTATTCGCCTTGAACTTCTCCTGCTCTTTATCCCAGTTCTGGAGGGCTATGTTCATCATTTCCATGACGGTGCTGATATCGCCGCTGCGGAGCAGTTGCAGGAGCTTCTCGTCGAATATAAAGGGTGCATCTTCCTTGATGACGAGCCAGTGGTCCGACAGGACCGCCCCGCATATCGAGCATCCGGTGCCGACGACTATGACTTGGATTTTATCGGGCATCGTTCATTACCTCTACCGGTCTACCAGGGGCGGGTTCCCCTCCCTCTCGTGTGGCTCCATCCATTTGGCTCCGACGGCCTCGAACACATCCTTTTCCTCCGGAGTGCTCACTATGGCCCATGCGTCTCCCTTGGCCTTCTCAAGGTGCCCCTCTCTGGAGCGGAAGCCCTTCTTCTGAATGGCGGTGACGAAGCCATGCGAGAAGTCTGCGCTCCCTGTCCGTATCAGGAACACCATTCCCCATTGCGCAGGGGGGAGCACGATGAAGAGGTCCACGACAGTCTTGGACTCGCCGTGAACGACCTTGATGTATTTCTCCCCGAACGGAGCCTTCCTGCCGTCTTTGCTCTGCGGACCTAAGTTGAAGTAGCCCGAGGTTATCAGGTCCTTGACGAGATTGGGGATGACCGTTGCTGATGGCGTATTGCAGCCGTCCAAGGTCACCTGCCCTTTTCCCGTGACTGGAATAACAACCAGCTCGATGTCTCCGACCTCCGCCTTGCCTCTCCTGATGCTTCCGGCCATCTCGATTCTCTGGCATGCCGGCCTGAGTCTCTCGATGACCTCGCTTGCGACCTTCTTGGCGTTCTCTATTGGTACCTTGCCGGTTCCGCCCATATTCATCACCAACGTAGTATTTGTGCCTCGGCCCCGTCGTTCGGCAGCTTGTGCATCTTCCTGAAAAGCTCGCCCATCGCCTTGCCTGTAGGCGGCTCTATGCCGTCTCGCTCCGCAATCCAGTCGAGCATATCCCATGGATAGAAGTACCATTTGCCGAACTCGCATACGGTCTTCACGTCATCTATGAGCTTGAGGCATGATATCCCGCCGACGTAGACCAGTATATCGTAAAGCTCGACGCATTTCTCGTCTTTCCGCCAGTCCCATTTTGAATAATATGGTTTTTTGGCCCAGGTATGCAGGAGGAGGTCATCTCCAACCTTCTTCGGCGGTGACTTCTTGATTATCCTGATGGTCTGTCTACACGTCCCCGCCTTCACTGCCGATATCTTAGGCTTGTACGTAAACGGTATTATGTGTCTCATAGCCACACGTCCAGTTTCTTCTCGTTGGGCTTCGGGGCCCGCCTCTTCTTTGCGTGCCGCTTGTCGTGGCACTTGTCGCAGAGCGTAATGCAGTTCTTCTCGTCGAACTCCTCGCCGCCCATATAGATTGGATTGACATGATGGACCTCTAATAGAGCGTCCCTGCCGGCCCCGCAGTCCTGACAGATATAATTATCCCGTTTGAGTATCTTGTCACGCACTTCGGCCCAAGTGAGTAAGTGGTATGTTGCCGTCTCCCTGACGTATTCCGAGTTGCAGTTGCCGCAGCAGTATCTTCTCTTCCTTCCAAGAAGCTTCTTTCCGCAGCAAACGCAGTTGCCCTTCCCGAAGTCGGGGTACTGCTTGGGTGTTCTAGGGACCCTGATGAAGCCCTTGCGACCCTCTACTTCTGAGCCGCCCGCATCTTGCAAATCTCTATCCACACTCTCGCCGCCGTTCTAGCGTCCTCGATTGCCCTATGAGAGCCTGAACCGACCCCAAAGAAGCTGCCGGCCTCGTTGAGGTTCGGGAACTTGTAATCACCTTTCCTGAATGGGAGCGCTCCCTTCCTGCCCATGATGCCCTGCGCAGCCAGCATTATGCACTCGGACCAATCGAATTCCAACCCTGCCCATTCGTTCGTGTTCAAGACGACCTTGTCGTAATGGACATTGTAGGATGTGACAGGCAATCTAGTGCTCTCTATGAAGCGTGCGAAGTGCTCCTTGACGAGCTTCTCCGCCGGCGCTGCTGCGATTTCTTCTTTCTTGAGGCCGTTGACGGCCAATGATGCCTCGGCACCTCTGAGGTGCTCCATGCCTGGATTGACGAGTGAATTGTAGAAACGGTCCTCTATTATGCCGCCCCTGACTATGACGGCCGCAACCTCCAGTATCTTGGCCTGCTCCGGATACTTGGAGGTTGTCTCGGTGTCGATGACTACTACGTCGGTCATTTCTTCAGCTTCCGCTTCGGTCGGTACGGTCTCCACTTGATGCCTATCATTTGAGTTTTCAAGTTACCAGCGGCGATGCTGGCAGCGTCGGTCCTATAACCGCAAGCAAGGCACTTGAAGAACGCCCAGAGCCGCCGGTGCCAGTGGTAATACATATAGAAGCCGGCGCACTTGAGGCAGAAATCAGTATTCATTTCTCCAGCCCCAACTCCTTGAGCTTCGCCTCGGCTAACTCGACCCACCGCCGGAACATCACGCAATCGGTCCAGCCAGGGTGCTTGCAGTCGCACTCCTTATCAGGGCAGATTCTTCTGCCCATTACTCGGATGCCGCCGCGTATGATGGCGGCCAATGCCTCGACCTTCTCGTCCATACTATCGCTCCTTTGGTGGAGCCGGGAGGACATAGCTCCCTTCCCCTTGAACCTCCCGGCCCCTTTTTGACGCTCGCGTAGCTTGGTTTCCTTTGGGAAAGTGGCTCGCTAGGTCTTTACGGTTTTCTTGCAATTCGCGGCTTGCTCCCTACCTTGGGCTTCTCGCTCTTTTTGGCTCTTGCTTCATCTCTTGGCCTTTCTCCTGCCGTTGATATCCTCTTTCTGAGTTCCTTCATCGTAATACATGCAGCTCTCTTTTTATTTATGAGATAGGGATACGTAACCCCCAGTATCGCTAATGCGTCCCTATGTCTCCAGACAGTCCAATTGTAAACGGGTTTATGGTATATTCGTCTCTTGTGTAGGCCAACGATTATCTTCCCGCCGAAGTTCTTCGTTAGCCAGTTCATCATTGGCTTGTATGTATTGGCTACTTTGACTTGCCCGAGGAAGTTATTTTTCTTACCATATCGACCATATATCGAGCCTTCACCATCTATAAGCCCTGCGAGATAGGCATGTTTCCAGACTGCCCTCGGTATCCTGACTGTCTGTTCCGAGATATATCCTCTCATGGAGAATTTAGTCTGATATCTCGATTTGCATTTTACGGAACAATAATGGGATATCAATTTTCTATTTCTCTTCACCACATAGTGTTTCCCGCATCCCCGACACCTTAGAGTCAATCTTTTGTTGAATACCTTGCCCATGCAGCGCCGAGAGCAGAATCGCCTCTTTTTGGCCATAGATGGAGTATATAGCCGACGCTTTCCACATACCTGGCAGGCGACTTCGATGGGCATTTCTTATTGACCCCCCGAGGGTTAGTCTTTGCTCAGTCCTCACTCGATTTCCTCGGCACTTATTTCGCCGCCTCCGATTAAATCCGCGATGGCTCGGTTGTACGCGCGTGTTTGAGCCATGCTCCGGATGGCATAGGCGACTGTCTCGGGCTTGAGCTGGTCGAGGGGTATATTGGACTGCTTGGCGGCGCTCTTCTTCTGCCGGTCTCCAAAGGGCTCCATGCTGTTGCATGAGCATATGGCCTCCACGGAGGTCCCGTTCGGCGCTGTGGCCTTGACATATGCGGTGTACTCGAACTCGCCGCCTTCAAGCTCCCGCCTCTTGTCATCGATGACCTGAAGCGAGATATTGAAGCACGTTTTAATCTTCCTGAGGCCGGACTTGCGAACGTACGGCTTCCCGCCTATGTCGCAGAGGTCGTCCTTCGTGAGGAGCGCAGACTTGAGGTCCTGGAACTCCTTCCAGGCATCGACGGCTTCCTTGACGCTCACGACCGGCCTGACCATATCGGGCCTCAATGCGAGTGCCTTCGTGCCTTGCTGCTCCACTTCGCACACCACCGGCCTTGCTGCCGGCTTGGGCTCCTGTGCTGGGCCGGACAGCGGGCCGACTTCCTTTTTCTTGCTCTGGTAGTGCTTCACGGTCTCCCAGGTCACATCTAGGACCTCGCAGTCCTTCTGGTTGAGGAGCTTTATTTTAATCATCTCCCCAAGAGGGCTCACCGTGTAGAACTCGTTGTCAGAGCCCAGCCAGATGCCTGTTGCGACCTTCTGGAAGTTGGTCCTCTTCTCGGTCTTCTCGCCTTTCTCGAATCCATCCAAACCCTTATTTTCTTTGCTCATCATCGTCTCGCCTCCCGGTTCTATTTTTCCTTGCAGCGCCTTATTAGACGCCGAATTATATCCTCATAGGATTCCCCGAAGTCACCGAACTTGCTGAGTTCCTTCTTGGTCTCAGGGCTAAGTCGTATCGTCGAGGATTTCCCCATGTATACCGAGTATGCCGTGCGCACTATTTATACCTTATGGGGGGGTGGGTGAAAGTGCAAATGCGTCGAGCGTCATATCGGGTCTCACGCTCGCAACTATTGGCTCCTCTTCTTCCCTACAGCCCTTCAGAGCCCCATTTATGGGGTCCCACGCCTCCCTAAGATGGCACTTGTCATCGTAGAGTTCGGCGGGGTCGTATTCGTCCTTGGTCTTGTACTGTTCCCGGAAGACCTCATCGGAATCGTCATAGTCGAACTGGCCTTCGTATTCATAGAGATAATCATCGACTTCCTCGTCCTCGGGCAGATAGAGCGTGACGCACTTGCTGTACTGGATGGTAATCTCGTGTCTGACGATTTTGATTTTCTGGCCGTCATCATAGCCGGGAATCGCCGTGGTCCTGAGGGTGTTCGGGGTATAAACGGTCTGAAAGTGGCCGTTCTCGCACTCTAAGTTGTACCAGTTGGACTTGTCCGATTTACCCCGGACAAGCATATGGAACTTCTCGGACACACACTCATGGCACCTTATCTGATTCCCGTTGTTGAAATACTTGCTCGGCTCTCTCATCTCATCTCCCTCCTCATTACCTTGTACCTGGCACCGCCCTCGTTTGTAGGCATCCATAATCGTCCGTCGTTCGTCAGTCTCCGTAGTTCACGGTCGAGTCTGTTTTCATCTATGCCTTCCGCCTCGACCCTCTTCAGGATGTCTTCCCTGAGGACGCCTTTCCCATCGTCTATCTCCTCGATTACGTCCAATATGAGGGTGAATCGCTGTAGCCTAGCATGGGAGATGCCTGTGGCGATTGAATCTATATCTATTGAGCCGCCCTCGGACGCGACCTTCTTGAGATAATACTGCATGACGCCTTTGGCACGCTCCGCATCTATAGGGAGCACTTCGTTGCTGAGCCTCATGCGTGCGCTAGCCTCGGACATCCGTATTATGGCCTCTATCTGGCGCGGCGTCATGGGGACCGCACCGCCTCCTTCGCTGTCTGGTCTAGCGGCGGCCCTGATGTCCACATAGTAGTCCTTGATGGTCTCTATGGTATCCGGCTTCATGACCGGACAAATGTTCCTTCTTGAATATGCGACGTATTTCCTCAGCGCATCGACTGAATATATTGGCTTTACATCCTCCATGGCATCTTCTTCGTCCTCTTTGCTGTATTCCTTGCCATTTGAGGCCTCTCTGTAGTGGGAAATCTCTCCGGCGAGATGCACTTTCAGTATATGGCCTGCGATGTCCTCGTCCCTCTTCCTTTCTATATGGTCAACTATGGGGAAGATTGCATCGAACCTTGAGAGCAGCGGCGGAGAGAGGTCTATCTGGTCTGCAAGATATTCGTGCTCATCGAAGCGACCGTTCTTTGGGTTTGCCGCCGCAAGCACGGAGCATCTGCTCTGGAAAGTTGCGCTGATGCCCGCCTTGTTTACAGAAATAGATTGTGATTCCATGGCCTCGTGCATGGAGCTGGTGTCCTGCTCGTTCATCTTGTCTAGTTCATCTATACAAACTCCGCCCTTATCGGCGAGCACCATTGCGCCGGCCTCTAAGGTCCACCGGCCCTCGCCGAATTCATCGCGTACTGCCGCTGCCGTGAGGCCCGCGCCGGTCGTGGCCTTGCCGGATGCGAAGACTCCTCTCGGTAAAAGCTTCGAGATATAACGGATAAGTTGGCTCTTCGCAAGTCCGGGGTCGCCTACCAATAAAATATGGATATCCCCGCGGGCTCTAGCGCCATCGGGAAGTAGCTTGGTCACGCCGCCGAACAATTGCAGCGCTAGTGCCGCCTTCTCGTGCTCCATGCCGAATATCGTTGGCGCTATCGAGGCAGTTATCTTATCTTGAATGACGGGGTCCTTGGACATCTCCAAGATGGTCTTCTCGTCCTCGGCGCTTATCTCGACCTCGTCGAACTCGTGCTCCTCGATTTCAAGGCTGTTGACATCTAGATACCAATTGAAGAAATTGGTCTTCTGATTGCCGGACTTCTTCTGCTGGCTTCTCAGAATGCCGTTGAGGGTGACCTTGTCGCCAGGGTAGATTTTATTGCATAGGTCGTCCTCCATGTATGCAACCAATCGCTCTGGCTGGTCACGTCCCTTGAGGGCCTCTGGGCTCTCCTGAATCTCAATCTTCTGGCTGTCTATGGAGACTGAACCTGTAGGACTGAGGATGGTATTGCTGTTGGCCGTGGCCGTCTCCTCGGTGAGAAGCACGAAGCGTGTCGTGGAGGCGGCCTTTCCACAGCCGCCCTGGTCTTTATAGCATTCGACGGGCTCTTTGTGGTCGGTACCTTCCTGAGGCTCCCAGATTACCGCAAGACAGCGTGCACACTGGAACGCCGCCTTCATGAGCCTGGAGTTCACCTGCGTCATCTTGCGCACTATGCCTTGGACGGACACGAACTTTCCTAAGTGCCTGGTCCTGAGACCGCGCACATCAATCCTCGCTAACGGCTTATCTGGAAGGTTCTTGATGCGGAAGTTGCATCTCTTTACATTGGGCTCGATTCTCTTCAGCTCCGAGTTGAGGGCTGCCTCGGCAAAGTACAATGCAACGATGGGTCTGTCGATAAGGAAGTACGCAAGTTTCTCGTCGAAGGTCTCGATGGTGGAGAAATCGACCTCTAAACTTTTCTTATCGGGAAATGCATTCGCCAGCGCCATGATATCGTTCTGACAAAGCTCCGTAAAATACTTCATCCATGCGCCGTTTAACGATTCGATGTTGAACTCTTCGGGCATGTTTTATCTCCTGGGACCACCGGATAGGCTGTCACATAGCTTAAGGTCTTCTGAGAGAAACTAATAGACTCCTCTAGTCTCTCCTGTGTGGCATGAAGTTCTTTAATCCCTTGCCTTTCAGCCATTTCTTGAGTTTGCTGGGGCTCAGTACCCACATGCCTCTTCGTTGGCTCCAGTAGGCGCACTCCACCATCACTTGGTGTATGCACTCGCCCCATCCGAAGTCGCCGGGCCTGGGCCTCTCAAGACCGTAGCAGTGATTGCCCTCGACGCAACACCCATGGTACTTCATGCAGACCAGCAGGACTTCTCTGCCGGGCGACTCCAGCCTCATTCTCTTGCACTGGAGCGAGCGCTTTCTGCTGAGCTTGTCTGTGTCCTTTATTATGATGTGGTAGTCTTCGTTCCGGATTCTATTCCAGTATTCATGCTCCTTGTCGGTCTTCCCACACTTTGCGCATATTACGGTCTCGGTCATTTCTTCATCTCCACCTGATGCTTGCAGACGCCCTTCTTCCTTTTGCAGAACGTCTCTTCCAATCCCGCATAGGCCCGGAAGTCGCACGGCTCCGAGTCATCGCCGCATACTATGAGGTCGCCCGCGGTATCGGCGGAAGCGGGCGGGATTAAGGGGCCGATGGCTCCACCCTGTGCGGCCTCATCGCCCTTGCGGGTCTCTGGCAGTGTCTCTTCCCGATGCTCCGCCACCTGGAGTCCCTCTTCCGTTACCGCCGCGGGCGACTTGATAAGCCTTTCCAAGATACCATCAATGATTGACCATCCGTCTCCGGATGCAATACACTGATGCAGTTCCTCGTCCGAGTCGATAATCTCCTTGAGCTTTATCAGCGTCGGTATGTGTAGGCCCCCCGGCGTTTGCGGGGCCTCGTGTGTTTCTTGAGCGGAAGAACCCCCCACCCCAGGAATTGAGTTGGGGGAAGACGCCGCCGCAGCTTCTCGCTGCGTACCATGCACTGCCTGACCGCCGCCGGGGAGCCCATAATTGGGACAATCAATCTTCCTGCAATCTTCGCATTTCTCTAAAGCCTCCTCTTGATAATAGCATACCTCTTGAATCCATTTCTTCAGTTCCAGAATCTTCTCCACTGCCTCCCTCTTCTTTACGACATTATCGACCTGGCGGGTTGCGTTCTCGTTCAGTCCTCCTTCGTTGTCGTATATCACCATTGTTCCTTCCCATTTCCATCTTGGATTGCCCTCGTAATTCCACCTAGGGTTGTCCACCAGAGTTATGGTTGTGGATTTTCTTTCCGTTTCTGTCGGAATGTTGAAAGGGAGCCCAGCCCGCTTTATTGAGTACGTCTTATCCCCATTCTCTTCTTCCTTGGGTAACAAGTGGTTGCAGTCCTCCGGGCAATCCTCCTTGTCCGGCAAGCCATGGCATTCCGGTGGGCATGGCGGCTTTATTATCGTACCGCATTCATGGCATATTGTAGCACCGCAGCTTCCGCAGTCTACGATGTATCTGTCGGCCTCGCACTTCGGACACTTCACTGTCTTTGGCATTCCATCGCCTCCTAGTCTATATCATCTACCAGCTTGCCGCACTCGCATCTGGTATCCTTCATGGCGTTCAGCTCCTTTCCGCACTTCGGACACTCGATTGGATATTTGTTCTTGAACTCCGTGATATCTCCGACGCCAATCAACGCCTTGTGCTCGATTTCCGGTCTGTACTTCTCGTGTAGCTCGATACCGACACCGTTCCTTCCGGACTCTCGGCACGCTCGTAATGTCGAGCCGCTTCCCAGAAATGGGTCTAAGACCCAATCTCCAACGAAGCTGAACAGCTTGATGCACCTCATGGCCAGCTCCACAGGGTACGGGCATGGGTGGCCTTCCCGCCTTGCCACCTTCATCCTCCAAATGTCTACCACGTAGGCTAGGAACTCGTCTCTGGTTATGTCATTGACGCCTTTCTCGCGCTTCCAGTCGCCTTTATAATAGACGACGATTGCCTCTGTCTTGTGCCGGAGCCATGGTGCAGAGGCGGACTTCCACGAGCCCCAAGCCGTGTCGTTCTCGGCGTTGAGCTGGTCCCATATGATGGTCTCGCGGTACTTGAAGCCGCACGCAGCCATGGCGTTGCAGTTTATCATATAGACATTCGAGATTCCGCCCTCGGGGTTCGTCATATTGAAAGGAACATTCACGCAGAGCCTGCTGTTGTCGTCCATAACCTCGTAGATGGCCTTGTAGCAGCTCAGCATGAACTCGTAGTATTGCTGCTCCGACATCTTGGTCTCGTACTCTTGTCCCGTATTATATGGTGGGCTGGTGACAAGTAGCTGGAACTTCCTTCCCAGCGTCGGCAGAATCGCCCTGCAATCTCCGTATCGGACTTCTGCTTCACTCATGCTTTACCTCAATCTCAGTCTTCTGCGGAGGGTCTGGAATCGGCGTCTTGCATGCTAAGCAATACATGATGTTGCCGGCGACGGCCATGTGGCATTTGGGGTTCGGGCATACCTTGATGAGCTTAGGGTTCGCCATCCGATTCCTCCTTTTCTACTTGCTCGTCCCAGTAATCCATGACGGCGTCCTCGTCGCCGTAGCCCCATGAATAGACGGTTCCATTGGGGAGGACCGTATCTATGCAGAGTATTCCGACTTCTGATTCTATCTCGCTCAGAACGTACTGGACGGGACAGTCGTTGTCGGCCGGTATGAGGTTCTCACTCATTTTCTTTTTAGTACCCATTGGAGTTCCTCTATCAATCTGCTGTATATCTTGGCCTGGACCCAGTCCCCCGAGCAGTTGTTCTTCAGCCATACCTGGTGCTCCTTGATGCGCTCCTTGATTTCTTTCTCGGTTCTCCTCATGGTCTTTCCTTCGGCAAAAGGTATTCTGGGACCACATCGATTCTCCTCTTTCCTTTGCAGCTCTCGCACATGAACATATCCTCGTCTTTCTCTATGTCCCAGTATAGACCGACGGGCAGCTTTTCCGGGTTAGTGCAGAAGTCGCATTCCCTATTCAGGCACGGAGGGTGGACAACAGCTCCGCTTGCGTCCTTCGTCTCGATGTCGCTCCGTACCCATTTTCCGCAGATGCCGCAAGGGACTAATCCCCAGTCTTCCCCCACTTCAGTCATCCAAATCACTTCCTCTCATTGGACGGGATTCGTCCACTTGCTTCAACATTCCTATTTGCATCATGGCCCTTCTGTTCTGGTCCGTCATGCCCACATAGGCACCGCACTTCCGGCAC
>Ga0315283_10002739_pt1 | contig 14837 bp, 8 predicted proteins | sample YL17G09_0_MG_FD_204541 | JGI IMG/M metagenome (GOLD analysis project Ga0315283, IMG submission 204541) | Sediment microbial communities from Yellowstone Lake, YNP, Wyoming, USA - YL17G09_0 | ecosystem: Environmental > Aquatic > Freshwater > Lake > Sediment | place: USA: Wyoming | collected... | reverse complement strand
TCTCTCTCTCTACCCCCTTTCGCATCAGAGCTCGTCCTTCTTGCCCCTCGTCGTCGCCGAGGCCTTCTCCTCCTCCCTCGGCTCCTGCTCCTCCTCCACTTTCGGGAGCTCGATGTCGATGTCGGCCAGGGACTCGAGGTCCTCGCCCTCCTTGGCGAACGCCCTGCCGGCCGCGCCGCGGACCCGCGCCGCGAGCGCGACGGGGTCGTCGGGCGAGAAGCCCGACTCCAGGAGGGCGGAGTCGTAGACCAGCCTAGCCAGCTCGGTGGCCTCCCCCCGCAAGGCTTCCAGGGCAGCCGGGACGCTTTCGGCGGCGGGGTCCTGCTCTCCAGCAAAGGCGGCGGCGTGCATCTCGCGGAGCCTGCGCACGAGCCCGTGCCTCGGGTTGACCTCCAGCGTCCTCCCGCCGCGCATCTGCGCCGCCCTCGCCCCGGCGTCGTTGGCCGCCAGGGCCTGCGCCTTCATGATGCGCTCCATGTTGGCGTTCCACCCGTGCTGCGACGACACGACGACGGCCGGGCTCTTGACGAGGCGGGGGCTCACGCGCACGCGCGCGACGCCGGCGCCGGCGCCGAGGACCTCGGGCCTCGCCCACCACTCGGTGAGCGGCTTGAACGCCTTGCGGACCGCCTTGTCGCGCTGCTTCCTTGCTTTTTCATCGAGGAGCTCTCCGGTGGAGGAGGAGGAGGAGGCGGAGGAGCCGTCGTCCTTGGAGGCGTCGGGCGACGAAGAGGACGCGTCCTTCTTGTCCTTCGAGGAGAGCTTCAGGCCGTCCTTGCTCGCGTCGGCGAGCCTGAGGCCGTCGAACTCGGTCAGCGTCTGGGACATGTACTCGTCCACGGGGTCGTCCAGCAGCAGCACCTCGAAGCCCCCCTCCAGGAGCCTCTCCGCGAAGGGGCTCCGCGCGAGCGCAGAGGCGTCCTCTCCCGTCAGGTAGAAGATCTGCTTCTGGCCCGGCCTCATCCGAGCGACATAGGCGTCGAGGGAGGTCAGGTTCGCGGCGTGCTTGGCGTCCGGGAACGCGGACGTCTTAAAGCGGAGCAGCTTGGCGAGGCGCGCGGCGTTGGGCTTGTCCTCGAGCAGCCCGAGCTTGATCGCGCGGCCGTAGCTCTTCCAGAGCGACGCGTAGGCGTCGATCGCCGCGGCCTCGTCCTTGGTCGGCGCCGTCGACTTCTTGCCGAACAAGCCTTTCCCCCCCGAGGCCTTGCGCTCGGCGACGGCGGCGACGGCCGAGGCCTCCGCGTCGGACATCTTCTTCAGGGCGTCCAGGACCTTCCGCACGACCTTCTTCTTGATCGTCTTGAGCGCCGGAGAGGCCTGCAGCGTCTCGCGGGAGACCGACAGCGGCAGCGAGTCGGAGTCGACGACGCCCCGCAGGAAACCCAGGTAGCGCGGGACGATGTCCTTGGAGATGCCGCCGTCGGAGACGAAGACGCGGCGGACGTAAAGGCGCACGGCCGGCTCCGTGGTGTAGTAGTTCTCGTAGAAGCCGTACGGCACGGTCTCCGGGACGTACAGCAAGGCGCGGAACTCGACGTCGCCCTCGGCCGAGAAGTGCGCGCGCGCGGCCGGCGAGTCCGTGGGACCGGCCTTGGCGACGGCGCGGAAAAAGTCGAGGTGTTCGTCCTCCTTGATGTCTCCGGGGGCGCGGAGCCAGATGGGCTTGACGTCGTTGAGGCGGGACCAGGACCAGACGGTTTCCTTGACTGTCTTGGTCTTCGGCTTTTTGCTGTCATCGTCGGAGGCCTTTTCGTCGTCGAGGTCGAGGTCGTCGTCATCTCCATCGGAGATTTCGTCGTCGCTCTTCTTCTCCTTCTTCTTCTCTTCCTTGTCCTCAGTCTCGTCGAGGGGCACCTCCCTGCTCTCTTCCTTGCTCTCGTGCAAGTAGATGGGGTGCCCGACGAACTCAGAGTAGCGGCCCACGAGCTCGCGGAGCTTGCTTTGGTCCTTGTACTCCGTGGCGTCTTCTTTCAGGAAAAGACGCACGAGCGTGCCGCGGCCCTGGAGGACGTCCTCGGCCGACTCCTTCACAGTGAAGGCCCCGTCGGCGGCCGACTCCCACGACCACTGCTGCGAGCCCTTCCCCGCGGTTTTTGAAATTACCTGCACGCGATCGGCGACGAGGAAGGCCGAGTAGAAACCGACGCCGAACTGCCCGATCAGCGACAGCGAGTCGCCTCCAGACTTGCCACCGTTCTTGGTCGAGGCGGAGAGCGCGTCGAGGAAGGCAGACGTGCCCGAGCGCGCGAGCGTTCCCAGGTTCCCAACGAGGTCCTCGCGGGTCATACCGACGCCGCTGTCTCGGATCTCGAGCGTTCCCGCGTCGGCGTCCACGGAGATGCGGATCTCGAGCTCCGGGTTGTCGCTCAAAGCTTTCTTGTCCGTCAGCGCGAGGAAGCGCGCCTTGTCGAGCGCGTCGGCAGAGTTGGAGATGAGCTCCCTCAGGAACACGTCGCGGTTGGAGTAGAGGGAGTGGACGATGATGTCCATGAGGCGGGAGACCTCGGCCTGGAACTGGAAGGTCTCGCCCGTGGCGGCGGGGGAGCTGTTCACAGAGAGAGAGAGAGAGCGAGGGAGAGAGGGGGAGAGAGGGAGACAGAGGTGAGGGTGGGAGGGAGGGTGAAGAATGTTTTTTTTTTTGAGGGAGAAGAGAGGGCGGGAAAACTTGGGCTCCTTCCATCTTGTTTTGTTTTCTTTCGCACAGGCGAGACTTCCTCTTTCGCTTTCTCAATTCCCTTTGCCCTCTCTCGCGATGTCCTGTCGCTCACCTCATCGTGCTCTCGGCCTTTTTGGTGGAGGCGTGGACAGCTGTGGGGCGGTGTTTGTTTTGGGAGAAGGATGGGGGGAGAAGAAAAGGTGCTTGATGAGCGAAAAAAGGACGATCTGAGAACCCGAGCTTAAAAACGCGATTTTGTTCCCGCCGGTTTCCCGCGCTGTGTTCGTCAAGCTCGCGCCGAGAAACAAGAGCGGTCGTGCGCAGGATGGGGAAGCCCTCGAAGTAACGGGCGAGGAGAGAACGGGGAGGGCGGCAAATGCCGCTGCAAACTCCGTTTGACAATTTCGATCGAAGCCTTTGCTCGCTGGCCTCTCTCTCCCTTCTCTCTCTCTCTCTCTCTCCCTTCTCTCTCTCTCCCTCCCCGCACCAAACTCACCTCCTCCGCCGGCCATCGCCAGCGTCGCGACCAGCGCGATCGCCGCGAGGACGCGTCTGTTGGTGCGCGCCATTTTTTTGCGTTTCCCGGCTCGAAGAAAGGCGAGAGCGGGATCGAGAAATTGAAAAGAAAGGAAGAGTGTTTCAAAAAAAGTAAGAGAGTTCTAGAACTCTCTCACTTTTTTCTTTTTTTCAGCAAACAAAGGACCATTTTTTCTCTTTTCACTTCTTTCTTTCAGCAAAGAAGCGAGTCATGGTGTCGCGCAAGATGCGCGTGGCCGTCTTATGCCTTGGTGAGTAGCGAAGCGAGAGAGAGAGAGAGAGAGAGATGAGGAGACAGAACGAGAGAGAGTTGAGGAGAGAGAAGGGAGACGAAAGCATCAACTTCCCAGCGCGCGATCGCAAGCTTTTTTTTGGACATCTTTCTGCCCCGCCAAAAGCATTACGAGCCCTTTTTCGACCAAGAGGACGCCGCGGAGCGCTCAACCCTAACGTTCCCTCGTGATTCAAGCGGCGAGGGGAACGGAAAAACATTCGAAAGCGCCTCAAACGCGCCATGGCGCGCCTCGTCCGTTCTTCTTCCCGCTGCTGCTGGATCGCGGCGGGAGCGCAGACACCTCTCTGCTGCTGCTCAGGTTCCTCGCCTCGAGCTGTGCCGGATGCGTGCCGTTTGTGCGCCTCTTTCCTAAGCATCGCGGTCGAACGTGGTGTGCTTGCGCCCCTCGAGGTGGATGCAAGGCTTTGGTGCTTGCCGAGCGAAAGAAGTAGCGCTCCCCGCACCATTGTCGATGCTCTCAAAGCCTCGCTGTTTTGAAAAGAAGGGAAAAAAACGGCGGCAAAGTTCCTCGACCCTCACCTGCTCTTATTTTTTCCCTCTGACCAAAAACAAAATCCCAACTCCAGCGCTCTCCGCCGCGGCCTTCGGCCTCGCGTCCTGCGCCAAGAAGCCCGACCCGAAAAAGGCCGACGACGCCAAGAAAGAGGAGCCCCTCGGCACCGTCATCGGCATCGACCTGGGGACCACCTACTCGTGCGTCGGGGTCTACAAGGGCGGACGCGTCGAGATCGTCGCCAACGACCAGGGGAACCGCATCACGCCTTCGTACGTCGCGTTCGCCGAGCACGGCGGGGAGCGCCTCATCGGTGACGCTGCCAAGAACCAGGCCACGACCAACCCGGAGAGGACCGTCTACGACGTGAAGCGCCTGATCGGTGAGTCTTTGAGGATTTTGAGTTTTTTTAACACCATTTTTTCCTTCAGTTTTTTTTCCTTCTTCGACGACGAACGAAGAAGTGGAAAAAACTCACTTTCTCTTTCTCCTTTTCTGCCCCTTTCCCGCAACCTCCACCAACCACCAGGCCGCAACTTCAAGGACAAGGAGGTCCAGCGCGACATGAAGATGGTCTCGTACACGGTCGTGGACAAGGACAAGAAGCCCTACGTCCGCATCGAGACGGCCGCCTCCAAGGGCGCCAAGCCCGAGGTCAAGGACTTCTCGCCCGAGGAGATCTCGGCGATGATCCTGACCAAGATGAAGGAGACCGCCGAGGCGTACCTGGGCAAGACGGTCAAGCACGCCGTCGTGACGGTGCCGGCCTACTTCAACGACGCGCAGCGCCAGGCGACCAAGGACGCCGGGACCATCGCTGGTGAGTTTGGAGGTTTTTTGAGTTCGTTAAAAGTTGAGACCTTTTTCTCGTCATTGTTTTCCCTCTCTTACACTTTTTCCTCACTCAAACCTCGATTTTCAAAAAAAACAAAAAAAACATAGGTCTGAACGTCGTCCGCATCATCAACGAGCCCACCGCTGCAGCAATCGCCTACGGCCTCGACAAGAAGGGCGGAGAGCACAACATCCTCGTGTTCGACTTGGGAGGCGGCACCTTTGACGTCTCGGTCCTCACGATCGATGGCGGCGTCTTCGAGGTCGTCTCGACTGCCGGCGACACCCACCTGGGCGGGGAGGACTTCGACCACCGCGTGATGGACTACTTCATCAAGCTGGTCAAGAAGAAGTACGACAGGGACGTCAGCAAGGACGCGAGGGCCCTCCAGAAGCTGCGCCGCGAGGCCGAGCGCGCCAAGCGCGCGCTGTCGTCGCAGCACCAGGTCCGCGTCGAGGTCGAGGCCCTGGCTGAGGGGCTCGACCTCTCCGAGCCCCTCACGCGCGCGCGCTTCGAGGAGCTCAACGCCGACCTGTTCCGCAAGACCCTGGGCCCCGTCAAGCGCGCCCTCGACGACGCCGGCATGAAGAAGACGGACATCCGGGAGATCGTCCTCGTCGGAGGCTCGACGCGCATTCCCAAGGTGCAGCAGCTGATCAAGGACTTCTTCGGCGGCAAGGAGCCCAACAAGGGCGTCAACCCTGACGAGGCCGTGGCCTACGGCGCGGCGGTGCAGGGAGGGATCCTCTCGGGAGAGGGCGGCGACGAGGTGAAGGACATCCTGCTGCTCGACGTCTGCCCGCTCTCGCTCGGCATCGAGACCGTCGGCGGCGTCATGACCAAGCTGATCCCGCGTAACACGGTCATCCCCACGAAGAAGTCGCAGACCTTTACCACGTACCAGGACCAGCAGTCGACGGTGTCCATCCAGGTCTACGAGGGCGAGCGCGCGATGACCAAGGACAACCACAACCTCGGCAAGTTCGACCTGACCGGAATCCCGCCGGCCCCCCGCGGCGTGCCCCAGATCGAGGTCACCTTTGAGATCGACGCCAACGGCATCCTCAACGTCGGGGCCGAGGACAAGGGCACGGGCAAGCGAGAGAAGATCACCATCACCAACGACAAGGGCCGCCTCTCGCAGGACGAGATCGAGCGCATGGTCTCCGAGGCGGAGGAGTTTGCCGACGCCGACAAAAAGGTCCGCGAGCGCGTCGACGCGCGCAACAAGCTCGAGGCGTTTGCTTACAACGCGAAGTCTCAGGTCGAAGGGAAGCTCGGCGACAAGCTGGAGAAGGCCGACAAGACGAAGGTCGCGGACGCGATCAAGGACGCGCTCGAGTGGCTCGACGACCACCAGGACGCCGACGCCGACGAGTACACCGAGAAGCTCAAGGAGGTCGAGGACGTCGTGACGCCCGTGGTGTCCAAGGTGTACGCCGCCTCTGGGGGTGCCGGAGGCGACGACGAGGACCTGGGCGGGGGTGACCACGACGAGCTCTAGAGGAAGAGTGGGAAGAAGGAGGGAGGGAAAGAGCGCGCGCGCGAGAGAGAGAGAGTTGAGGAGGAAAGCAGGCAGCTTGGGGAGAGAAAGAGTTTTTTTTTTCAGAGAAAAAAAGAGCCCGCTCGGAAACGAGTCGCTGCTTCTTTTATTTGTTTTTCCTTTCCTTTTTCAACCCGAGAGAATGAAAAAATCAAAAGAGAGTAAACAGACAAACAGAAAGAATACAGACCGTTTTTCAATTCTAGAGAGTAGTGGATTGCACGAGGAGCGGATGCGAAGAAGAAGAAGAAGAAGAAGAAGAAGAAGCGGGAGGAAGAAGAAGAAGAAGAAGCGGCAGGAAGAAGAAGAAGAAGAAGCGGGAGGAAGAAGCGAGAGAAACGCGGAGCGACCCAGACTCCTTTACTTCTCCCCACGCCTCCTCGCCCCGGACCTCGGCAGCCTCTCATCCGCCGCCGCGTGGAGCTCGGCCTTGCTCGAGGGCTTGGCGTCTAGGTCGCAAAGGGAGATGCGGTATCGCAGGACGGAAAGCGAGGAAAAGGAACCGAGAGAGGAAGAAGAAGAGGAGGAGGAGGAGGAGGAGGAGGAGGAGGAGGAGGAAGAAGAGGCGACGGCAGCAAGGTCGACGGCGCCCCCGGCACCCGTCGCCTCGGCGCCTCGCTGGAGGAACGTTTTTCCCTTCACTTCCTGATTTCCTCTTCCTCGCAGCAGGATCATCACGCTCAGATCCCTCGCCGAGGTCGCCACGAGGTAGGAGCGCAGGGCCGAAGCCGCAGCCCAGACCGCGGCAGCGGAAGAAGAAGGAGAAGAAGAAGACTTTGAACACGGCGGCGCTTCCTTCTTCGCTCCTGCTGCCGCCTCCCTCAGAACCGAGAGGCTCTCCGCCGCCACCGCCGCCGTGGGACACTCCGGGCAGCGCTGTGCCTGCAGGAGGCGCGGCAGCAGCGGCTCGAAGGCCAGGATGGAGTCGAGGGCGGCGACCAGGAGCTTGAAAGCCGACGACGACGAAGAGGCGGAGGAGGAGGGGCGGCCAGGGGGCGACGGAGGCGGCAGCAGCAGCTCCGAGATCGCCCGCTCCGCCTCCGCTGCCCCTTCCAGGGGCTCGCCGTTCCCGCCGAAGAGCCTGAAGTGCGCCGCGCGGGGCGCGGAGTGCGAAAAGTCCCTCGCGAGGGCGTCGGAGAGGAGGGCCGAGAGCGCGCGCCTCCTGCGGGCCGCCTCTCCCGAAAAGAGGTCGGAGGGGCAGTAGCGAGAGGAATATTTCGAAGCAGTCTGCTGCTGCATCTGCTGCTGCTGCTGCTGCTGCTGCTTGAGCCGAACCTTGGTCCTCCTCCCCGTCCCGTGAGGGAGACCGCACTTGGGCTTCAGCTCGACGCACAGGGAGGCGCAAGTGCCTTTTTCGTTTTCCCAGAGGGTCGCGTCGCGGAGCAGGGCGCCCCGCGCCTCCAGCGAGGGCCCCCTCCCCGCGGCGGCCCCGTCGCCGTTCCCGGGCCCCTCGGCCTCCGCCTTCCTGCTCTCCCTGCCGTTCCGCGCGAGCTGCCCCTCCAGGCTCAGGCGCAGCTCGGAGGGGACGGCGACGACGAGCGGGAGCAGGAGGTACTGCGGCCCGAGCAGCGGGACGACGACTCTGCGGGCGAAGGCGGCGTCCCTGTCAGCGGCAGAGGAATGATCACTATTAGCGTCTAGCTGCGCCCAGACGATCGCGTCGACGGCCCTGTCGAGCGCGGTCTGGGTCTTGGCCTTGGTCTTGCGGAGGCGGAGGACGAGGCCGGACTGTTTTTTGGATGTTTTTTGAGGTCGAGGTCGAGGGTGAGAAGGGAAGAAGAACGAAATTGCTCGCTCTTTCCCTTCTTGTCTCCCGCAGCTCACCAGCTCCGGGTCTCTCCCGCCGTAGGAGAACACAACATTGGCGTTTCCTTCTCCCAGTATGGTCCACTCGTCGCCTGAGCACGAATGAAGGTCAGGCGAGGCCGCTGTCTTGGCAATCGTCATCGTCGAAATGGCACCTTGTTTTTTTGTCCGCGTCCCTAGTTTTTTAGGCTCTGTTTTATCCTCTCCTTGCTTCGCTTCCGCACGGAATGAGAGGCCGCGTCATCCAATAGAGAGGCTTCTATATCTGAGGTTAAAATAAAAGAATTGTTTTGTGTGTTGTGTTGCAAAAAAAGAAGAAGAGAGAAGAAGAAGAAGAACTCGGAATCGTCAACTTTCTCTCTCTCGTTTAGTAAAAAAAAAAAACTATTTTCCTCTCTCCCTCTCCTCTCTCTCCCTCTCCCCCTCCCTCCTCCTACTCCGCCGCCTTGCGCCGCAGGTCCTCGAGCTCCATGTCGATCGCGTCCCTGATCGGCCTCCCCTCGGGCAGGGTCCCCACGGGCCTCGCAGTCCCAGACTTCAGGACCCCCGCCTTCAGCTTTGCCAGGTCGTCGTCGACCGACCCGCCCTCCAGGCTCGCAAACTTCTTCTCGAGGTCGTCGGGCGCGACGAGCTGCGCCGTCGCCTCGGCCTCGCCCTCCAGGGCCAGTACCTTCTCCTCCATGCGCTCGAAGGCCACCACAGCGTTGCTCGTGTTGAGCCCCTGCGTCATTTCGGCGACCTGCTTGGTCGCCGCCGCGGACTTGGCCCTCGCCTTGAGCGTGTCCTTTTTCGACTTGGCCTCGACGAGCTTGGCCTCGAGGGCGCGCGTGCTGCCGATCAGCTGCTCGACGGCCTTGCGCTGCGCCTCGACCTGCGACTTCATCGCCGCGGCGTTGTCCGCGTACGCTTTACGGCGCTTGAGCGCCTCGCGGGCCAGCTCCTCGTCGCCCTTCTCCAGGGCGAGCTCGGCACGGCGGTACCACTCGTCGGCCGTCTGCTCGGCCGCCGCGTACTTGGCCTCGACCTGCTTCTGGCTCGCCAGGACCTGCGCGCTGGCCTGGCGCATGCGGATGAGGTCGTTCTGCATCTCGGAGACGGTCTGGTCGAGCATCTTCTCGGGGTCCTCGGCAGCGGAGACTGTTTGTTGTTTGTTGTTGTTGTTGTTGTTGTTGTTATGGGCGATTGTGGCAGGGGTTTCTCGAAGGTTAGAGAGAGAGGAAGAAGGTCGAGAGAAAGTGGAACGAAAACGGATGCTGTGTCCGAACTGGCCAAAAGAAAGAAAGAGAAAAAACTCACCAATGGCGTTGGCGTACGACTTGAACACGCGCACGGCGCGCGCAAAGAGGTTGGCCTCTGCCTTCACGGGTCCCCCACGGCGGGCAGGGACGACGCGGCGAGACGCAGGGGCAGAGGCGGAGAGGTGCCGCAGCGGTGTCGTGGACAGCAGCGGTGTTCCTTTTTTTTTTTTCATTTGGATTGTTTCGAAGAAGAATGACGCTTGTTGGTGAGCTTAAACGAATTGCTCCTTGGTCTGCAACACTACCACGTTGCATAGTAGCCGTCGGAGGGGAGAAGTGACATAGCAAAGGGCTGCACGCTGGAGGGCACGAGCTCGACGATCGAGGCTAGCTTCGTTCAATGATGACGAAAGAGCTCAAAGAAGCTTTTTCCAAAGGCCGTGTTGGTCGGTCTGGAGCTTGCTTTTACGTCATCGACCTCGCTCAGACATAGCTGATAACGTGAACTCCACATCCATGGCATAATCGAGTAGAAGAAGGCGCGAAACAACGCAAAAAACTCACCGCGAACCGCCCGCGTAGAGCGGAGCTTTGCCGACGATGCCGACGACGATGATGCCACGGCCGAACGGCTCATAGCCATCGTAGAGGAGGCCATCGTTTTGACGAGCCGAGAGGCTGCTCTAAGAGAGAGCCTGCGAGAGGGTAGAGAGAGAGCACTGCTCGAATAAACGAGGCGATCGAGCGGCGAGCGAGAGCAAACAGATAGGAAAGCGATTGCGCTTCTGAAGCTAGGGGCAACGAGAAAAAAACTGAGCTCGGAATCACTCTGTTTTTTTCCGACGAGAAAACTTCGATGGCGAGCCACCCCTCTTCTTCAATGCTGCTTCTTCGCTTTCAATCGCCGTAGAGGCCGTCTCTCTGTCCAATGTCGCGCTATACGGGCCACGCGAGCCTCCAAGAGCTCCTGGGCCGATCGAGCGGGAACCGAGGCTACGGGGGCTACGGAGAGAGCAGCAACGGCTTCGGGAATGCCGCTGCTCGAGGAGCGACCGACGACCCGCTCTCAGACCCGTCGCCGGCGTCGCCGACGGGCAAAGCCCGCGCCCGCGCGCTGCTCCCGCCGCAGGTCGTCGAGGCCCTCTTCGGCCATGACGGAGCTGCAGGAGGCGGCATCGGAGGAGCAGGATGCACGAGGAAGCGCCCCCGGGAAGGAGGAGAGGAACAGGCGGCGGATCCGGCTCCCGGTGCCCCTCCTCCGGCAGCGACGGCGAGCAGGGGGGGAGCAGAAGCGCGCCCGTGCTGCCCCGTCTGCGGCCGCGCCCTCGCACTCTTCGCCTCGTCCTCCGCTTCCTCCTCTTCCGCTCCTCTCGATCTCGATTCCGTCAACCGCCACGTAGACGCCTGCCTCATCGCCTCCAGGGGAAAGAATGGCGGGGCCGCAGCGGCAGCGGAGGCGGCGAGCGGGAAAGGAGGCGACAGGAGGAGCAAGGGGAAGCAGCGGGGGCAGAGGCAGGCGAGCCTCCTGGGCATGAGAAAGGTCGTCAAGGTGAAGAGGGAGGAGGGGCAGCAGCAGCAGCGGCAACAGACGCCGGAGGAAGCAGGGGAGCAACAACAGGAGAAGTCCGCTGCTGCTCCTCCTCCCTCTCCTGCTCCTCCTGGTCCTCCTCCTCCTCCGCGGCCGCCGCCGCCGCTTCTCTCCCTGCCTCCTCTCTCGGAGACCTGCTTCGAGTCACGCCTCGTCTCGAGGAGGCACGCCGCTGCCAACGCTTCTTCTACATCTTCTGCTGCTCCTGCTGCTGCTGCTGCTGCTCCCGCTGCACCAGCAGCAGCAGCGAGAGAGACGGAAACGCCGTCCCTCGCCGCGGGCGCAGTCGTCTCCCTGCTGCGCGAGAGGTCCAACGCCGCCGACGGCGCCGCGGTCCGCGCCGTCGCCTTCCCGGGCGCCGCGGGCAGCCTCGGGTACCTCCCCTCGAGCGTCGCCGCCAGGCTCGCGCCGCTGCTGGACGCGCCCGGCGGCGCGTGCGCGGCGACGGCGACGCTCTGCGAGGGCTGCCCCTCCGGCGGCGGCCTCGCCTCTCCGCTGCGGGTCCGCGTCGAGGTGGTCCTCCCCCGCGGCGGAAGCGGGAGCGACGAGGCGAGGATCCCCTGCCTCCTCCGGCTCGTCGCCGCCGCGGCGGCGGCCGCCAGGGAGGACTCGGCACGCGGCGCCTCGGGTCCCGGCGGCAGGCTCCTCGCCGCCGCGCTCCCGGCCCTCGACGCCGCCCTGACGCCGCGCGAGGCGGGCGGGGACGCGCACCTGTTCTCGGCCGAGGAGCTCTCCGTCCTCGGCGCCCTCCGCGGCAGAGGAGGAGGAGGAGGAGGAGGAGGAGGAGGAGCCGGCGTCCCGCGCGAGGCGGCGGCGCTCTTCCTCCGCATCTACTCCTCGCGGCGGCCCTCGAGGTGGGTGCGGCCCTCGAAGGTGGCGGCGAGCAGCGGCGAGAGCTCCCCTCCTCCTCGCGCCGAGGGGGAGGCGAGTGCGGCGGCGGCGGCGAGTGCGGCGGCGGCGGCGAGTGCGGCGCTTGCCCTGGTCCGGGCGGGGCTGGCCGTCCCGCTCCCCGCCGGAGGCGACGGCGACCGCGGCGACCGCGGCGAAGACGCGCTGGTCGCCGCCTCGGACGCCCTGACGTCGGGCGAGCTCCGAGCCGCGCTGCTCTCCTTCTCCAGGGGCAGCAGCGCTCCTTCGTTCCCTTCGTCTTCCTCCTCCTCCACCTCCTCCCCTGCCTATGCCTCTCCGCTCTCCGCCTCGGCGCTGCGGAGGATGGGCAGGGCGGACCTGCTGTCGCTCGCGGCCCGGGCGCTCCGCGGCCGGAGCGGCGGGGCGCCGGCGGCGGCGAGGGCCGCGATGACGGCGGCCCTGTGCGCCGCGCTCGCGGCCGCCCCCTCGCCCGCGAGCGCCCCCGCCGCCTCCCAGTCCCTCTCGGCCCCGCGATCGTCCCCCCTGCCGGCGTTCAGGCTGAGGACGGCCGCGATGCGGGCCCTGCGCAGGTGCGAGCGGGCGGCCTTCCTGAGCGAGGGCGTGACCTTCTCGACGGTCTCCGCCGCGGCGGCGGGCGGGATGCGCTCGCTGCCGCGCTACCGCGCCGACCGGTGGCGGGCGCCGGGCCCCGCGCTCCCGCCGGCCTTCGCGAGCCGCGCGGAGTTTCTGGAGTACGAAACCTCCCTGGCGGAGGCCGCGGCCCTCGACGACGCGCTGGACCGCTCCCTCTCGGCCTCGACGCCCGCCGAGCGCGCCGAGGCGGCGGCCGCGGTGGAGGCCGCGATGGTCCCCTGCGTCGACTTCGTCACGCGGCGGAGGCAGATGATGGGAGGGGACGGAGGCGGAGGCGGCGGCGGAGGCTCCCCCACCTCTCCGCCCCCACCCGGAGGCGGGGGCGGAGGGGGAGCAGGGACGAAGAAGGAAAACGCGCCGCCGCCTCCGACGGCGACGGCGACGGCGACGGTGGCATCAACCCGGCAAACGCAACAAAACTGCTCTTCTCCTCAACCCCCCGCCGCCGCCCCCGCTCCCTCCTCGGCCTCCTTCCTCACCCGCTTCTCGGCCCTGGGCGTCCGCCTCGCCTGCGCCACCGTCTCTGCGGCCTGGCTCGAGGGCAGGAGGCGCCGAGCAGAGGCCGACGAGATCCACTGGGGGTGCCTCGGGGTCACCGCGCCTCCCTCTCCTTCTCCCTCCTCGGGCCCTTCTTCTGCCGCTGCCGCCGCAGCCGTCGGGCAGCAGCAGAGCCCCCCTCAAGAGAGGCGCTGCTCCTTCCGCAGGCGAGGGCACTGGTGGACGCGCCTCGCGCTCAACGCCGAGGCGGCCGGCCGTCCCTCCCAGGCGCTCGAGGTCGTCGAGGCCGCGCTCGCCGACGACGCCGACAACGTCTCCTGGGGAGACAGGCTGGGCCTGATGCGGCGCGGGCACCGGCTCGCGAGGCCCCCCCGGAGGTGGAAGGCGCCGCCGGCTGCCTGGGCCGCTGCGGCGGGGCGGGAACCGCGCGAAAGAGTGCTGGTCGCCGCGACGCTCGATTCTTCGACTACTTCGAATTCGAGGAGCGCTTCGAAGAACGCCAAATCGGTCTTCGAGGGCAATCTGACGGTGGAGAGGCTCGCGCTGGATTTCTACTCGAAGCCGCAGAACGGCGGCTGGAAGGGGGCGCACGCCGAAGGGGGGGTGTGGGGCTGCCTGTTCCGAGCCCTGTTCCACGACGTCATGTTTCCTCCCTCCTCGCCCTCCTCCGAGACAGAGATCGGCGGCGGCAGCAGCGGCGGCAGCAGCGACGGCTGCAGCAGCAGCGAACTCAGAGCTCTCTCGATGCTCCGCGTCCCGTGCCAGCGCTACCCGCTCGACTTCGGCTCCCCGCTCTTCTACGAGCTCCGAAAGGACCAAATCGACGCCCTGCTGGAACGGATCCGCGCCTCGAGCCCCGCCGACCTCGCGGGGACGGTGTCTCGGATTTGGGACCGCGGGCTGGGGCCGTACGCCGCGGGAGGCACCGAGGGGAGGTGGAACACCAGCGACGGGCGGAGCCCGAGGGGGGGCGCGGGCAGGCAGGAGCTGAGGGAGCTGTGCGGGTGCTTGGGGGGTCGGGCGCTAGCCGCCGTGCTGGAGCTGTTCGCAAAGGGGGTCGCGCGGGAAGGGGGCATGCCCGATTTGGTCTTGTGGAGGCTGAAGGTGCAAGAAGATTCCGTCGATCTCTTTGGAGAAGCGATGGTTGTCGAGGTCAAGGGCCCGCGCGACAGGCTCTCGGTGCGTTTTTTTTTTTAGAGAGAGAGAGAGAAAGATAGGAAGAGAGAGAGGAAGAACTGGAGAAAAGAAAAACTCACTCACTTTTCTCTTTCTCTCTCTCTCGACCTCGAAACAAAACAGGACAACCAGCGCGCATGGCTGACAGCTTTCGAGGATAGATGCGGGATCGAGGCCGAGGTACTGAAAGTCGTCGAACCGGGGAGCAAGAGGCCGGCGGCGGCGGGGGCGAGCTCGAGGAAATGAAAAAATAAAAACGGAAACTGTGTACTTTGTAAAACCTTTTGAAATGAATGAAAACGCAAGTGAATGAGTTTTTCCGTCGTTTAAGTTTTTTTTTTGCAGATGGAAGTCGTGGGAAATGATATGAGAAAGAACAGAGCCAGAAGGAAAACTAAAAGACGCTGCGCAGCGGGCAACCCAGAAAACAGTTTTCTCCCCTCCCTCTTTCACTGCTTCTCTTTCCTCTTCTCCTTTTTCTTCTCTTTCTTTTCCTTTTTATCCTTCTTCCTCGTTTCCTTCTCCGATTTCACGTCAGAGAGGAGCCGACTCGGCATCGCATCCACCAGCAGCGTGGCACGGCGGGTGATTGCAGAGGGACCCAAAGATGACGAAGGAGGGAGGGAAGAGCTGGCTGCTCCGCCACCACCACCGCCGCCGCCGCCGCCG
>Ga0315283_10002738_pt1 | contig 14837 bp, 16 predicted proteins | sample YL17G09_0_MG_FD_204541 | JGI IMG/M metagenome (GOLD analysis project Ga0315283, IMG submission 204541) | Sediment microbial communities from Yellowstone Lake, YNP, Wyoming, USA - YL17G09_0 | ecosystem: Environmental > Aquatic > Freshwater > Lake > Sediment | place: USA: Wyoming | collected... | reverse complement strand
CGCAGCCTGCCTTGACGATGCCGCCCACCGCTTCGCCCTGCGTCGGCCTCTTCAGGCGCGGCCCGGACATCGACAGGTACCAGCCAGTCTGCTGCTCGAAAGTGCTCACCAACGCGTCCGCGTAGATGCCTTCGAACTTCTTCACCGACTTCGCGCCGTTCAGGAACTCCATGTCGTAGGTGTCGTCGCCTCGAAGCGTGATGACGCAGACGTTGCCCAGCGAGCGCTCCTTGTTCGGCCACTTGAACCGCAGACCGTTCGGCAGCAGCACGACCTCTTTCGCGCCAAGCATTATGCGCAGTCGTCCCGGACCGCCCATCTGCTGCGCGATGGTCTTGCCGATTTCGTCATCGCCCTCGAACAGGCTCGGACGAGCGGAAACGACACCTGACAGTTCTCGGATGCGGTTGAAGTCCACGGTCGCTCCTCAGTTCTTCCGGAACTGCTTGATGGCTGCGGCGAGACCGGCCTCGATGTCTCCGTCCTTCTCGTAGGAAGCCTGACCCATCTTGAACACTTTGCTGATGTCCATGATGTCGATCTGAACGCCGTGACCGAGCTTGTAGTAGGACTTCTCGATTTCCTTGTCGAGCGCCTTGCCTTTGAGCTTCTTCGGAGCCTTGTCCGGCTTCGCCATCGGCAAACCCAGCGGCGTCATGCCGTGGAGGGCTGGAACCTGCGGCGTCTTCACCTCGGTCAGACCGTCCAACCCCGGACGAACCGAGTCCACCCCGGCCAGTTCACGCAGCCGCTTCATGTTTGAAACGGGCTCCGCGCTCATGGAGAGCTGATCGTAGGCCGCTTGTGTCTCGTACCGAACGCCCTGCGTCCCACCCCACATCGGCCCGAGCAGCTCCTTGAACTTCGGCTGTCCTTGAAGTTCGGGGCGCTGCGAAGCGCTGGCGTTGTCTCCAGTGTACGTGAATCCCAGCGCGGTCATCTTCTTCACGAAGTCGCTCTTCTTCAGGCGGAAACTCTGTTTCCCCGCCGAGCCCCCAACCACAACGTAATCCATGTTTTTTTCAGTAGGCGTGCTGAGGGCCTCCGCGTCTTTCGAAGCTTGCGCCTTCTTCAGATCTGAAAGGGCAGGCTTGAAGCGGAAAGCCACTTCAGGAGGAAGGTCCTGCTCGTTGATGACCTTCCAACCAGATGTCCACTCACCGCCCCCTCGAAAATCAATCGGCGTCTTCACCGCAGGCTTGGGCGAGGTTCTGCCTGTTTTCCCAAGAGGCCACTTCACCACGATGCACTTGAAGCTTCCAACCTTGTTCATCTCGTACGCGTACACCCACATGTCATCGACATAACTGCCAGTCGTGTGCGCGTAGTGTGCGTAGAACGGAACCGAAGGAGCGCTGAAGCTCTCGCCGAGGGTCGGTCGAACAGAGTCAATCCCGGCCAGCTCTCGCATCCGTTTCATGTCCACGATGTCGCTCCAAGTCTGAAGGGCTGAGGATCTTCTACCGCACTACAGCAGCATCCGTCTTCTTTCGCTTTCAGAATCCGAAGCCGCCGAACGTGGTCGAAGTCGTCGAAGCCGTCGTCGAGTAGCCGTGGCGCACGAACGAAACCCGAATCGTCACATGCTGCGGCATCGGACGCGGAGGCGGAGCGCGACCCACCTGCATCTTGTCGAACTCATCCACCGCCGCCGACACCAGCTTGAAGTCCTCGGTCTTGGCCGGGTCGTTGTTCGTCTTGTCGGGGTGGAGAGTCAGCGCGAGCTGCTTCCAGCGCTTGTTCACCCGTTCCTTCAGCGCGGCGAGCCTCAACTGGCACTCTTCGAAAGATGGAGCCTGCTCGACCGCGCGAAAGTCCTCGGGGCGAATCTCCAGCATGTTGAACGCCCGAACCACCTGCGCGTCAGTCAAACGAGCCACGAGTCACCCCTTCAGCGAGTCCGCCAACGCCTTCCGCCGAGCGACTCCGTCGGCGATCTTCATGATGTCTTCGAGCCGCTTCTTCTCGTCATCCGCCTTGGCCTTCGCCAGCGCGCGTGCGACCAGCCCGTCCTCTTCCGCCTTGTCCACCTTGGCCTGAAGAGCCTTCGGCACAGGCGGAAGACCGGCATCAGCGTCGCCCACCTTCGGCTTGCCGCCAAAGAACAGGCTTCGGAGCACCGCCAGCATGATGACCGCAATCAAGCCGACGACAGCCCACACCGCCCAGCGACTCTTCGCCCACCAAACCTTCAACGCAGTCATGCGGTACCCCCGAACATGTCGAACTGCCGCGCCAAGTCCTTCCCAGTGCCCTTGGCGACCCTCTGGAAGCTCCGAAGCCGCTCGACCGGGAGCAGGAGCCCCAGAACGTCCTTCGCCGCAGGCAGAGGCTCCTCAGGCGTCTGGCAGGTCACCTCGAACCAGACCGCCGCCGGGTCGTTGGCCGTCCCCGTCCCACCCGCCAGCACCCGTAGGCGCTGTTCGAGAGATTGCCGCACTGCGTCAGCGCTGCGAGGGGTGGCCACCTGCAAGAAAATCGCGCCCTGCTCCTGCGTCCGGGTCTCAGCCATCGTCCGTCCTCCGTTCAAGGAACCTTGCCCTTCTTCCTGAGGTGCTCCACCAAGTCAATCGCGCGAGACGTGATGCGCACGTCGCGCGTGTTGCCCGCGCGCGCGAGGGTCTGGAGAGCCTCCTCCCACGAGACCAACCGGACCTCCTCGGTCTCCTTGTCGGTGCGGCCCGTGTCGCGGGTGGCGTACATCAGGTAGTAGTGCGTGATGCTGTAGCCGCCCTCGCCGGTCCCGAGGTAGCCACCCGGCACCAGCGCGCACTGGATTCCCATCTCCTCTTCGACCTCACGAAGAGCGGCTTTCGGAGGGCTCTCACCCTTCTCGATTTTGCCCTTCGCGAACGACCACGGACCGAAGTTGTTCGATGGCTTGCGAATGTACACCTTGGAGAAGTCGTCTTTGCCTGCGACGACGACTCCTCCGGCGGAGATCCACTTCTCTGGCTTCACGTACTTGGGCGGCTCTTTCGAGCCGGGCGCGAGGCCCGGAAGGCTGGGCTGGTAGCTGTGCTTCGCAGGCGGGGGCGGCGCAGGCGCGTCAGGCTTCGGCATCGGCTTGGACGAGGGACGCATCATGCCGTCCCTCCCGAGCCGCATCAGAAACTTGAGCTGGTCCAGCACCTCAACCACCGTCATAAGTGCCTCTGGACCGTACGGTACTACGCCTTGGGCGGCTCAGCAGGAGCTGGAGCCGGAGCCGGAGCAGCGGGCTTGTCGGCTGGGAAGAAGACCTTCTTCGCCGCAGTGAACCCGCCGATGGAGAAGACGCCCATCGAAGCGGCGTCAACAAAGAGCTGAACTGAAATCCCGACCCCCGCCTTCCATGCGTTGAAGAGCGCGCCCACCGTCGCAATCACCAGCGCGGTCGCAACGCCGCCCCGGTCCGTCTTCAAGAAGGGAATGAACTTGCCGCCGAAGAGGCGCACACCCCAAGTGAGCAGTATCACCAGCCCTGCGATGAGCAACTTCCAGTTCTTGGTCCGGCCTGCGTCGATGATGTCCTTCGCCACCGTGCCCACGTTGATGTCGTCAGCGTTGGTCGCCGTGATGACTCCGCCGTCGGGGAGCACCATCGCGGGCGCGAGCCCTCCGTCCGCGAGACCCACGGTGCCCATGACGTGCTCGACGGGCATGGCGATGACCGCACCTGCATCCGCCTTGACCGCACCTGCGTCGGAAACGTCCACGCCCCCGTCAGCGAGAGCGGCGGGAGCAAACAGCAACACGAAGAGCAGCGAGAGGGTTTTCATTTCAGGTTCTCCTTGAAGAGGTGGAAGCGAGGATCACCACGCTTCGATGCGAAACACCGAGCCTGCGCCGCGCACGCAAATGCCGGACTCGAAGCGACCACGGTAGACGAACTGCTCCCCGGCCAGCACCTTGCCGTGAACGTTCGTCCCGTCGAAGCTGAACTCCAGATTGGCGGTCGTCGCGCAAATGCGAATGGCTCCGGACCAAATCTGAGCGAGCGGGTCGGTCGGGCTGTTGCGCCCCGTACCGGACGCGCTCGGCACCGCGATGGTCGTGTTGCTGCCGGGCTGAATCACCGGGAGAGGCGCGTACGGATTCGCGCCGGTCTGCTCAGCGAACATGTACGCCTTGTCCACGAAGTTCGCAGTCGCCGTGTCGGTGACGAAGAAACGGAGCGAACGGGTGTTGGTCGGAAAACTCGGAGGCCAGCTCGGGGGGAACGCCATGTCACACTCCTTCGGTCTTCTTCAGGAAGTCAGTGATGGCCGCAGAGAGCATCTGGGCAATCGAGAGGTTTCGCTTCGCAGCCGCATCCGAGAGCGCCTTGTACGCCAACTCAGGCACCGCAAGGAAGTAGACAGGCGCGGCCTGCGGCGGCGCATCGTCTTCAGACGTTGGAATGGGTACCGGGCTGGCCATCGAGGATCCACCGTACCAGCTTCAGCCTCAACCGCGAACCAAAGAGACGAACTACTTCTTCTCGAAACCGCCTCCGCCGAGCAACCCTGAGGAGCCGCCGTCGCCGGGGAACGCGTCGCCATAGAACGTCGCGTAGTCGAGCATCCCTTCAGTGCGGCTCGGGAAGACGACTTGTCCGCCCGCTTGCGCGATTTGAGCGAACCCAAGCTGCACGGAAGCGAGACGTGGAAGCCCGGAGGGGAAGAAAGCGTCGTACGAGACCTCGCACTGAGTCATCACGCACGCCATCGAGTCGGGTCCGGACGCGATGGTCGTGTTGCCACCGGCTGCGCCAATTCCCGAGCCGGGAATGAACAACGAGAGGTGCGCGGGTGCGTAGGTGCGCTCGTCTTCGTACACCGGAAACATGTACTGCCGAAGCCACGCGATGGCCGAGCGGATGTCGGCGTTTCGACCGGCGGCTCCCTGAGTCTTCAGGCGCTCCCAGATGGCCCCGACAGCGCGACCGTCTACGCTCGTTTCGGGCGCGCCCGCGAGAAGATCCACGTCCGAAGAGAACATCGCAGTGAACGAGATGGTCCTCTCACCAGACGAGACCCACTGGTAGAGCGGGAGCGAACCGCCGGGAACTTCCTTGTTCTGGTAGTTGATGCTCTTCGAGTCGGCGAGCGACTCGGGGAAATACTGAAGCTTGACGGACGAGATGGGCTTGTCCGTGTCACGGTCCAGCTCGATGAGAAACGCGCCTCGGTTCTTCGGCGACAGCTTCGAGGTGAGCGCGGACGCGAGACTGGCTAGACCGGGCATGAAGACCTCGCGAGGGGGTTGCTCAGCTTACGAAGCCTTCCACTTGCGGTACGCCTTGTTGTACTTCTTCTTGTAGCCCCGCTTGATGCGGACGATCTTGCGGCGACCGTTCGGCCCCTTGCAGAGCTGGACGTACGCGCCCTTCTTCTTGCAGACCCAGTCGTCGGTCTGGCTGACAGAGCGCGTGCCCTTCGGGGGCGGACCGAACTTCTTGGTCCCGGTCGTCCCGATGGTGTCTTGGTTCTTGAAGGGGTTGTGCTTGCTGCGTTCATCGAGCGTCGAGTCCTCGCTCAAGATGTCCCGCAGGTCTGTCGTCAGCTTCGAAATGGTGTCCATGTGTTCCTCCACACTGCGGGGCGTCGCCCTTCGGCGCGCACTGTAGCTCAGGCAGGCTCCCCTGAGGAAAACTCTTCCATCTTCGCGTCGAGCTGCGCCAACTCGCACCGGTAGATCACATCAAGCGTCGATGGGAAAGCGGGAACCTTCTTGAGGAGCCACGCGATGTCGTTCGTTCCATCGGGACTCTGGAACAGAAAGTTCGTCGTCCCTCCACTCGGTTGCTTCACCAGTCCAACGTACTGGTCCACCTTCATGCGGCGAAGGGTCATCAGCGCGTTCATCGTGCGCGACGGTGCCAGCAACGCGGCGAGCTTCGGCCAGTCCAGCTCCACAGCATCGCCTGACGGGACCACACGGTCCTCGCGCAGGTGACACGGGGTGAGGATGAATCGGGCCATTGGTCTCCAAAAGGGAACGGGCAGGGCCGGTAGCAGCCCCGCCCGCTCAAGTCAGCCACGCTCGGAGAGGGGGGATTCTCCGAGAGCGACCGATTGCCTTGTTACGAGCCGACGACGATCTGGAACTTCTCTTCCGAGTCGCGCACACCCGCCTGAAGGGCCGTGGCGAGGGTCACCTTGCCAGCCTGCACGAGCATGTTCCACTCGGTCGCCGGATCCTGCGGCACCCACGGAACCGACTTGCGGTGCCAGTCGCCGGGGTGCATCTGGAGCTGCTTGCCGAGGCCGATGCCCAGCGGCCCGATGTGGGCGAACGGGAACGGCAGGGGGTTGGAGATGGTCCCACCGACGGCGTCAGCGGACACGCCGCTGCCACCCGTCGTCGGGGTGTTGATGATGACACCTGAGGTATTCGTGACGGTGACGAGCAAGGGAATTCTCCTTTGGTTCGGCGAGTGAAAACTACGAGACGATCAGAACTCTACGCGGCTTCAACCTTGACGGCAACTTGTTCGCGTTCGTGCGGACAAGCCCCGTAGCGGCCCTTCGCCATGTTGCAGTTGTGGCACAAGACACGGAAACCTTCAGGCCAACCGTTCTTCTTCAACCAACGAGGAAGAGGAGTATTTATCGCGCGGCGATGGACTCGTCCACCGCCGTTGATGTGGTCCAGCGCGAGGAACTCGTGTCTGAACTCCCCGCAGCAGGCACACACGCCTCCATACTTTGCGAGAGCTTCTTCCCTCAGCTTCCGCTCCCGGTTCTTCCCGTTCTCAAGGCACCGCTCGCACCGAAAGTCCGGATCTTCGAGAGCCCGCGCCTTCGTCCCCCGATGCGAACAATCGCGAGACGACATCAGTCGCCAGCCACGCAGATGGTCACGTCCACCGCCACCGCGCCGGTCGCCGTGTTCGCCAACGAGAGCGAAGTGATACCCGCCGACGAGATGAGGAAGTGGGCTTCCTTGGCTGCGCCGAGAGGCTGGACTTGGAGAGCCGGACCGCCGTTCAGAATGACGCCGACCGCCGTCAGAGTGAGGGTCGGGTCTTTTGGAGCGAACCTCAGAGTCAGAAACTTGGCGGAGGCGATGTTGTCGAGGTCGATGACATCCGTGGCCGCCGGAGCCACGGTCGTCTTCCACGAGCCGCCCTCGCTCGGAGTGTCATCGACAATCTCGAACTTCGAGTTGCCAAGGTCATTCTCTTCCGCACTCGAAGAAGAGACAGCGGCGGTCACTTTGTAGCGAAGGCGAACGGACATGGTTCACTCCGGCTTGGGCTGGCGAACCAGCTTCATGGTGTTGGCATCGAAGTTCCAGCGCGTCTTGTCGATGTCCAAGCCTGCGCCCTGCGCTGTTCGGAACAAGAGCTGATCGTACTCGGCTCGGAGCTTCGAAACTTCAGCCGAGAGACGAGACGAGTTCTGCTGGTAGTCCACCTGCATGTGGCCCAACTGGCACGCCAGTTCGTTGATGTTCACCTGAATGATGCGGAGCTGCATCTGCGCATCAACGGGAAGAGGGAACTCAGCGGGGACGGAAGCCACGGAAGGAAGAGCGGAAACCGCCGCAGGCTGAGGGGGTTCTGACGAAATTGAAGGGTCGGAGGCGCTCATTTACGGTCTCTCTCTTGAGATGGGGGGACTCGGTAGTTCGAGTCCCTCCAAGGAGGGGGTTGGTGCGACTTCTACAGCGCTGCCTCCAGTCGCGGACCTGTCAGCGTGATGAATGCGCTGAGGCGTAGTCGGCGCTGGACTGCTGGAGAGACGACCATTGGCCTCTCGCGCAAGTTCAGGCGGCGGCGCAGTCCGAGGCGTGGACCGCCACACGATGGACTCGGGAGGAAATGGATCATCAGCGGCGACGAGAGTGGCCGTGTTGTTCGCGATACTCTCGCGAAGCTCGACAGCCGCACCAACCTCTGAATCCTCAGCCACCATAGAACCGTCTGGAAGCTGAAAAATGACGACAGCTTCTCCTTTAGAGGTCTGAGCTTCGATGCGCTTGTAGTACCGGTAGTTGCTCATGGTGACCCCTCAGTAATCGCTGTCGCTGCTCCAGTGGTAGTACGCGTAACGACTTGCTGTCAGATCCAGAGAAGTAAGCTGAACTTCGAACGCCCCCGCCCCTGATGTCACCACGACGGCTGTGGTGGTGGTAATTCCACCACCGCCCGGATAGTTGACCCGAGTGACCTCTCCGCCCGCCGCGCCCGTCGGAAAAAAAGCATCTGTGCGGTAAACCTTGTGCTGCGGACTCCAGTGCCTCATCGGGCGGTGCAAATCCTGAATGAACCAAGCGCTGGAAGTCCCTCCTGAAGATGGAAAAACACGGTTGCGGGATCCTGTTGTTGACTGGTTGGGGAACGAATTACCGTACGTTCCGGACTTCTGGTAGTACCACTCGCAGAGCGCCACCTCACCCGCCTCGGTTCCACCAGCAAAGGCCGGAGTGACAGCAGGTGCTGCGCCGGGAACCAGTCGAATCCAGTCCACGTCGAACCGATTGTTGACCGAGGCAATCGGATCGAACTCCATGATGACGCACATCGTAAGGGCGTTCGCGGGCACCAAGGCGGTAGTGGTGGCGCTGTAGACCGTGGCGGAGAGTGACGGAACGAAACTTCCGCTGTTCAGGATGGTCACTTCACCCGTGTAAGGTGTTTGGTACGTCTGCGACACCGGACCTGTACCTGTTACGATCTTGTACCTGAAGTTGGTCAGAGCGGCGGCAGTACGTGTCAACTTGAGCGAAAGCGAGAGGTCGTGGCCGCGCAACCGAATGACATCAGAACGCTCGATTTCCTGAAACAGACGAACAACGCCGACTCCAGCTCCCGATTTCCACCAGCTCAAACCGAGCTGCGTCGGGAACAACGCCAGCGTCTGATACATCTCCACCTGACCCAAACCGGGTGAACCGTTGGCACTGACAAGTTTCCAACGGTCGATAAGATACGTTCCCGGCGACGGAGCGTACGTGGTGTCGGAGTCCGCGAAGTAGCCCCAACCTGCGCGATTCCAGACGCTGAACCTGCTGTTGTGCAGGATGTTGGGAGCGTGTCGCTCATCCAGCATGAACTTGGTCGTCGCGTCGTTGTCAGCGATGGGCGTTCCAACGTTCGCAACTCGTTGGGAGGCGGCGTCAAGAGCAACGCCAGATGTTGTTGCGCCTGCGTGAAATGCAGCCCACGAACCGGTTCCCGAAGCGAAGACGCCGATATTGCCAAGAGCGCCTACGCCCGCACCTGCCGCGAAAACTCCACCAGCGCCTGCTTGGCCTGACCCGATACCAAGCCCGCCCTGACCGAGGACTGCGTTGCCACCCCCTGCGTTGCCGACAGTCCCGTTGCCACCGAAAAAGTAGGCTCCGGCTCCAGACGGAATACCCGTCGTCTGGGAGTACGAACCGCACGCCAGCAAACCAGAACGCGAACTGGTGGAACCGACCCCTGACCGCGCGAAGAACTGACCACCGTCACCGCCACCGCTACCAGCAGAACCGATGCCCACCACGCCGGTACCGGGTCCGGCTTGCGGAGAGACTCCGTTGAAGTTGCCCGCAAGATTGGTGTTGCCGTTCGCAAGCCCGTAGACGCCCGGCGCTTCGAGGTTGCCCAAGAAGAAACCACCGGATGCGCCCGTGCCGGTCGTCTTTCCGACGCCGATGACACCTTCGCCGTTTGTTCCGGGGAAACCTGCGCCATCGCCACGACCGATGAGACCGACACCTGTAGTGCCGGTGCCGAGCCCGCTCACTGCGTGGTAGCCGCCGACGCCACCCGTCGCGTCGATGGCGTTCCCACCAAACGCACCGGGGTTGAAAGCCTGCTGTCTCGTGAAGGTGTTGAAAATCGCGATGCCAGCCTTCTGGTCATCGAGCGTGTTGAGCGCCGTGTCCACTCGCGTGATGCCGCCGAGATCCACCGGAGTCACGGGCAAGAAACCAACCTTCGCAGCCCCTCCAGCCTGACCAATGTCGGTGATGATTTTGTCGAGCTGGCCTTCGATGGTGTTCGGGCCGTTGGTGGTCCCGTCTGCCCAAGCGCCGCCGCCCGCGTACGAGCCGCCGCCAGAGTGGTTGTGCATCGCGTCGGCGTTGGCGGTCGGGCCGCCGAAAACCCGCGACTGCATCATCGTGTCTTGGCGCGCCGTGGAAAACTCGATGTCGTCCACGTAGGCGATGCCTGCCGTGGCGGCGTCGAACAACACCACGACGACCGCCATGTCAGCATCGACAGGGGCGGTGACGAGTCCCTTCCGCTGGACGTAGGTCGTCCCCGCTCCGGTAAACGCGGTATCGACGAGAACCGTTGACCCGACAATCGCATCGGCTCGATTGACAAAGGCAACTTCCAACCGAACGCCCGCGCCTGAGATGGCGGTAGCGCCCGCTCGAATCCACATTCCGACCCGATACGTCTCCCCTCCGACACAAGGGAGGAACGTCCGCACGAAAGCGTTCGCCGGGGCGGCGGCCACCATCTTCATCGACTTGGTGCCGGTGTGGGCGTTGTCCGTGGAGGCCGTGACGACCACGCCGGAGCCGAAGAACTGCCAGCCCAGCGGGAACACGGTGTTGGCGTCCTGCTCGAAACCCGGATTGCCAATGAGGTTGACCCGAGGCTTCGCGTCGGGCGGAAGTGAATCGCCGGACGAGGTTCGGTAACCCATGTTGATCATCGCCGCCGTGATGGGGCCGCCGGGAACGGGCGACGCAGGAACATCCACGCGCGCGAGAATGACGAGGTCGGGGTTGATGGGCGCAGCACCGGAAGGCAGGAAGCCCGCCTCGGCGGCGTCCACGACTCGAACCTGCGCCGCCGTCGATGCGCCAACGGCGTACTGCGCGTCGAGCGCGATGAAAACCGTCAGACCGGCCTGCGCGGTCAGGTCGATGGGGATAGTCGAAGTCTGAATGATGGTGACGCAGTATTTCCCGCCAGTCGTCTCCAGAACGTTCGCGCCCGCGATGCCGAGCACCGGGTCCACCTGAACATCGACCGTGTACCCTGCGTTCGGGGCGACCGTGAAACCGGTGAAGACGCCCTTCGGCAGCAAGGCCAGCGTCTTCGTGTTGAGCCCCGCCGTGATGTAGGGCTCCTTCCACCGCATCTTGATGGCGTCGGGACTCAGGATGACACTTTGGTAGACGGCCATTTCAGACTCCTTGAGAACCGGTTCGTACCACGTTCAGAACCACGCCACTACGTTCGAAGACCCCCCGGACGATCAGAACACGATGCGAACGGAGTTTTCGATTTGCTTCGAGACATCCTTGATCTCCTTCGGGAACGTCCCGTAGGCGACCATCGAGTTGTTCGCATCGAACAGACCCAGCTCCCAGACCTCAGGCGAAACCCCAAGGCCGCCGACATTGTAGATGAGGGTCGTGCCGACCGCATTCTTGGTGTTGTAGTCGTTGAAGTCGAGGAGACAGCGAACCTTCAGAGTCGTCGGACCCTCGTACACGAAGTCTCCGGGGGTCAGAGCCTTCTGAAAGTAGCCGAAGCTCTCGAAGCCGAAGTAGCGACGGCTGATGATGGGTCGCGCAGGGTCCAACACGAGGTCCATGTTCTGGAAGCTCTTGTCGGGAATCCGACGCTGCCGACCAGCTCCGGGGTTCTCCCAGCCGCCCTCGCTGACGCGGAAGTACGAGATGGCCTGAAAGGGAACCAGCCCGCCGAATTGCTTCGGCCACTCCTCGCGAGCTTTGTCGGTGACCACGGCGTTGACGAGGGACATTCAGTGCTCCTACGGAAGGATGGTGGTGGTGATGGTCGCGGACGGGTTGCTGTCCACTTCGTAATCCGGATCGCCCTCGAACGGATCGTTCGAAGTTACAATCGGGCCGCCGCCTGTTGTTCCTTGGTACGGAGACAGGAGGACGAGATTGAGATTGTCGATGACGGCCAAGACGCGCACCCGCGCGTTCGTGTCCACCGAGCGACGCACCCACGAGTAGCTCGCCAGCTCCGTGGTGAACAGAGTGCCGGTTCCGGTAACAATCGGCGACCCGTTGGTGAACACGGCTGTTCCGGTGAGCGTCGTGAACGCCGGAGGGTACGGCGGGGGTGGAACAGGGCTGGGACCGTCGGGCGGCACTTCGTCAAAGAAGAACGAAAGCGGCGCGAAGAGGACCGCCAAAGTCGAGACAGGCTCGATGGTCGCCGACAGCGACAAGGTAGCAACCAAGGGCTGAATGACGCGCGCAATGAGTTCTGCGTGAGCCGGGGTCACGTCTTCCAGCCGACTCAACGTTCGTTCGAAGATACGCTCGAATGCAATCGCGTTGTCGTCGAACAAGGTGTCGAGTTCGAGCCCGAGCAAAATGCGGTACGACCCGCAGTAGTCGCAAGAGAGGTCTGGCTCGCAGAGGTACTCCAACGAAGCCGGACCGAACGTCAACGGCGCGGTCGTTCCGACGGCAGAACGAAAAACTCCGTTGGAGGCCAGTGCGGTCATCACGCCGGGGATAGCCAACCCGGTGCCGTCGCCGGGGTAGGCCGAAGCGAGCAGCAGCCCCCCGGTGAGGAGTGAGTTGAAGACCGCAGTGACGACCTCTTGCGCGGTCGCGAGAACCACACCGCTCGGTGTGCCCCGGAGCGTGACGGTCACGTCCGTAGTGATTCCGTTCAAGATGGAGACGGTCGTCAACGCAGGTCCGTATTGAGTCCCCACCGCGACCGCGTCTCCTACGAAGCTCCCAAGAAGTTGCTCGCCGGGAATGAAAGCTCCGGACGGAAGGCTGACCGTCAGCGTACCGGTGGTTCCGTTGTTGGCGTTCGACACGACAGTCGCTGTGACGAGGCTCGTTTGACCCGTGATGACCTCAAGGGGCACGAACGGACCGAGTTGCCCCGCGTAGTCGAGCAAAATGGGGTTCGTTTGCGCGACCCGAATACCGGTGGTGTACGTCGGGTCGAACTGAAAGTAGGTGACCTGCGAGTTGCCCGCGCCCACCGTCAACGACTTCACCGCGAGAGGCTTCGTCTCCAAAAAGAAGACCTGCCCTGACCGACTCGTCAGCGCCCATACGCCAAGCTGGAGAACAACTGCGATGTCGCCGTCGATCCAAACGAAGGACGACTCCGTCTGCTCCGCCGTCGCAACGACGCTGAGCGCGCCCGGACCGCCAACGGACTGCGTGCCATCCGCGAACGCACTGCCGAGCAGGTTCCCCAGAAGGGGCTCACCTGAGATGAACACCCCGAGCACGTTGGAGAGGCTCAAAGTTCCGGCGGTGCCGTTCTGACTGTCCACTTCGATGGTGGCGGTCGCGAAGCTGGTTGACCCCGTGACAATCTCACCGACAGCGAAAGGCCCGAGCTGTCCGGTGTACTTCAACTGGACCGGAACGCCGATGATGATGGGCTGCTCCCAGCAGTAGGAGTCCACGAAGAAGCTGGGGATAAGCGCGTTCATCGCGTCGCTGTCGAAGTCGTCAAAGTTCGGACGAAGCGGCGGAAGGCTGGTGTAGAGCCGCAGCAACGACCAGCGAATCATCCCGTTGTTGGCGTCCGGCGCAGCAGGGTTGATAGCGGTCAGACTGCGCAGACGCAGTGACGTAGAGCTGATGAAGCCGACCACCTCAAAAAGCTGGTCGTTGGAAACAAGAGCGGCGTCTTGGATCCTCAAATACTTGTGAAGCGCCGAGGTCGTGAAGAGACCCTGAGTAGGCGTCGTCATCGTGACTTCGAGACCTACGGCGTCCGAGAGAGTCGCGTCCTCGCCGAACACGTCAGAAATCTCGTACACCGAGTCGAACGGCAGCTCGGTCGAGATGCTGTACGTGATGTTGAAGAGCTGGGAGACAACCCCCGTGTACCCGCTGATGGCCGCAAGAATCTCGTACGCCTTCGCCAAGCCCTTCTTGTCGATCCACTGGTTGACGTGCTTCACCCAGCTTCGTTGACGAACTTCGCTCTCCTGCGTGTCGATCTCGATTCCGAAGTCCTTCGCGAGCGACACAATCATCGAAGGAGCAGACGCCACCGCTTCGACTTTCCCGGAGTTGCTGTTCGGTGTCCGCAGCTCCCAGTTGACCGTATGCCCAACCGGCTCGGTGCCGAACGTGCCCGCGATGGTGAGGAGAGTCCCCGCACCGTAGGAAGGAACCGACTTCACCTCATAAGTGCCGTCGTTGCCCGCGAGCGACCCGCGAATGATGATGATGTGCCCAACGTCCGAAGAGCGGAACAGCGCGCTCGCCGTAGACTTCAAAAGACCTTCAGACGCAGTGAACGGTTGAACGAACCCGTCCACGCCCTCGGAGGTCGTCATCCCCGTCGGCACAGGCCCTTCAAGAACCAGCCAGCCGTATGGAGCAAACGCCCACGACAACTGAGCGTCCGGGGCCAGCACAGAACCGGGAATGTCCCGAAGACCGTCCGTCGTCCCTGCGATTCCAGTACCGGGTCCTGAAGGAACCACCGTTACCAGCACGCTGGCGAAAACATCCGCCGTGACGGCTGCTGCAACGGCGAGCGCGGTTGAAGTCGCGTTCCCGAAGCCATCGGTGGCCAAGGTCACGGTGATGTCGTCACCCGAAACGGAGACCGAGAGCACGGTGTTGAGTCCGGTCCGTACGTGAGAAATCCGGGCGATCTTGTCCGCCTTGTTGGCGTACCGCAGGGTTCCGGTGGAATCGAAAACACCGGTAGAGAGCGGTGCGGTTCCGAGAACGTCGAGTCGAGAAAAGACGGCTCGGAAGTCAGTCGCACCGACCTTGTCTACGCCGACAATTTCGAACCGACCGTTGTTCGTTGGAAGGTTCGACCCTGAGATGAAGAGGATCTTGCCCACGTCGTAGGACGAGAATTGGTACGTCGGAGTCTGAAAGCGACCTTGGGAATCCACGTTCCCGTTTTTGACGCCTTCCCGCTCCGTCAGCAG
>Ga0315283_10002737_pt1 | contig 14838 bp, 10 predicted proteins | sample YL17G09_0_MG_FD_204541 | JGI IMG/M metagenome (GOLD analysis project Ga0315283, IMG submission 204541) | Sediment microbial communities from Yellowstone Lake, YNP, Wyoming, USA - YL17G09_0 | ecosystem: Environmental > Aquatic > Freshwater > Lake > Sediment | place: USA: Wyoming | collected... | reverse complement strand
TTATACAAATGTAATGATTTGTATTTAAATGCTTACCCCGGGAATATTAAAATATAGTAAATAAACAGGAAGATAGGCTGTAGGCTTTCAGGCTGTATGCATTAGCTAATTCAAATCATTAATCTGGTTGATATCAAACTGGATTCGTTCATTCCGGCTGAAGTCGAAAAGGGTCTGTTTACGTATTTCGTAATAATTTGTCCAGAAGTTCTGAAGCGCGCTGAAGTATCCTCTGCGGGCATTATCTTTTTCGGTTTGGGCAATGTTGAGCTCTATAATATCGATCTTCCCGATGAGGTAACGTTGCTTGGTAACATCGTAGCGCTTTTGAGCCACAGTATCGCTCTTGGCAGCTATCCGCAACTGGTTCCGCTGAATATTGAACTGACTTACCTTCAGATAAACCTGTTGGTCGAAATCAGTAAGTTTTTGCTCAATATCAGTGCGCTCAAGTTCCAGCGTCGATTCTTTCATCTTAACTTTCCCTTTGCCCTGCCCCCAATCGAGTATAGGTACCTGGAACCCAAGGGTAACTTGTTGCTGCTTCTGCGGGTCCTTGTAAGCATCTCCCAATAATTCGCTGCTTTGGGTAAGTCCATACACGGCAAATAAGTTGGCTGAGAACCGGTTTTCGAGTTTTGCCCGGTTCACTTCACTTTCAGCTTCGAGCAATCTGCGTTCATAAGCCAGAATATCTGCCCGGTTGCTGCGGGCTTCGGCAATGGCCTTTTGTGAATCAATCGTTAATCCAGTTATTCCTTTAGGAGGTAGCAATTCAAGGGTTTCATTATCCTTTATCCGCAGGAAGGATTTGAGGTCGAATATTTTGGTCTCGAGATTCAGCGCTGAAGTTTCGAGTTCAGCATTCGAAGTAAGCAGGCTGAGCTCGAGTTGCAACAATTCGTTTTCGGCAATTGTGCCAATATTGTAACGGCCTTTGGCTATCTGGTAAAGAGTATCATTGTTAGCCTGGTTAGTTTGTTGCATTTTAAAGGCAATCTGGGCATTCAGCAGTTCGAAATAATAATTGATGGCTGTGATGGTCACCTGTTCCTTATCTTCCTGGTAGCGCCGTTCAGCTTCGTTATAGCGGCGTGGTTCTATCTTTTTTGCCCAACGGTAAGGATTATAGGCGAAAACGGGCTGGCGCAGGCCGATAGTCATTGGAGATGTGAGGTACGATGTCTCGGGGGAATCACCAAAAATATCGATCCGCTGGAGTTCTGAATTGAGGAAGACTTGCCCACCGGTGAGTTTAATATTTTGCGTGAGCGACAGGTTAGCACTGGAGTTACTTAACTCTCGGCTGATAAAGGCTTCGGTGCCATCGGGCTGTGTAATCTTATCGATACTGTTGTTGTAATTAGGCAATATGCCATCGAAAGTGAGTGCAGGCAACATACCGGCTTTATAAGTACGGAATTCCCAGTAACTGTTCTTGAACCGGTGCCTGGCACTAAGCGCATCAGGCGATTGACTTTGAGCCAGGGATATCACCTGTTCGAGGGAGAGTTTTCGTCCAGTTGCCTGGCCACAAGCAGTACCTGGAATTAACCAGCCAACGGCTGATAATAATATGCATGTACAGAATATTTTGAAAGCTGTCTTTTTCATCATAATGCTTTATTCGTAGTGTAAAGAAGTAACCGGGTCCTGATCCGAAGCTTTTTTGGCCGGCATATAGCCGAAAGTGATGCCAACCGCAACGCTTACGCCAAAAGAGATGGCTATAGAACCCAGTGTGACGATTGTTTGAATCTCCGTAAACTGAGTTATCAATTTCGAAAGTATGATGCCTAGTATTATACCTGTGATTCCACCAGTGAGGCTGATAATTGTAGCTTCTGTAAGAAACTGAAGAATGATATCTTTTTTTGTTGCACCCATTGCCATGCGGATGCCAATCTCTTTTGTGCGTTCCATTACCGAAGCCAGCATGATGTTCATGATACCTATACCACCTACAATGAGCGAGATGCTCGCAATGGCGCCGAGCACAATATTGAAAATATCTTTTGTACGTTGCTCCTGCTTCAGCAATGCTTCCGGAACCTTTATATCGTAGTCTTCTTTACCAGCATGGCGGCGCTTGAGCATCCGCTGTATTATGGCTGTAGTGGCAGCCAACTGGTTACTTTCCTTCACCTGTACGATGATTTTATCTACCTGGTTGTTGGTGCCCTCTGCACTTTCACCAGAACTGGATACCATCATGCCTCCGTCACCAAATACTACTGTGGATGATGAACCACCGCTCACCATATCCGATGTGACGACTGAGCGGTCGCGGTAACGTAAAAGAATGGTTTGGATGGGCGCAAAGATATAATTGTTGTAATCGCTTATCCCCATGGATTCAGTAATGTCCTTACGTACACTGCGGTTCTCCAGCACACCGATCACCTTTAGCCATATGTTTCCACATTTAATATACTTTCCGTATGGATCTTCCTTTGGAAAGAAATGGCTTTTGATGGACGAACCGATGATACAAACGGCCTTGCCTTCACGCAGATGTTCTTCGTTAAACATTTCGCCGTTGCCAAGCCCAAGGGAGAATATGCTGAAATAGTCGGGTGTTACACCGCTAAGGCGGGCAGTGGAACCAACACCGTCCTTCATGATATTGGTTTCATAGATCACTTCGGGACTAACTTTAGCTATTGTTGGTATTACTTCCCGCATGGCAGCAGCATCGCTAAGGGTAAGGCCGGGTGAATATGCTTCCTTGCTATTATTATCCTGCTGCTGTGTGTCATTTTCCCCTGCTGCAGGTTTTTTGTCCGATACGGGTAAAATGATGATGTTGTTCACACCTACCTGTTTAATCTGTTCCAGGATTTCCTGCCGGGCGCCTGTTCCAATGGCGAGCATGGCAATTACGGCTGCAACTCCAAAGATAATACCCAGCGCCGTGAGTATTGACCGGAATCTATTCGCAATCACGGCTTCAAGGGCAATTGCCAGGATATGCGTGTAACGCATGGAGGAAGGATTTGTCATAGCTTCAGAGGTGAGAGTTTCCACTTGTCAGCACCTTCGGGAGCGTCGAGGTATACTTCGTCTCCTTCAGCTAATCCTTTTGTTATAATAATCTGGTTTTCGTTGGTATGACCAACCACTACCTGTTGCCGTTTTTTGCCATTGACAGTGCATACATAAGTAAGGCTATCCGTATTATGAATACTTTCGATAGGCAGGAAAAGCACGTTTTTTATCACGGATGTCACGATAGTATTTTTAGTTGTCATGGACGGACGGAGGATGGAATCGGTCTCGTTCACCTTTATCCTTACTTCAAACACCTTGGCGTTGGAGTTCTTCATCTGCTCACCGATATTGGCCACTTCCATGACTTCTCCTGTGAATTTCTTTTCCGGAAAAGCATCCACACCGATATTTACTTTCTGACCCACTTTTACCTTGCTGATATCAATTTCGTTAACATAAGTTTTGGTTACCATGTCTTTTAAATTTGGCAGCGTGGCCACAACATTTTCCCAGGCATTCATGGTGGTGCCTATCCCCTGCCGCGTGCCATCCCAGTTCCGTTTGTAAATCAGCATTCCAGATTTAGGTGCTGTGATGGTAAAACCTTTCAGTACGTCAGTCATCTGATTGAGCTTGCGCTTCGACTGATCGAATGAAGCACTCACATCCTGCATGTCGGCCCGCGATTTATCGTTCCTAAGCAAATAGTTTTTTTTTGCCTGCTCATAAGCGCGTTTGCTTTTCTCCAGATCCAGGGTGGCTTGCCTTATGGTGGCAGGCGGTTCGTACTTCGATTGGTCGAGAACAATTTGTTTTTCCTCCAGCCCGTATTTCAGGTTCACGAGTTCTTCCCGGGCATTGCGCATTTCAAGTGAGGTATCCAGCTTTGTTTTGGTGTATTGCGACTGCAGTTTTTCAAGTTCTGTTTCGAGATCCTTTATGCGATTCGTAATCTCGGTTTTATCCAGTGAGGCCACATACTGCCCGGAATCAACCAATGTCCCTTCGGGAATAATATCGCTGATCTGTACCTGCCATATCCTGATTTCACGCAGGCCGGCCGGCCCGTTGATATCCTGGGACTTTTTTGCCAGGAGTTCACCCGTGGTTGTTACGTTGATGCTGAAATCGCCTTGTTTAACAGCTACCACAACCCCGTTATCGGAATTTTTATCCCTGCCAAAAAAATACCAAACCATCATCATAACTACTATAATAGCGATGGCGCCAATACTAAACGATTTCTTCATATTTATATTTACTTTATTTGTATTAAATGTTTACAAAATGTTTGCTAACGTTCCTATAACCTGCATTATTCATGCAGAAGATAAAAGACAAAAGTAAAAAGATAAAAATCAGGATAGATGCCATAGTGCTTTCCGGAATAGAATAATGATTGTTTATTTGTTCGAATCGCTTCCCTGCATTTTAGCCAAGCAAATGTAAGAATCAATTTTCTTTTCTTTCGTTTTATAATTTAACCATTTCTGATTTTAGATATACACTGATTGCCAATTGTTTAGTCAAAACTTCATAAATCAAAAAAAGTAACGTTTTCTTAGTAACACTATTTAACAGACTGAACTGCCCACACCGGGAATTCCCCGGGGTTAATCTTAAACACTGCCGATCCGATAAAATAGAAGACCGCAGTAATGATCACTGCCCCGATCAGGTTTAACCAGAAGCCGGTTCGTGCCATTTCCAGGATTGTTACACGCCTTGTTCCGAAAATAATCGCATTCGGAGGTGTTGCTGCAGGTAGCATGAACGCCATCGAGGCCGATAATGTGGCGGGTACCATGAAAAATAACGGATGGGTATGCGTTGCGATTGCCATGCCCGCTAATACCGGGAGAATCATTTCAGTTGTTGCCGTATTGGATGTCAATTCGGTCAAAAAAGTGACTAGAAGGCAAATAATCAGTATAATAATAACCGGGGGCAAAACGGAAATCCCCTCCAATTGCCCCCCTAGCCAAAGAGACAATCCTGAATCCCTGAATCCATTGGCCAATGCAAACCCGCCACCAAATAGTAAAACAATATCCCAGGGCAGATGGCTGGCCGTTTCCCAATCCATAATCCATGATCCAGCCTGGCCTTTTGCAGGTATCATAAAAAGTGGCAGCGACAGTGCAATAGCTACAGTCCCATCATTGATAAATGCAGGTTTACCGAATAATGATGCCCAGCCCTTTATGGTAGTCATCCCGATCCCGATATCAGAACGGGTGATCCATAACAGGGCCATCAGCAGAAAACAGATCAGTACAATTTTCTCCTCCCGGCTCATAGGACCAAGGTCTTTCTTCATCTGCCTGATGGGTAAATCTTTTGCAGCCTGGTTTGTCTCACTTCCTTTGGCATACCTCAGGAACAATAAGCTGAAGGCAGCAGCCAGTAAAAGAATCCCGGTGGGGACAGCAAACAGCATCCATTGGAGGAAAGTGATTGCAGGAGCATGAGGAAACATAACCTGGTAAATCCTGAGAAACGAAAGATTTGGAGGTGTGCCTACCAGGGTCATAATACCTCCGATTGATGCACTATATGCTACTCCGAGCAAAAGACCGGTTGAAAAGGACTTCTTTTTCGCGGGTTCGGGTTCAATTTCTGCCAAAACTGACATCAGGATAGGAACTATCATCATCGCCGTGGCAGTATTCGACATCCACATGCTCAGCAAGGCCGTTGCAAGCATAAAGCCCAATAGTAGCTTTGATTTACCGATGCCGGTAATGCTGAGGATATTTAGCGCGATCCGCTTGTGGAGATCCCATCGCTGCATCGCGAGAGCGATCAGAAATCCTCCTATAAAAAGGAAAATCACGTGGTTGAAATAGGCCGAAGAAACGGTCTGGCCATCCATTATACTGAGAAGCGGGAAGAGTACTACCGGAAGCAGTGAAGTTATTGCCAGTGGAACAGGTTCGGTTATCCACCAGATAGCCATCCATGCTGCTATTGCCAGTGTATATCCTATCTCCGGATGTGCAATATCGGGATGGTAAAAGAAAATAAGGACAAATGCTACGACTGGCCCGGCCCAAAGTGCCATGCTTTTATTACCTGAAGTTGGAATTAGTTGGAATAACCAATCAAGATTACTTTTCTTCATACTTTCTTATCGTATCCTTTACATTTTGAGGAAGTTGTGAAATCCATATTTGCTAATCATAGAAAATTGAATTGTTTTTCATCCTGTTTGATTTTTTTTGCTAACGAAGATAAGGTTTAAATTATGATCACCCATGTTATTGCAACGGCCAGGTCATATACAATTAACAAAAACGCCTGGATATGCTCCAGACGCTGATGGTAAAAATTATATAAAAAGTCAATATCTATTTATTCTCAGGTACTTGCAATTTCACCGCATTGACATCCGCTGTAATTTCAATAAGGCATGACAACCGGTATAAAGACCGGGCTTTTAAACTTTCTCAGAATACTATTTCAGCAGTTCGTTAACGATGTCTTCGATACGAACGCCTTCAGCTTCGGACTTGTAATTCCGGATGATCCGGTGCCGCAGGATGGAAGTTGCCACTGCCTGAACATCTTCTATATCAGGAGAATATTTCCCATTGACGGCAGCATGACACTTTGCACCAATAATAAGGTATTGTGATGCCCTCGGACCAGCGCCCCACGTGAGATAATCGTTGGCCCACGGATGAGCCATAAGTGTATGCGGGCGGGTTTTGGAGGCCAGCTTTACAGCATATTGAAACACATTATCTGCTACTGGTATTTTGCGCATCAGGTTTTGAAAAAACAGTATTTCTTCGGCCTTCATTACAATAGTAGGTTCAGCGCCTGACTGGGCCGTAGTATTCTTCACTACATTAATTTCTTCCTCAAAAGAAGGATAATCGAGCCAGATATTGAACATGAACCTGTCGAGTTGTGCTTCGGGCAATGGATAGGTTCCCTCCTGCTCTATCGGGTTCTGTGTGGCCAGCACGAAGAAAGGCTCTTCAAGTTTATGACTTACGCCAGCAACAGTAACTGACTTTTCCTGCATGGCTTCGAGTAGTGCCGACTGGGTTTTAGGAGGTGTACGGTTGATTTCGTCGGCTAGTATTATATTGGCAAATATGGGGCCGCGCAGGAATTTAAACCTCCGGTTTTCATCGAGGATCTCCGTGCCAATGATATCACTGGGCATGAGGTCAGGCGTAAACTGAATACGGCTGTAACTCAGATCAAGAACTTTCGAAATGGTATTTACCATAAGTGTTTTGGCCAGCCCCGGCACGCCTACAAGCAAACAATGACCTTTACTGAAGATGGCAATCAGTAACCGTTTTACGACTTCGTTCTGTCCAACGATCACTTTTCCAATCTCGGCTTGCAGAAGGGCATACTTTTCTACAAAGGCATCAATTGCCTCAACATCAGATTTATATTGCATGCTAACTTGTATTACGTTAACGCTGAATCTTGTTCTATTCGAACCATTTATGTATGAATATGCAGGACTTGTAACCGTCGCTGACATGCACATAAGAATTTTTAAGTTTTTTATTGATCCATCCATCAATAGCTTCGGCGCGCTTTTTTGTCAGTGCCCATTCCTGAATCTGGGAATAATCTTCGCTCAGGTTGGCGCGATGTGGCTCTGTACGCACTTTGAGGTATAACAGGCGATATGCTTCTTTTCCCTCTTCATTGGTCATAGGAACAGGCTTCGAAATATCACCCACTTTCATTTTATCGATCACAAAAAAGACTTCGCGGTCGAGTTGATTTGCTTCAAAACGTGTATTCCCGCTTGAAGGATTTATCAGCAGTCCACCGTTGATGCGGTTCGGATTATCAGAAAATCTGATGGCCGCCATTTCAAATTTTAAGGAATCCTTGCGGATGAGATCGGCAATGCTATCAAGTTTAAGTTTTGCGTTCATAACATCCGTGGTCGAAGTCTTGGGGATAATCAGGATGTGACGCACGTTCACATATTCGCCGCGCCGATCGATGAGTTGAAGTATATGAAAACCCGCTTTGGTTTTAATTACATCCGATACTTCACCTTTTTTAAGACTGAATGCGGCTGCTTCAAATTCGGCGTACATATCGCCCCTGCCAAAAAGGCCTAGTTCACCACCTTTGGGTGCAGAACCAGGATCTTCTGAATAGAGCACGGCAAGTGGGGCGAATTTTTCTCCCTTGGCGATACGCTGACGCAGCGCGGAAATCTTTTCCTTTGCGGCATTAAGTTCTTCCGGGCTAAGCGGCGGATCTTTCACAATTTCCCCGATTTCGTATTCCGTGGCAATAATCGGGATACTATCGACCTGCAGGTTGCTGAAATATGCCTTAACTTCTGAAGGCGTTACTTTGACATCTGCAGTAATTTTTTGCTGCATCTGCTCTTCCTGTAATTGTTCCCGGATGGGTTCCCTGAATTCAATCTTTATATCGTCGACTGATTTCTTATAAAATTCCTCCAGTTTTTCGCGCGACCCAAATTGCTGAACATAGTACCTCATTTTCGAATCGAGCGTGCCTTCTACTTCTTCATCCGTAACTTTAATACTATCGAACTCTGCCTGATTGAGCAGGAGCTTTTGAAAAAGCATGGATTCAAATATCTGGCAACGCGCTGCTGCTCCTCCGCTAAGATTGCCCTGCGCCCGGAACTGCAGGTATTGCTGCTCAATATCGCTAAGCATAATCATATGGCTGCCAACAACTGCTACCACCTCATCGATGACTTTTTCCTGCGCTTTAGCCGTTAGTATCATTGTGCAACTAAGGGCCAGTGCCATTATCAATCGTCTTTTTATCATCCTTAGGTATAAGTTTAATTAGAATAGAAGTGCTTCCATTGACGTTTTAAAGCCATCCGGAAGTTAATAAATTTTAAAATTCTTCTTCTTCAGCGCTTCCTGAAACATATCTTCCTGCATCCTGCTCACAAGTTCCAGTTTTCGCTTGTTCAGGATGATGGAACGGATATTGGCCACTTCGAAGCTCAATGGCGAAACGCTATTTTTGGTTTTGTATGCTTTAATGCGCACCAGGTAACGGTAGATCGAATCCTGCAATTCAACGTATTTGTTATTATCCAGAAAATCAACCTGATCGGAAACTGCGAGCGGAACCCGCTTAACAAGATCGGTGAAAGGAATCCAGTTTTCGTTGTCGAGTGAAGCGCTTGCCGCAGAAGACTGGCATAAGTCTTCAAGCTTTTCCCTGTCAGTAAGCCTGTCCGATTTGAGCAGTGTACAGAATTTAGCTATAACCGGAGAATTCTTGCTCAGGGTAACATAATTCACCTGCACAATATTTTGACGAAGCGCAAAATTGGCATGATTCGCAGTATAGTAATCTTCTATCTCCTTCATCGTTACCGCAGTGTCGAGCTTTTGTCGAATAAGTTCCGATTCGTATTCATAGATTACCAATGAATTGCGATAGTTTTCGAGTTGGCGTGTAAAATCCTGTTTCTCTACACTCAGGTTCGACTCGGCCTGATGCAGCACCAACGTCTGCCTGATCCAGCTATTGATAAAGGACTTCGTAATTTCTATACTATCCTTTGCTTTAGTTCCTTCCGGGACAATTCCCTGCAGATCGGCCTTGTACAGGTAATTCTCATAAACCTTAGCCACGGCATCCCTACTGCTTTCATGTTTGAAATATTGGCATGCTCCAAGCCCGAAAAGCAGTAAAGTGAAAAAGATTAGTTGTTTCATAAGAGTTCTTAGCGGACGATTATTCCGAAAATCTACCGGTTATTTTATTGCATTGAACACATCACGATTTACCGTTACAGGGTATTTAACGCGAAGTGCGGCAATCCATTCTTTTTCGAGATAGTTTTGATAATCGGCTGTAATCAGGCCTTTGGCTTCAGTCAGTAGTTTAGGTTCCGGGGCCACTATACCATGAACTACAACAAACCCTGTGTGTGTGGAATCCGTTGCCATATCAGCTGTAACGCTTTTTTGCCAAGTAATGCCATCGATTATCGATTTGTCGCCTTTCACATACTTTTCATGTTCAATCGTCACCACAATGATGGAATCGTGATTCATGCGGCTAAGTATCTGCTCATCCGAAAGTCCTTTATTCACGAGTTTCCGGACCGGTTTTATTGCTTTGGCATCTGTAAAACTGAGAATAGATGCGTCAATGCGTTCGGGCCACATATAATTGTTCTTATTTTTTTCATAGAACACCTTCAGGCCTGTTGTGTCTTTTATGGCTTTTGTCCAGACTTTCTGATCAGTAAGGTCGAACAGGAGGATACCGTCGTGGTATTCGCTCATCAGGGCCTTAAAATCAGGATATTTTCCCTCTAATTGGCTATCCTCATAAGCTATGCAACGCTCAGATACAAAAGTGTTGTATGCTGCGTTTACAAAAGCAGGAATGTTTTGACCTGTTGCAGTTCTTTGTTTGGCTTCCAGATATTTCGCAAAATCCTGTTGTGTGTATGTTTTCTGCCCTATGGTAAAAAGATTTTTAGTGAGTCCTGCTGCAGCCGATGACTTCCATTTATTCTTGAAAACAGAATCGGTAACTACGGTGTAGAAATTATCTCTTGCCTTTAGGTCCTGGGTAAATGCATAATCTTTCTTGAGCTTAGCAACGAAAGATTCTTCGCTTTTCACCGAGCGATCGTTCTTTGCCAGTTTCTGCTTCAGGTCGGTTTTGTTCTCTTCGAATGTGCCAATCGGCTTCTGTTCAATGAATTTGATTATATGCCATCCAAAACTGGTTTGGAAAGGAGCAGAATAATCGCCAGCCTGTTTCAGTTTACTGATATTCTCTATAAACTCAGGAACCATCCGGTTAACGCCAAACCATGGTAATACGCCTCCTTTATCTGCGGTACCTTTGTCTTCCGAAAACTCTTTTACCACGAGTGCAAAGTCATCGCCGGCAAGCAGTTTTTTATAAGCTTCTGCGGCTTTGGCCTTTACTGTGGCCGAATCTGCTGCTGTAGCGTTTTTCGGGAAAAGGAAAAGGATATGAGCGATCTGCACCTTTCCCATTGCGGGTTTGCGATCAGTTACTTTTATCAGGTGATATCCAAATTCCGAACGCAAGGGCATCGAAACATCTCCAATTTTAGTTTTATAAGCGCCAGTTTCGAAGGGATAAACCATATCGAACACGGTAAAGTAACCCAGATCGCCTTTATTGCCGGGAATTGTGCGCCCTTCCTGCAGCCTGTCTTTTGCCGATTGGTCGTCGGAAGTTTCAGCTGCTACCTTGCCAAAATTTTCTCCTTTGAGAAGCCTTTTCCTGATCTGCATCGTTTTGTTGTAAGCAGCCAGGGTATCGGCAGGAAGTGCATTCTTATCCACCCGGATCAGGATATGGCTTGCATGAATGTCTTCACCTTTGCGTTTATAAGCTTCGTCGAGCAGCGCCATGTTTGCATTTTCGTCGATGAGATAGGGTTCGGCCAATTGTTTGCGGTAGCCTCCCAGTTCGTCGCGGAAAGATTTAACTGTATCCAGCCCAAGGACTTCGGCCTCTTTTACTTTAAGTTTGAAATTAATAAAAAGATCGAGATACTCATCTAACGATTTCTGATCGATTGCTTCTCCTTTGATGTTATTCTTCTGATATACAACCAGGAACTCGGATTTGGTAATATTTTCACCGGCAATGTTCATTAAAACCTGGTCGGTATTTTGCGACCAAACGTGCAAGCCAAGCATCAGGGCTGCCGCGGTGGTTATTCCTTGTATTACACTTTTTTTCATAGAGGCGATAAACTTGATGTTAAGTTCTGATTGTTTAGGTTAATTATGGACGAAAGTACATTTAGCGGCTGTAATTTGGAGCTTCGCGTGTGATTGTGATATTATGAGGGTGGCTTTCTGTAACGCCAGCCGGCGTAATTTTTATAAATCTAGCATTTTGCAGGGTCTCAATATCAGGCGAACCGGTATAACCCATGCCAGCTTTAAGGCCTCCCACCATCTGGTGAATAACTTCGGACAAAGAACCCTTGTAAGGAACGCGCCCTACAATACCTTCGGGAACCAGTTTCTGGATATCGTCTTCGGCATCCTGAAAATACCTGTCCTTTGATCCGCCCTGCATAGCATCAATCGATCCCATTCCCCGGTAAGTCTTGTACTTACGACCTTCGTAAATAATGGCTTCGCCGGGGGATTCATCAACTCCGGCAAAAAGGGAACCAGCCATAATGGAATGGGCTCCTGCAGCCAACGCTTTAACGATGTCGCCGGTATAGCGGATTCCTCCATCGGCAATTACAGGTATTCCACTGCCTTTAAGCACACGCGCAACTTCAAAAATTGCTGTTAGCTGTGGGATACCAATGCCGGCAATAACACGTGTAGTGCAAATAGAACCCGGGCCAATGCCAACCTTAATGCCATCAACTCCGGCTTTCAGCAGGTCGGAGGCGGCTTCTGCTGTAGCTATGTTGCCTACAACGAGTTCGAGATTTGGATAATCCCTTTTCACAAGATGGGCAGCTTCGATTACACCTTTGGAATGACCATGAGCCGTATCGATGATGATTGCATCCACGGCATTTTTAACCAATGCATCAACTCTTTGGAGCATATCGGAAGTAACACCAACAGCAGCAGCAACACGCAGCCGGCCCTGCTCATCCTTGCAGGCGTTGGGGCGGGCTTTTATCTTGATAATATCCCGGTAAGTGATGAGCCCAACGAGTCGGTAATCCTTATCTACCACAGGCAATTTCTCAATCTTGAATTCCTGCAGAATATTTCCAGCTTGCTCAAAATCCGTAAATTCGGTAGTCGTGATCAGATTATCCCTGGTCATGATATCGGCAATCGGTATCGCACCATTGCGCTCAAAGCGCAGATCGCGGTTGGTTACGATGCCAACCAGCCTGCCATCGGCATTTATTATGGGAATACCGCCGATCTTGAACTCGCCCATAATTTTAAATGCATCTTCGACAAGGGCATCATCACGCAATGTAATTGGATCGAGGATCATTCCGCTCTCGGCACGCTTCACGCGCTTAACTTCGCTGGCCTGCGCTTCAATACTCATATTTTTATGAAGCACCCCTATGCCGCCTTCCTGCGCGATGGCAATGGCCATCACGGATTCTGTAACAGTATCCATGGCTGCTGAAACAATTGGAACATTCAGCTTGATATTGCGGGTAAAACGGGAAGCTATATTGACCTGACGTGGCAGAACCATAGAATATGCCGGTACAAGCAGCACATCATCATAGGTTAGACCCTCGCCAACAAATTTTTCGCTATCTAACAACATAAGAATGGTTTTGGGTCGCGCAAAGTTATTAAAAAATGGATAAGGCTTTCATTAAAATTTGTTAAATGCCTTTAGTGCTAAACGTTTGGATAAAGATGTTGTTATGCTAACTGCATGATTACTGCACCACGACAACCGCCCCGGTTTTTGTGAATATTTCACCTGAGAAAGAGGAATATTCCAATCTGTAAAAATAGATTCCTATAGGAACATATTCCCCGTTTTGCTTGCCATCCCATGGTATTGCCAGATCTGACGTCTCAAAGATTTGTTGTCCCCATTTATTGAAAATGAGCATCTGGTATTTTGTATTATCTACATAACGCATTTTCGGCCGGAAGACCTGGTTAATTCCTTTTGGTGCGAAGGCGTTTGGTATCATCACTATGGGTTGCCGTACGGCTGTCACAATGTTGGATAAACTTGAAACACCGCCTGCAGTGTTTTTTTCGAATGCCTCTACCTGGTATGAAATGACGTTCCCGGCTTGCAGCGTTGCCGATGGAGGATCAATATAAGTGGTATTGCCTTGTGGGCTTGTATGTATGGGGTTACCAGGATCGGGAATATTATTCACGAAGCGGTTTGCATCATAATGATCGATACCGGCTCGCCAGCCTTCGTAATCATTCCAACTGAGTGCATTAGATTCATCGTTGTTGGCCTGGCAGGTAAGGTATATTGTACGTGCCACATCCGAAGTGATGGCAGTTTCATCGCACTCATCTAAAACATCAATCTTATAATAATAGCTTTGTTGGTTAACGCTTGCTGTTGTATCGTCAATAACCATATCTTCCAGGTTGCCCGGAGTGATAGAAGCGATAGTATCAAATCGTCCGATTCCTGTGCTTGATCTAAGGATTCTTATGGTTTTCACTGTTTCCAAAGGACCAAAGTGAATGCCCATCTCCACGTATTGACTATTCCTTACAGTTACATAATTTAAAGAAAGTGTATCGGGACGCAATGGCCTTGAGGAGATAAACGAAGATTTGCAGGATGTGGAAGATTTCATTCCATCCTGGCTAACTGCGTGCACATAATAGCTGTATCGAACGCCGTTGGTAAAGCTACGCGTATCGGTAAAAGTTGTAATTCCGGGGCTGGTGGTTCCGATTAAAGAATCGGACTTCGATCCCTCCTGCAGATATATCTGGTATTCGCCCAGAGCAGGGTTCATATTATTGTAACTATTCCAGGTGAGTAAAATGGTTCCTTTGCATTCGTTTTTAACCGGTGTCTCCATAAACAAAGTATTCAAGGCTTTGGGATAAGTACCAACGCCGGTGCTTTTGTTATTACATTGATCGAGCGTAATGATGGCAAAAGTTTTAACTGCGGCGCAAGCATTTATTGAATCAGAAATGAATGAGGTTGTAAGATTTCCCGGAGCAAAACCAATCATCTGCCAGACTCCTCCTGCCAATAACTGTTGTATTTCGTATCCGGCCACATCGCCGGAAGTGCCGGGAATCCAGGTTACAATAGGGTGGCCACTGGGATCGATGGATATACTATCCATAACAACGTCAGCAGGCTTATTGTTATCAAGAAATACATCTGTTATTATATTGGAAG
>Ga0315283_10002735_pt1 | contig 14842 bp, 16 predicted proteins | sample YL17G09_0_MG_FD_204541 | JGI IMG/M metagenome (GOLD analysis project Ga0315283, IMG submission 204541) | Sediment microbial communities from Yellowstone Lake, YNP, Wyoming, USA - YL17G09_0 | ecosystem: Environmental > Aquatic > Freshwater > Lake > Sediment | place: USA: Wyoming | collected... | reverse complement strand
GCTCGTCGGTCTGGATGGAGCTGCACCTCCTCTTCCCCGCGGGCGTGCCGGTCGAGGATGCGCACGCGCAGGCGACGGCGATCGAGGATGCGATCGAGGCGGCGATCCCCGTCCCCGTGCACATCAACACGCACATCGAGCCCGCCGAGGCGCACGACCGAGTGCACCGGCACTGACGGCGCCCGGCCACGGGCCGCCGGTTAGGTCGCCGCCAGCAGATCCGGCACGAGTTCTCCCGCCGCCCCCCACAACCGCACCGCGGCCACGTCGTCGTAGGCCGTCTCGCCGGGGTCCACGACGATGACCGCTCCCCCCGCACCGAGGGTCTCGTGCACCACCCCGGCTGCGGGATGCACCGCGCCCGTCGTGCCGATGACCAGGCAGACGGCCGCCTCCGACGCGGCGTGGAACGCCGCCTGCAGCGCGTCCTCCGGCAGCGACTCGCCGAACCACACGACGGCCGGACGCAGCAGCCCGCCGCAGGCGCAGCGGGGCAGCGTCTCCGCCGTCGCTGCATCGATGGGATCCCGGTGAGCGCGCTCCCCGCCGCACCGCGTGCACCGCGCGTGGAAGAGGGAGCCGTGCAGGCGGATGGGAGCGACACGCGTGGCGGCGGCGCGCACACCGCCCGCCGGCTCGCCGCCCCCGCCGATGCGCCCCTCGCGGATCAGCCCCCGCGCTGCGTCCTCGGCGCCGCGCTCGTGCAGGTCGTCCACGTTCTGCGTGACGAGCGTGACGCCCTCTCGCTCCAGCATCCACCGGCCGATCGCCACGTGCGCGGGATTGGGGCGGCACCCCGCCAGGATCTCGCGCCGCCAGCCGTACCACTCCCACACCAGCCGCGGGTCCCGCGCGAACGCCTGCGGCGTCGCCAGCTGCTCCGGCCGGAACGACTTCCAGAGGCCGCCCGGCCCGCGGAAGGTGGGGACGCCGGACTCGGCGCTCACCCCCGCGCCGGTGAAGACGACGACGCGCGCGGCGCGCGCCACCAGATCCCGGGCACACCTCAGGTCATCGGCGACGCTCACGGCGGGCGGTCTCCGCGCTAGAAGCGTGGGAAGTTGAAGATCGTGGTGGACGAGACCTGCTCGCGGCTGCGCGCCAGGTCATCCGGCCCGCCGCGGAAGATGCCGAACTGCTGCCGCAGCGCCACCTGCAATTGCACACCCTCGCCCCGGCCGAGCGGCACCGCCAGGTCGATGCGGTAGGTGCGCCGGGACCCGCGCGGCGCCGCGGCACGCAGACCGACACCGATGGCGGCGCGCACGCCGGTGTCCGCGCCGAACACGGCCTCGCCGGCCCAGCCGCGGCCGACGTCCAGAAACGCCGCCGTCCCGAGGTCTACCGCGCCGAACACGGTCCCCAGGAAGTGGCGATGCTCCCCGTGGAGAACGATGCGGCGGCCCACCGGCAGGCTCCCGTAGCCGTATCCCCGCATTCCGTTGAGCCCGCCCAGGGTGAGCTGGAACGGGGTACGGACGTGCCAGCCGCCGGCCACCGATCCGCCGAACAGGAACACGCCGCGCTGGTCCACGTTGTTGTAGACGAGGAACTGCCCGTCCAGCAGCACGCCGTCCCACTCGCGCTCCGCCAGGAGGTACCGCCCCTCGAGCTTGCCCCGCGCGAAGACGAGCTGGTGTCCGTACTCCGCCCCGTAGTACAGCTCGGCCGCGGCGAACCAGTCGCGCTGCAGGTCGAGGCCGCCGAACAGGCTCTTCCCGACCACCACGCCGGCTTCGATCCCCTCGCGCACGTCCTCGAGCCCGTGCACGGCGTCCACGCCGTAGTGCGAGCGGAACCGCAGCGCCCGCGCTCCGGCGAACAGGTATACGCGCACGCGGCGGCGCTCGCCGAAGCGGCCGTCGAACGCGGAGGCCGCGGCCGAGTCGTCGCCCGGCACGGCGGCCATCGGGGCGCCCTCGGTGTACAGCCGCTCACCCGAGAGGGCGGCACCCGCCAGGAAGAGGCGTCCGGGGCTGCCCGCCCGGACCGCGGCACCGACGTCCGCGCTGAAGGCCACCACCGGCTGGTCCACCTGCCCGAAGACCGGGGAGAAGAAGACGAACGGCTCCTTCCGGTAGCGGGCGGACTGCCGCCATGCCCACCGATCGAATTCGGTCTCGAAGGGGCGCATGAGCCGCTGCTCGCCGATGAGCCCCACACTCGAGCGCCCGGCGATGATGGTGCCGTCGAACCTCGTGAAGAGCTGGTGGGTGGTGACCTCGAGGTCGTAGGCGGGGCGCCGCCGCAGGCCGTCGTAGCGCAACTGCGTCCGGACGCCGCGGCCGAGGAAGTTCTCCTCGGCGACCCGGAACCGGCGCAGCGGAAAGCCATGGCCCTCCTCGATGCGCGCGCTGGTGCTCAGCGACCACTCGTCGCGGGTGCGGACGAGCAGGCGCACCCCGCCATCCCCGGCGGTCGCCGTGATGCTGGCCTCGCGGATGTACGGCAGGGAGCGCAGCACCCGCTCCGACTCCGCGAGGCGCGCCCGGTCGCACGGGTCGCCGACCCGGACGAGGAGTTCGCGGCGCACGACGCCCGGGCGTGTCCGCCCGTGGATGGTATTCGCCCACGTCCGCACGAAGCCGACGAGCGCGCTGTCGTCCGGAAAGAAAACGGAGCTGGTCTCGACGCGGATGTCCACGATCGGCCGGCCGTCGCAGACCGTCTGCGCGCGCGCGGCCCCCGCGGCCGCCAGGCTCAGGGCCGCGAGTGCCGCGCAGCGCAGGGTCCGGCGGCCTAGGTGAACAGGTCGGACTGGGACTTGCCCTCTTCCTCGGCCACCGGGTTGAGGAGCGAGCGCAGGCGCTCTTCCCACTTCTCGACGTCGAAGCCGCCCTCGTTGGAGAGGACCCGGCGCAGCAGGGGCGTGAGGTCGGTCAGCGTGTCGAGGAGGTCGCCGATGACGCTCCGCGCCTCCTCCATCCGGAAGATCTCCTCCGGCGCGGTGACCATGTCCTGCAGGATCGCGTGCTCGGACCGCGACGCGACGATCGCGGCGGGCCGGGACGCGGCGTACACCTCGGTGCGCCGCCCGGGCCCGCGACCCTCCTCGATGGGGTTCAGGCCGACGATCTCGTCCGATCGCCAGTACTTGCCGTAGCCGAGGTACACCATCCGGCCGGTCTTGATGTCCATCGCCATCGTCGCGTCTCCCCGCGTCGTGATCCGTCAGCTCTTCCCCATCCGCTTCTTCATCTCCTCGAGCGCCTGGTCCGCCGCCTCCTCGCGGGCCGACCGGTCCAGCTGCGCGCGCAGGTGCTCCTGCTCGAGGTCCACCTCCGGCCGGTCCACGCCCGCCGAGCCGAGGCTCGCCCACGCCGCGTCGCGCGAGCGCTCGGCTTCGCGCCCCCCGCGGTGTTTCGTCACCTCCGCGAGTTGCGCGTGCATCTCCGCGAGGTCGCGCTCGGCGAGCGCCAGCTCCTCCCGCTGCGCCGCCACCTTGCGCTCCAGCACCGCCACGCGCTCCTGCTGCTTCGCCACGAAGCGCTCCGCCACCTCGACCGTCTCCCGGTCCTCGATCCCCGCCGCGAGGTCGCGGCGGCGGACGGTCGTGTCGCGCTCCGCGCGCTGGTGGACCAGCTCACGTTCCGCCTGCTCCAGCGCCTCGCGCATCGCCCCCACGCCGGCCTTGGCCTGGATCACGGCGTCCCGCATCTGCCCGGCGATCTCCCGCAGGTCGGGCGGAGGGGTCGCCGCCTCGAGCGCGGCCTGGAGGGCATCGCGGAGGCGCTCGAACATCAGCTCTTCTTCCCGGTCTTGGCGAAGAACGGCGCGAGCACCCGGCGAGTGCTGCGGGACTTGCACTTGGGACAGGCGGGCGAGCGGCCGGTATGCTCGGAGATCCGCTGCACCACCTCGAACCGCTTGCGGCACTTCTCGCACCGGTAATCGTAGATCGGCATGGTCGTACGCTCCCCTCGCACGTCTGCCGCTCGAGCCCGCCGCACTCGGACGGGCGCATGGCGGCATCCCATCGTGCACCCGTAACCTGCGCCGGGGCGGGGGCGCGGGCAAGCGGGGCCGGGCCGCGACCACGCCATGAGGGGCGGCGCACCCTTGCGGGTCCCGCCGGCGGCGCTATAGTCGGGGACGCACCCGGTGGCGAGTACGGCCGCCCGGGATCCATCCGCCAGCGAGGCTCAGCGCCCCAGCCAGCATGGCCGACCTAACCGACGCCCTCGCCCGACTCACGGCCCTCAGCCGAGTCCTCGGCGGCGCCGTCCGGCTCGATACGATCGCGAATCGCGCCGCCGACGCGCTCGTCGGCCTCTTCGCGCCCGACGCGGTGAGCATCGTGCTGGAGATGGGGCCGCGGGCGCGGTTCACCCTCGCGGCGTCCCGCGGGACCCCCCACGAGGCGCTCGGCTCCGCGTTCTGCGCCACGTGCCTGCGCTCCCAGGAGATCGTGCGCGGCGCGGACCCTCCGCGGCTCGGCGCCCCCCTCATCGGCGCCGGCCACACGATGGGCCTCCTCATGCTCGAGGGCGCGCCCGGCACCTCCTGGGACGCCGGCGACGAACAGGTGCTGGCCGCCGTGGCGGCGCAGCTGACGATCGCGGTCCAGAACGTGCGGCTCCTCACGCTGCTCTCGGCCGGCAAGCGGGAGTGGGAGCAGATGGTGGACGCCATCGGCGCCGCCGTCTGCATCGTGGACGAACACGGCACGGTGCACCGCGCCAACCGTACCTTCGCGAGCCTCGTCGGCACGCCGGTGACGGCGCTGGCCGGCCAGTCATGGCAGATCCTCCTGCCGCCCGGGTGGTGGGATGCCTTGGGACGGCTGCTCGACGCACCGGGACGGACCGCGCCCTGCGAACTGCGCGACGACCGCCGGCTGTTCGTGGCGACCGCTATCGCGATCGGCGGGGACGCCGGCGACGAGCACGCCGCCGTGCTCGTCCTCGAGGACCACACCGAGCGCCGGCGGCTGCAGGAGCAGCTGGTGCAGTCGGAGAAGATGTCGGCCATCGGTCAGCTCATCTCCGGCGTGGCGCACGAACTCAACAATCCACTCGCGTCGGTGCTCGGCTTCGCCGACTTCCTGATCGAGAGCGGCGAGGTGCCGCCCGCCCTCGACGAGCCGCTACGGGTCATCCAGCAGGAGTCCCAGCGCGCCGCCAGCGTCGTCAAGAACCTGCTGACCTTCGCGCGCCGGCAGGACCAGGGCCGGCGGAACGTGGCCGTCGGCGAAGTGCTGGCCCGCACCATCACCCTGCTCCGCAACCAGCTCATCCAGCTCAGGGCCGAGCCGGTGCTCGAGGTGGCGAACGACCTGCCCGAGGTGCTCGCCAGCCCCAATCAGCTGCAGCAGGTCTTCGTGAACCTCGTCAACAACGCCGCCCAGGCGATCGCCGCGACGGGCCAGCCGGGTATCGTCACCGTCCGGGCTCGCGCGTGGCTCGACGGCGTGGCCGTGGACGTCGCCGACACCGGTCCGGGCGTGCCGCCGGAGATCGCGGAGCGGGTCTTCGAGCCGTTCTTCACCACCAAGCGGGAAGGCGAAGGCACCGGCCTCGGCCTCTCGATCTGCCAGGGTATCGTCAAGGAGCACGGCGGCAGGCTGTCGCTGCAGTCCACGGGCCGATCGGGGGCGACCTTCACGGTCGAGCTGCCCGCCGCTCCCGCGGCGGCTGCGGGCGTCGCCGCCCCGGCCGCGCCGGCGCCGGCCCACGCGCGGGTGCTGGTCGTGGACGACGAGCCTCACATCCGTCACTACATGCGGGCCACCCTGGAAGCCTGGGGTCACACCGTCGAGGTCGCGGCCGACGGCGAGGACGGCCTGCGAAGCGCGCTCGGCGGCGACTACGACATCATCATCACCGACGTCCGGATGCCGGGAATGGGCGGCCGTGAACTCTTCGAGACACTGCGTGCCCGGGCGCCGGATGCCGCGGCCCGCGTGGTCTTCGCCACCGGCGACACGATGGCCGGCGACACCCTCGCCTTCCTCGAGCGGTCCGGCCGGCCCGTCCTGCACAAGCCCTTCAAGCTCGCCGAGTTGCGCGCCACCCTCGCCGCGGCGTTGACCGCACACTGAGTCTCAGGGCCGCGGCGCGTCCGCACGCCGCTGAGCACTCTGTCACTTGGCACTTCGCGCGTCTAGATTCCGGTCGTGATCTACGTCCTCGTCCCAGCGCACGACGAAGCTCAGACCGTCGGCCTGCTCCTCTGGAAGGTCCGGCAGGTCTTCACCGCGTTCGAGCGCGAGTACCAGTTGCTCGTCGTGGACGACGCCTCCGCCGACGGCACCGACGAGATCCTGGGGCCCTACGCGCGAGCCCTCCCGCTGACGCTCGTCACGCACGAGCGCCGGCGCGGCTATGCGCGCAGCCTCGAAGAGCTGCTGCGCCTCGCCGTGGCACGGAGCGACCGCCCGCGCCGCGATGCCGCCGTCACGATCCAGGCCGACTTCTCCGAGTCTCCCGACGAACTGCCCGAGATGATCAAGCGCCTCGAGAGCGGGGCCGACCTCGTCCTGGCCGATGGACGGGCGCGGCCCGGCACTCCGGCCGCGGAGCGCCTGGCCCGCCGACTGGTGCCGGCCGCCGTGCGACCGTTCGCGAAGCTGACCGGCGCCGACGCCGGGGTGGGCACGCTCCGCGCCTACCGCGTCGGGACGCTCGCCCGGATGCTCCGGAGCCCGGCGCCGCTCCTGCACGCCGACGGCTGGGCGGCCGACTTCGAACTCCTCGCGCGCGCCACGGCCGGGGCGCGCCGCGTGGACACCGTGCCGCTCACGAGCCCCGTGCCGCCGCGGCAGCGGCCCGTGCGGCTGCGGCCCTTCCGCGCGCTCCTCGACGTCGTGCGGGTGGCGCGCACCCTGCCCGCCGCGGCCGCGCCGGTCGAGCAGGAGGTCGAGACGGAAGCCCCGCGCCCGCCGCGCCGCGGCCGAGGACGGCGCGGCGGGCGCGGCCGGCCGGCGCGGAACGCGTCTTCCACCGCCACCCCCCCGCCCTCGCCGGAGCCCGCCTGATGCGCGTGGGCCGCGTCCTCGCCGCGAGCGGCCTCACGGCGGCGCTCGTCCTCGCCGCGCGCGGCTCGGCCGAGCGGCCCCTCGTACGCCCCCACCAGGACACAATGGCGCTGGTGCCCTTCGCCCCCGGCGAGCGGATGGAGTACGAGGTCAAGTTCGGCATCTTCCGCGTGGGCCGGGCGTCGATGGAAGTCCTGCGCATCGACACCGTGCGCGCCGAGCCGGTCTACCACGTGGTCTTCGCCGTGCGCGGGCGGGCGATCTTCTACTCCCTGAGCGACACGCTGCAGTCGTGGTTCAGCGTGCGCGATCTCACGTCGCGGCGCTTCGTGCAGGACAACGAGGAGAACGGCCGGCAGCGCCTCAACCGCTACGAGATCCATCCCGACCGCGGCTACTACATCCAGAACGGGGCCGACACGAACGCCACCACGGCGCAGCCCCTCGATGACGCGTCGTTCTTCTACTTCGCGCGCACCCTGCCCCTCGAGACCGGCCGCACCTACGAGTTCGGGCGCTACTTCAAGCCCGACCGCAACCCGGTCACGCTGCGGGTCCTCGGCCGCGATACGATCGACACGCCGGCCGGCCGCTTCGCCGCGATCGCCGTCCGCCCCACCTTCAAGAGCCGCGGGCTCTTCTCCGAAGGGGGCCGGGCCACCATCTGGCTCTCCGACGACGCCGCCCGGGTCCCGATCCTCATCCGCAGCCGCATCAGCATCGGCTCGCTGAGCATCAGCCTCCGGAACTGGATCCACCCGTGAGCGATCGGCCACGCGTTCCCGAAGCCGACCTCGCCGGGGTGCGCACCGTACCGGTCGGCGCGCGCGCCAACAAGGTGGCTCAGGCGCTCCTCGCCGCGCCCCCGGCCGCCGACCGCTCGTTCGACGCCTTCCTCGCCTCGCTGCCCGACATCCTCGCCGCCCGCGACCTCCGGGCCGTGATCGCCGCGATCGCCGCCGCCGCGCGCAAGGGCCGCGGCGTGATCGCCCTCATCGGCGGGCACGTCATCAAGACGGGGATGGGCCCGCTACTCGTCCACCTGCTCCGGCGCGGCGCGCTCACCCACGTCGCGATGAACGGCGCCGCCGCGATCCACGACTTCGAGCTCGCCGCCTTCGGGGGAACGAGCGAGGACGTGGCCGCGGGCCTGACCGACGGCACCTTCGGGATGGCGGAAGAGACGGGCCGCGAGATGAACGCGGCGATCGCGCGCGCTCACGCCGAGGGCTGGGGGATGGGCGAGGGGCTGGGACGCTGGCTGGACGCGCGGCCCGCGGTGCCGGGGCGCGAGCAGTCGGTGCTCCTGGCCGCGCTCGCGCGGGACGGCGGCGCCACCGTGCACACCGCGATCGGCGCCGACATCATCCACCAGCACCCGGCCGCGGACGGCGCGGCCACGGGAGCCACGACCCACCGCGACTTCAAGCGCCTGGCCGCGGTGGTGGCCAGCCTCGACGGGGGCGGCGTCGTGCTCAACCTCGGCAGCGCCGTCATCATGCCGGAGGTGTTCCTCAAGGCGCTCACCGTCGCGCGCAACCTCGGCGGCGGGAAGCCCGCGGGGTTCACGGCGGTGGACTGCGACATGATCCGCCACTACCGCCCGCGTCTCAACGTGGTCGAACGCCCGACTCGGGCCGGGGGGACCGGCTATCTCCTCACCGGCCACCACGAGCTGCTCATCCCGCTGATCGTCTGGGGCGTGGATGCCGAGCTGGATCGCCGGTAGCCGCGTCGCGCTGGTGGCGCTGGCGCTCCTCGGGTGCGCCCGGCCCGCCGGCATCGTCGTGCGCCCGCAGCGCTTCGCGGCGACGGTCGGAGAGGACGGGCCGGCCATCCGCGCCGTCGTGGTCGCCTTCGTGCTCGGCGAGGCGCGCGGCGACGAGAGCGTGGACACCCTGCTCGCGCCGGGCGCGGACTTCATCGCCACCGGCGTGCCCGTCACCGAGCGACCGCGCCTGCCCGGGATGCCGGGACCCGGGACCGGCTCGGTGATGGCGCTCCGGACCTCCGTGGCCGGCGATTACGCGTGGGCGGTCGCGTCCTACGGCTGGGTCGGCAGCAACCCGTTGGCGGGCGAGCGCGGCTTCGCGACGTTCGTCCTCCAGCGCCTCCCCGCCGGTTGGCGCATCCACCACGTCCACGCCAGCCACGTCGAGCGCTGGGGCCGGTGAGGCGCCGTGAGAACGAGAGCGCCCGGCCGAGGCCGGGCGCTCCAGGCAGGGTACGCCGTGCGGGATACGGTGCGGATCAGACCTCGCCGGTCGGTGGCCGGTCGCCGGAGATCATCTCCTTCACGCGCTGCGCGGTGGAAGGCGAGATCAGTTTCAGCACCCAGTACACGACCACGCCAACCAGCGCCAGCTTCAGCAGGAGAATGGCGAGGTTGAACGCGAAGCCGAGCAGCCCGAACGCGAGATTGAGCGCCACGACAGCCACCACGGCCAGCACCGCAAACCCCAGGATCTTCCGCAACATGTTGAGCCTCCAGCTCTGCGTTGTCGTCCTCACTACGAAGCTAGGTGCGAACCGGTTTCACGCAACCCATCCGTGAACGCATCCAGGTACGACGCCATCGTCATCGGCGCCGGCATCGTGGGCACCGCCACGGCCCGCGCGCTCGCCCTTGCCGGCCGGCGCGTGTTCGTGCCCGAGCGGGGGTGGCCCGGCGGCGAAGCGACGGCCGCGGCGGCGGGGATGCTCGCGCCGCAGGTCGAGACGAGCCCCGGCGACCCGCTCCTCTCGCTCGGCATCGCCGCCCGCGACCGCTACGCGGAACTGGTGGCGAAGCTCGAGCGGGACGGCGCGCAGGAGCTAGGCTACCGGGCGTGCGGCGTCGCGCTCGTGGCCTTCGACGAGGAGCGCGCGGCCGAACTGCGAGCCCAGGTCGCCGCCCAGCGCGCGCTGGGGCTCGAAGCCGAGTGGCTCGACCGTGCCGCGCTCCTGAAGCGGCATCCCGGCATCGGCCCCGAGGCCCTCGGCGCGCTGCTCGCGCCGCGGGACGGCGCGATCGACAACGTCAAGCTCGCAGCCGCCCTGCTGGCGAGCGGAGCGCGCGCCGGCGTCGAGTTCGCCGAGCGCGAGGAGGTCTTCGAGTTGCTGGTGCGCGGCGGGCGCGTCGCGGGCGTGCGCACTTCGCGGATGATCCGCGAGACGGACACCGTGGTGCTCGCCGCCGGCGCGTGGTCCCCGTCCATCCGCGGGCTGCCCCGCTCGCTGCGGGTCATGCCGGCGCGGGGGCAGATGGCGCTCGTACCCTGGCCCGGCGGGGAGCCCGACGCCGTGCTGTTCGGCCGCCACACGTACGCCCTGCGCCGCGGCGACGCCGCGATCCTCGGCAGCACGATGGAATGGGCGGGCTTCGAACCCGTCACGACCGAGGAAGGGATGGACCGCATCCGCCGCGAGACCGGAGCGCTGCTGCCCGCCCTGCTCGGGCAGCCGGTGCGGAAGCGGTGGGCGGCCCTGCGCCCCATGACGCCCGACGGCCGCCCGATCATCGGCCGCGACCCCGAGGTGGACGGCCTGTTCTACGCCACCGGCCACGGCCGCAACGGCATCCTGCTCGGCCCCCTGACCGGCGACATCATCCGCGACCTCGTGGTCCGCGGCGAAACACCCTACGACCTGAGCCCATACGCCGTGGAGAGGTTCTGACCCCTGACCCCTGACCCCTGACCCCTGAACCCTGAACCCTGACCCCTGATGTTCACCTCCTGCGCCTTCTGCTCCGGCGCCCTCGGCGGCGACGGCGGCCCCTCCGGCCTCGGCGTTGGGCGCAGGTTCTCCTACGACGGCTGGAAGAGCCGCGCGTGGGTCATCTGCCAGCGCTGCAACCGCTGGAACCTCACCCCGTTCGACGAACGTCTCGACACCATCGCCGCCCTCGACCGGATGGCCGCGCGCGGCCGCGTGGCCGCCACGAGCGAGCAGGTCGCGCTCATCCGCGTGGGCCCGTACGACGTCGTGCGCGTCGGCCAGCCGCCCCGCGTCGAGATGGCGACCTGGCGCTACGGCGAGCGGATGAAGGCCCGCGAGCGGGAGAAGATGAAGGTCGTGCTGCCCGTCGCGCTCGTCGTGGTGAGCGTGTCCATCGCCATCAACGTCGCCGCGGGCGGCTCGATGGGCGCGTTCATGGGACAGATTCCCGGCATCTCGAACGCGGTGTACCGGGGCATCGTGGGCAACCGCAAGATCGCGATCGAGCAGCCCATCTGCGCGCGTTGCGGGCGGGTCATGGTCCTGCGCTCCAGGCACGTGAAGGACGCACGCCTCCAGCGCACCACCCAGGCGGGCCTCGCCCTGCTCGTCATCTGCCCCTCGTGCGAGGGCGAGGGTGCGCTCCTCGAGGGCGCCGACGCCGAGACGGCCCTCCGCAGCGGGCTCACCTACGTCAACCTCCGCCAGAGCTGGAAGCTCAAGAAGAAGGCCGCCGAGGCCGCGCAGCAGGTGGACGCGTACGGTGGACCCGAGGCATTCCTCGTGCGCCAGGCACAGCGCGAAGTGAAGGTCGGGACCTACAAGGGCGCCGAGGCGCTGGCGCTCGAGATGGCGGTGGACGAGCAGGCCGAGCTGCGGGAACTGGAACGGCAGTGGCACGAGGCCGAGGAGGTCGCCGACATCGCCGACAACCTCCTCGTCGATCCCGCCATCGAGGACGCGCTGCGGCGCCTCAAGGAGGGCGACCAACCAGGCGGTTGATGGCTCGCTGGCCCGTGCCCGGCGGGGCGACTATCTTGCCATCCGCCGATGCAGAACCAGCCAGACCCCCTCGTCCAACTCGCGCCCCGCGGCGCGCCCGGCGCCGCCGCGCCCGAGACCTCCGTCCGGAAGCCCGCCTGGTTGAAGGTGAAGGCGCCCGGTGGCGAGACCTTCGTCGAGGTCCGCCGCCTGATGCGGGACCTCGAGCTCCACACCGTCTGCGAAGCGGCGCACTGCCCGAACGTCGGCGAGTGCTGGAGCCACCGCGCCGCCACGTTCATGATCCTGGGCGACGTCTGCACGCGGAACTGCGCCTACTGCGCCATCGCGCACGGGACGCCCCAGCCGCTCGACGTCGAGGAGCCGCGGCGCCTGGCCGAAGCCGTGCTGGCGATGCGCCTGCGGCACGTCGTCGTCACCTCCGTGGACCGCGACGACCTCCCGAACGGCGGCGCGGAGCAGTTCGCCGGCGTGGTGCGGGAGATCCGCCTGCGGATGGCCGGCACGACGGTCGAGGTGCTCATCCCCGACTTCAAGGGGAGCGAGGCGGCGCTCCGCATCGTGGTGGACGCGCGCCCCGACATCCTGAACCACAACATCGAGACCGTCCCGCGCCTCTACCGCATCGCGCGGCCCGGCGGCCGCTACGACCGCGCGCTCGAGCTGCTGGAGCGCGCCAAGCGGATGGACCCGCTCCTCGTCACCAAGTCGGGCATCATGGTGGGCCTCGGCGAGACGTGGGAGGAGGCGCTCGCCGCCCTGCGCGACTTGCGCGCCGCCGGCGCGGATCTCATCACCATCGGCCAGTACCTCCGGCCCTCGCCGGGCCACATGCCGGTGGCGCGCTTCTATACGCCCATGGAGTTCGCCGAGCTGCGACGGCTCGGTGATGACCTCGGATTCCGCCACGTGGAGTCCGGCCCGCTGGTGCGCTCCTCATACCACGCCTGGGAGCAGGCCGAGCGCGCCGGCGCCATCGCCTGAGGCCTTCCTGATGCCAGAGCCCGGCACCCGTACCGTCTCCACGCCCCCGACCGCGCCGGGGACCGACGCCGCCACGATGCGCCGGCTCCTGCGCGACATGCTGCTCCTGCGGCGGTTCGAGGAGAAGTGCGGCGAGGCCTACGCGCTCGGCAAGATCGGCGGCTTCTGCCACCTCTACATCGGCCAGGAAGCGGTGGCGGTGGGCGCGATGGCGGCGCTGCGCCCCGACGACACGGTGATGGCCAGTTACCGCGACCACGGCCAGGCGCTGGCCCGCGGGATGACGGCGCGCGCCGTGATGGCCGAGTTGTTCGGCAAGGCGGCGGGTTGTTCGGGCGGCAAGGGCGGCTCGATGCACCTGTTCGATGCGTCCCTCAACTTCCTCGGCGGCCACGGCATCGTGGGCGGGCACATCCCGCTCGCCACCGGGGCGGCGTTCGCGATCAAGTACCGCGGCGGCGACCAGGTCTCGCTCGTGTTCTTCGGCGAGGCGGCGGTCAACAACGGCGCCTTCCACGAGTCGCTGAACATGGCGGCGGTCTGGAAGCTGCCCTGCATCTACATCTGCGAGAACAACCGCTACGGGATGGGCACCGCGATCGAGCGCGCCTCGGCCCTCTACGACGTCGCCCAGCGCGCCTGCTCGTACGACATCCCGGCGGAGGTCGTGGACGGGATGGACGTGCTGGCGGTGCGCGACGCCGTCCACCGCGCGGCGCTCCGGGGCCGCGAGCGGAAGACGGCCACGCTGCTGGAGGTCCGCACATACCGCTTCATGGGTCACTCGATGTCCGACCCCATCCACGGGCACTACCGGACCAGGGACGAGGTCGAGGAGCAGAAGACCCGCGACCCGATCCGGGCCTTCGCCGCGAAGTTGCGCGCCGACGGGCTCCTCGACGACGAGGCCTGGCAGGCGATGGAGGCCGAGGTGGCGGACGAGGTCGAGGACGCGCACCGCTTCGCCGACGAAGCGCCCGATCCCGACCCCTCGGCGCTCACCACCGACGTCTACCGGGAGCCCTGACGTGCCGCTCGTCACGTACCGCGACGCCCTGAACCAGGCGCTCCGCGAGGAGATGCGGCGCGACCCGGCCGTCTTCCTGATGGGCGAGGAGGTCGGCGTGTACCAGGGCGCCTACAAGGTGAGCCGCGGCCTGCTCGAGGAGTTCGGGCCGGAGCGCGTGGTGGACACGCCCATCACCGAGCTGGGGTTCGCGGGCATCGGCGTGGGCGCCGCGATGGCGGGCCTGCGTCCCGTCGTCGAGTTCATGACGTGGAACTTCGCTCTCCTCGCCATCGATCAGATCGTGAACTCCGCGGCGAAGATGCTGTATATGTCGGGCGGGCAGGTGCCCATCCCCATCGTCTTCCGCGGACCCGCCGGCGCCGCGCTCCAGCTCGCCGCCCAGCACTCGCAGAGCTTCGACTCGTTCTTCGCGAACATCCCGGGCCTCAAGGTCGTGACGCCCGCGACGCCGGCCGACGCGAAGGGCCTGCTCAAGAGCGCCATCCGCGACAATAACCCCGTGGTGTTCATCGAAGGCGAGATGCTCTACAACACCAAGGGGGAGGTGCCGGACGGCGAGCACGTGGTCCCCATCGGCGTCGCGGACGTGAAGCGCGAGGGCACCGACGTCACGCTCGTGGCGCACTCCAAGATGGTGGGGCTCGCCCTCAAGGCCGCCGAGGAACTCGCGAAGGACGGCGTGTCGGCCGAGGTCGTGGACCCGCGCACGATCCGCCCGCTGGACGTCGCGACGATCGTCGCCTCGGTGCGGAAGACCAATCGCTGCGTCGTCATCGAGGAAGGCTGGCCCGTCGCCGGGATCGGCGCGCAAGTGGTGGACGACATCCAGCGGGAGGCCTTCGACTGGCTCGACGCTCCCGTCCTCCGGGTCACCGCGGCCGACGTGCCGATGCCCTACAACAAGCACCTCGAGAAGCTCGCCAAGCCCGACGTGCCCAGGATCGTCGCCGCCGTTAACCGCGTCCTCTACCGCGCGTAGCGCCGATGGCCACCAAGGTCGTGATGGAAGCGCTGTCGCCCACGATGGAGGAGGGGCGGCTCGTCGCCTGGCTCAAGCAGGAGGGCGACGCGGTGAGCGCGGGCGAGACGCTGGCCGAGGTGGAGACCGACAAGGCGGTGATGGAGCTCGTCGCCCGCAGCGACGGCGAGCT
>Ga0315283_10002730_pt1 | contig 14856 bp, 7 predicted proteins | sample YL17G09_0_MG_FD_204541 | JGI IMG/M metagenome (GOLD analysis project Ga0315283, IMG submission 204541) | Sediment microbial communities from Yellowstone Lake, YNP, Wyoming, USA - YL17G09_0 | ecosystem: Environmental > Aquatic > Freshwater > Lake > Sediment | place: USA: Wyoming | collected... | reverse complement strand
AGAGGGGCCTGCCACTCTTCGCAGTCGTCCGCAGCGCCGCCGCCGCCGCCGCTCCCGCCTCGGCCTCCTCCGCCTCTCGCTCGCCCTCGTCCCCGACGTTCGTCATATGGCTTTCGTCCCTCAGCTCCGCCAGCAACACGCTCTCCGAGAGGTTGACGCGAACCCCCGAGGGGGTGCGCGCGTGCTCGTCGAGGGCGGCGCGGAACCGGGCGAGCGCGGCGCGCTGCCTGGCGACGAGCGCGGCCGGGGCGCCGCCGCCGCTGCCGGCAGAGGTCGTCGAGAACACGGCGGGAGCTTCCGTCGTCGCAGCCGTAACCGATCTGCTCCCTCCGCAGACTGCCGCGTCCGAGGCAGCAGCGGCACCCGGCGAAGAAGAAGAAAAGGGCGCGGGAGAGGGGGTGGGGAGCTTGATCCTCGGGAGGTGGAGCGGAGGCTGCCGCCCCGCCCTCCTCCTCTCGCCGCCGCCGCCCTCGTCGTCGTTGTCGTCGCGGCAGAAGCCCCGCGGCGGCGACGACGACTCGGCGGGCAGGAACGAGGGCCGCGCGGCCCTGGAGGGGGGAGGGAGCGTCCAGTGGAGCCTCTCCTCTCGTTTTTTTGGCTGATGCTGCTGTCCCTCTTTCGAGGCGGCAGCTGGAGCAGCGAGGGGAAGCGCAGCGGCGACTGCGGCAAAGGCAAGTCGGGGCCCCTCGACGCAGCCGACCGGAGAGCGCGACCTCGACCTCGAGCCGCCGCCGAAGGCGGCAGCTTCGTCGTCGTCTTCGCTGCAGGGGTGGTGGCTCCTCCTGCCGACGGCAGCAGCAGCAGAAGGAGGAGAGGGAGACCTCCTCCTGATCCTGCTGATCGTGTTGCCCTTGAAAGAGGAGACGCCGAGCCTGTTGCTACGGTGCTGCTGCTGCTGCTGCCGCCTCCTCAAGCCCCCAGAGGGAGGAGCAGCGCCCGCGGCGACGACGGCGGCGGCGACGAGGCTGCTCTTGACGTCCTCGACCGCGGCGCCGCCGAGCGGGCCCGAGGTCGAGGCCGGGAGGTGAGCAGCGGCAGCAGATTCTCCTTCCGTTTCATCGCGTGCGGCCGCGCGGGCCTCCTCCTCCCGTTGCCCCTGCCCCTCCTCGACCTCCTCCTCGGCCTTCGCGGCAGCCCCCCCGGCCGGCGAAGGCGCTGCGGCCGCGAGCGACGCGCGCACCGACGCCGCCTCGGCCACCGCAAGCCTCTCGGCGCGCCTCCTGGAGATGCTGCGCAGCAGGGCCTCGCCGAAGCGGCGGCGCTGGCGGACGGAGGCCGTCGAGGCGGAGGCGGAGGTCGAGGGGGGAGGGGCGGCGGCGGCGGCGGCGGCTGCTCGCGAGGGCGGCGAGGGCGTCTTCTCTTCCTCTCGGTGCCGGTGCTCCACCTCCTCCGTGACCGGCGAGAGCGGCGGCGGCGGCGGCGGCTGCAGGGAGCCCTTTCGGGCTTCGGCTGCTCCTCCCGAGACCCCCCCCTCGGCGAGGGGCCCCGCTCCATCCCAAGAAGCAGCGGCAGCAGCAGCAGCAGCAGCAGCAGAGACGGGGCGGCGAGAGGCCGGAGCTGCTACTGCCACTATCGGGTCGGCGGAGCCGGAGAGGAACCCGCCGTCGAGCGACAGCTCCCCGCCGAAGGCCGCGGCGTCGGCGGCGGCGACGGCCGCGGCGAGCTCCCGGTCCCCGCTGCCGCCGTCGCCGCTGGCCGAGAAGCTCGCCCGCCCGAACTCGAGCGGGCCCGAGGTGGAGGCGGCGGCAGAAGCAGCAGCGACAGCAGAAGTCGCGATGACGCCGAAGCCGAAAAAGGCCGGGGCGGAGGCGGTCGTCACCGCCGCCACCGCCGGAGCTGCCGCCGGAGGCAGAGGCGAGGTGGCGGCGACGCCATGCTCCTGCTGCTGCTTCGGCTGCGGCGTCTGCCCCCGCCGCCGCTTCCTCGGCGACGATGAGGCTCGGCGCCTGGCGGCAGCTGAGCGCGCGCCCGCGGCTCCTCCTCCGCTGCCGCCGAAAGAGAGCAGCCCAGAGACGAGGTCCCCAAAGGGGTCGCCGGACTCTCGGAGCAGCGGCGGCGGGGCCCCTCCGGCGCCCCCTCCCTCTCCTTCGCCTTCTCCTCTCGACCTCGCCGCCTGCGTCGGAGAGGAGGCGGCGAACGCGAGCGGAGGCGGCGCGCCTCCGCTTCCTCCCTCCCCTTCCGCGGCGAGGGCGTGCCTCAAGTCCGGGCAGCTCGCTCGCAGGGGCGCGAACTGCTCGATGACGCGAGGAGGCGGGGGCTCGGCCCCTGCAGCGAGCGAGGAGGAGGCCGAGGAGACGGGGCCCGAAGAGGACGGCGGGGGGGGGTTCGCCGACGCCGACGCCGACGCCGCCGCGCTACCTCCTCCTTCCTCGACCCTCAGGGCGTCGAGGCACGCGGTGAGCGAGCTCACGGCCTCGGCGAGCTGCTCGGGCCGCATGTTGAGCTTGGCGAGCAGGGCCCTGGCGCGCTCGGCCGAGGGGGAGCGAGAAGACGAGGCCGTTTCGCCGTCGCCGGAGGGAGCGGCGGAGGCGGCGGCGGCGGCGGCAGCTTCTGCGAGGAGCGCGGCAAGCTCGGCGCTCGCGATCGAGTCCAAGCGCCCTCCTTGCTGCTGGAATGTTTCTGCTGAAGCGGAGACGGAGACGGAGACGGAGCGCGAGACGGCGGCCTTGGCCAGCGGCCCGGGGGAAGGGCGCGCGGAGAGAGGAGGTGGCAGCGGCGCGGGGGGGACCTCGGAGGCGGCGGCAGCGACGGAGGCGAGGCTGTTACTCTGCTCCTCCTCTTGTCCATTTGCTGCTGCTGCTCCTGCTGCTGTGACAGTTGAGGAGGCGGTGCAGAGGGCCTCGGAGGCGGAAGCGTAGGCCGAGGGCGAGGGGGCGGCGGCAGCAACGGCAGCAGACGCCAAGGTGGCGGCGGCACCTCCTGCCCTCTTTCCCGCCGCCCCCTCCTCCTCGTCCTCCTTCGCCTCCTCGCCAGACACTCTGACCATACTCACCCTGTGCGCACCGCTTCCCGGGGGAACCAAGAACCCCCGCAGGGACAGGCGGAGGAACCTGCGGACCGTGGCTCCCGCGGGCAGCCGCAAGACGTGGCACGGAGGAGCGCCCGCCCCCCCCGACTCGTCCCCGACTTCTCCTCCCGCCCGCAGCTCCACCTCCCCGAGGGGCTCGAACGCCCTCGCCGGGGACCTCGCATGCGCGAGCCTCACCACGCGCGGGGTCGACCCGGCGTCGGCGAAGCACAGCCTCACGACGAGCGAGGCCTGGAAGGCGTGGGCCAACTCGAGCGTCGCCTCGGTCGTCGCCCTCGCCCTGGAGGAGTGGCTGGTCCAGGCTCTAGGGGGCTGAGGGAGGGCGTTCGCTTGGGAGGGCGCCGCCGCAGAGAGCGACGCGCGGACGCCGGAAGCAGCAGCGGCGGACTGCCGCGACGAAGAAGCCTTGGCCGCCGACTGCAGCGACGACGGCGGGGCGGAGACGGCGACGAGGCCGCACGCCGCTGCCGCGCCCGTCCCCGTCGCCTCAACGACGGCGCGGACGAGCCCGGGCGGTCTCCTGGTCGGGGGGAGGGGCCTGACGGGCGAGGGCATGCAGGGACGGGCAGAGTCCTGGTTGGTGAGGTTGTGTTGAGAGAGAGAGAGAAAAAGGAAGGGAAAGGAAGGTGAGTCTTTCTCCCTCGTCGTCGTCCCGTTTCTTGCGCGAATGGCGCTCTCTCTCTCTCCCAATCGAAAGAAGAAACAAAAAGACCTCCTTAAACTCTCACCGGGTGCGGTCGTCCTCCCTGCGTCGCCTTCTTGGGGCTCATAACAAGCGTCTCCATGACCTCGCGGCGGGAGGAACCACGAAGCTGCTGGAGAGGAGCAGCACCAGGAGCAGCAGGAGGCTGCTTTTGCAAAACCGAAACCGGCGCCACTCTCGGCAACGACGACGCCGAAGCCGAAGCGTCGAGAGAGAAAACCATGCGCTTTGGGCTCCGAGGAGGAGACTTCGCCGCTCCTGTCTTGGCTGCCGTGGGGTCCCGCGCGGCGCTCCTGCTGAAGGGCTCCTGTTGCTTCTTGGTGGAGCTCTTGGACGTCGGAGAGAGGCTGAAATAGGGAGGATTGAGGATTGAGAGTTTTTTCTTTGCTTGAGCTCCCCCAGGTCCTATGTTTTTTCTCTCTCGGTCGCTCTGCGTCGTCGGTGTGGCTTTCAAGCTCTGTGCTTTTACCTCATCCGCGACGCCTGAGCCAAAAGGTCGACATAGCGTCCCGAGTACTGTTGTTGGTTTATTGAATGGAGAGGTTTCGTAGAGGAGAAAAGTGAGACATGCGCCGCTTCTGTTACGGCGGTGCAGCAGCGAGGGTCGAAATTGGCGAGAGAGAGGGATTCTCTCGCGCTCTCTCTCTCTCGTTTCCTTCTCGTCAGAACGAGAGTGAATGGCGGTCGTGGCAGGGGGTAAGAACGAGGACGCACCGATCCTGAAGGCGCCATGGCCTTTCGAGCGCGAGTAAAAAAGAAACGGAGCTCCGCAGGAACAGAGAGAGAGCGTGAGGAAAGTGAGAAAGAGAGCAAAGAAAGAGCGAGCGAGAGTCGTTTCTTTTTCTTTTCTTCCTTCTGTCACTCGTCTTCTTTCGCTCTCTCCCTTGAAAGTCCTCTGACTCTCTGTCAGAGAGCCCTCACTTCCTTCAGACAAGTGTCGCTCGCTTCCATCCCCCCTCGTACTCCTTGCTCTCTCTTCTCGGTAAGAACGAGCTCTCTCTGCGCCTCTCTCTCCCTCAAACCCGCGCCGGGGCGCTCAATCGCGATCCTGCGCCTCGCAGCTGGGCGACGCCGGGGCGCTGTTTCGGGAGCGCTGGGCATCAACCCCGGAACCTTTTGCCTAAATAGATCGAATGAGAGGCTTTGCGGTGGGGATGAAGCCCCCAACCTAAAATCCTCGTCGTGGCTTCTCTCGACCTCGACCTTCTCTCTCAACTCCTTTCACATCACGCAACCACCCTCGAAATCTTACGCAGCCATGGGCCTCTTCTGGACGTGCGTCCAACAGCAGAGCGTCGAGATTGTAACCACATGCGGCGCCTACAGGTGCGTTATCGCCCCCCCTCGGAGCAAGCAGAGGCTCCGCTGAAGGTCAGAGCAAAGGGAGAGGTAAAATCTCTACCTTCGATGAACTCTAAAACACAACTCTCCCTCTCCCTCTCCCTCTCCCTCTTTTTTTCCAGCAAAACGCTCACGCCCGGTTGCCATATTATCTGGTGAGTAAAAAAAAATTGCGATCCCTGGTATGTTTCCCCCAACAACCCGCCACTCTCTCACCGCGAGTTTTTTTCCCCCAACGCCCCGCCGCTCTCTCACCGCGACAACATCCAACCCCCCAATCCCCCACCCCACCCGTCAGGTGCTGCATCGGCGAGTGCGTCTCGGGAGGCCTCAACCTCAGGGTCCAGCAGCTCGACGTGCGCGTCGAGACCAAGAGCAGCGACGACGTCTTCCTGCTGATCGTCGTGTCGATCCAGTACCAATACGATCCCGAAAACACGTACAACGCCTTTTACAAGCTGTCCAACCTTCGCGAGCAGCTGTCGGCGTACGTGTTTGACGTCGTGAGGGCCACGGTCCCTAAAATCCCCTTGAACGAGGTTTTTACAATGAAGGCAAGGAAGCAAAAGAGAGTTTTTTTTTATCCTCGCGCGCCGACATCTGTCGCTCAAAAAGCAAAAAAAAATCCTCAAAAAAAACTCACCTTTGACGCAGGACCAAATCGCCGGGGCCGTCAAGGAGGAGCTCACCAAGTCGATGACGGTGCGTTTTTTTACCTTTTTTCTAAGGAGGAAAGAGAGGAAAGGGCAAGAAGAGAGAGAGAGAGAGGCCTCGAAGCAAGAAGAGAGAGAAGAGAGGCTTCCGAACTCCTCACCTTGCCTCAAACAAAATTAAAAAACAAAAAAACAGGGCTTCGGCATCACGATCATAAACACGCTCGTGACCGACGTCTCCCCAGAGCCCACCGTCCGAGCGGCCATGAACGAGATCCAGGCCCAGAGCCGCCTCCGCTCGGCGGCCATGGAGCGCGCCGAGGCCTCGAAGCTGACCGTGATCAAGGCCGCCGAGGCCGACGCCGAGGCCAAGTACCTGGCGGGGGCCGGCATCGCCCGCCAGCGCCAGGCCATCATCGCGGGGCTGCGCGAGTCGATCAAGGACTTTTCGAGCGAGGTCGACGGCGTCTCCTCGCGCGACGTCATCACGCTGATGATCACCAACCAGTACCTCGACGCGATGCAGAACATGGCGCAGTCGTCAAACGCGAGCACGATCTTCCTGCCGCACAGCCCCGGGTCGGTGAGCGACCTGGGGGCGCAGATCAGGGACGCGTTCGTCCAGGGTTCCGCCGCGGCGGGGGCCGTGGCTGTGCCACCCGGGGCGCAGAGCATGGGGCGGTGAGGAGGAAGGGAGATGAGAGAGAGGTTTTTTTCTTCCGTTTGGCGCAGAAAAAGGGAACAAGAGCGGAGCGAGAGCTGAGCTTCTCTCCGAAGTTCCTCCTCTTTCCGCTTCTACTCCGCGCCAGAGACCGAATAAAGAGGTTAAGGAGACAAGAAATGATCGCGGAAAGAGAGGTTTTGGGTGTAACGAAGAGAGAGAGGAACGTAAAGAGTGATTTGATGTATTGTTTGCGCGCGCCAAACCCCATATTTGAGGGTTAATAAGTCTCTCCCTGCCTACACCCTCTTGTTATCTCTCTTTCCTTCTTCGATTCCGGAAGAAAATTGCACGAAAGGGGCAGGAGCGACATGCTGTCAGTACGTCGTTGACGTTGCGAGTCCTCGAGTGAAAAAGCGACTCGTTCTAAGCGCTGGCCACTTTCCTATTCTGATAACGGGGGTTCTTTACCTCTTGAGGTTCTGTACCTCTGAGAAAACAAGCAAAACTCGGGCCCTTCCATTTTTTCAACCTGAGAAAAGAGAGAGAAAGTGAATACTCCTCTTTTCTCTCTCTCGTGCATGTCCCGCCGCCGCGCCCTCTCGGAACTGCCGCAGAAGCTTCTCATGGCTTTTCAACGGCACACTGGCGCCCCAATCGGCGGGGCGAGATCCAGAAATCCCTCTGCGCTCCGGGCCGCGGCCTCATTGTTTGCAACGAGAGCATTGGAAACGTCGTCGTCGACCCCGTGCTGGCCGCCGTCGCCTCTGTCTGCAGCGCTCCCCCCGGCGCGGCGACGCCCTCGCCTCCCCTTCGATCGAACGCAAAATCACGCCGGCTCACTCTTCGTCACATCAATCTCGATCCTCTCGAGGTCGTTCCATTCGCATCGAGCCCGTCGGTCGCTCTCCGCAGCGGCTACTAGCATTGACGCCGCAGCGGCATCATCGACAGATGCCAACGACGACGACGACAGCGACGAATCCCTCGACTCCTTCCTCGCGCCGCCGTCCGTCACCTTTGCCTCGCTGGGACTCGACAGCCAAGTATGCGATGCGCTCAGGGCAGCCGGGATAGCGCACCCTTCGGCCGTTCAGGTAGAGAGATAACTGCTTTTTCTTTTTTCTCTTTCAGTTGATTTCGTTTTTTCCTCTTTCGCTCACCTCAAAACTCTCTCGGCCTCCTCCTCACGTCTTCCTCCTCTCTCAACCTCGTTTCCTTTAAGGCCTCGGCGATCCCCCCCCTGCTCTCCTCCTCGGACGCGGTCCTCGCGGCGCAGACGGGATCGGGAAAGACTATCGCCTACCTCGCCCCGCTGATCAGCAGGCTCCGCTCGGCCCAGGCGCTGCCCCGAGTCGACGACGACGGCGACGATGAAAACGCCGAGCTTGACTTTGACAGCGACGACGACGGAAAGGCCCCTTCCTCCCCGACGCTCGTGCTGCCTTCGCCGGCCGACCCGCCCCCTCCCTCCCTGGGGCTCCTGGTGCTGTGCCCCAACGCGGCGCTGTGCGACCAGGTCGTCGCCGTCTGCAACGACGTCTTCGCGCGAGGGGGGCTGAAGCTCTCGGCGGCGCGCGTCGGCGGCGGCGGGAGCGACGGCTCTGGCGGCAGCAGCGACAGCCCTTCTTTTTCTTCCCAGCAGAGGCTCCCTTACCCGCCGCCGGACGTCACCGTCGCCACGCCGGCGGGCCTTCTCGGCGCCACCTACGCGGCGGGAGGAGGCGCCTCCTGGTCTCCCGCGGCGGTCATCTCGCGCACGCGCGCCGTCGTCCTCGACGAGGCCGACGCTCTGCTGGGGGGCGGCTACGCGCGGGACAGCCGGCGCGTGCTCGAGGGGATGCGGGCCGCGGACGAGGGGGTCAGGCTCGCCTCCGCCAGGGCGTGGCTGGAGGCCGGAAAGTCGGAGGATCCGCCGCCGCCCGCGTGGAAGGACCTGCCGCAGAAGGCGAGGAGGGCGGCGCGCGACGGAGGGGCCGGGGCGCTGGCCCTCGAGCTCAGGTCTTCCGGCTCCCTCCCCTGCTCCGAGATCCCCCCTGCTCTCCCCCGGCGACAGTACGTCTTCGCCGCAGCGACGATGCCCGAGGACCCCCGCATGACCGAAGCCGGCTTCGGGGTCGTCGAGGGTGGAAAGCGGAGGAAGGATTCGCGGAGGTCGAGCAACAGCGCCCCGGCGGGCGCGATGCTCCGGAAAGAGTTCCCCGAGGCAGAGTGGGTCGGCGGGTTCGCGCTCCACCGCCCGACTCCGTCCGTAGAGCACGTCTGGGTCGATTTGGACGACGAGGAGGAGGGCGAGGTCGAGGGGACCAACAGGGGCTCGAACTGGGCTCGGGCGCTGGTCGAGGCCGTCGCGTCGCCGCCGCCGCCGCCGCCGTCGGCCTCGACGTTGACTTGGCCTGCGACGACGACGCTCGTCTTTGCCCGAACCGCCGGGGCCGCCGCGGAGGTCTGTGCAAAGCTCCGCGCCTCCGGGATCGACGCGCTCGAGTACTCCTCCGCCGTCTCGCTCGCGGACCGCAAGAGGGCTCTGGCGGCGCTCCGGAAAGGAGGAGCAGAAGCACAGGCACAAGAAGGAGGAGAAGGAGCGGGCGTGGTCGTCGTCGCCACCGACGCCGCGGCACGCGGGCTCGACCTCGGCTTCTCTTCCTCGGGCGTAGACCACGTCGTCCAGGCCGACTTCGCCGCCAACGCCGTCGACTGGCTTCATCGCGTGGGGCGCACGGGCCGTGGGCCGCGGGGAGGAGGCGAGGGCGCGGCGGTGACGAGGCGGAGGGGCCGCGTGACGTGCCTGGTCTCCGGGGGCGACGCGGCGTTGGCAGACGCGATCCGGGGCGCGCTCGAGGAGGGGCGGCCCGTGGACGGGTCGTTCAGCAGGAACCGGAGTTTTCGGAACAAGCTGAAGAAGTACGGCGAGTTCGTGCCGCGCGGAGAGGTGTTCAAGGGGGAAGGGGGAGGCGGCGGCGGCGGGAGGTGAAAGAGAGTTTTTTTTGTTGTGTGTCAAAATCGGATTTCAATTCCTCTTACTTTTCTCTTTTCCCTCTCTCTTCCGTTTTCTCTCTCTCATTTTCGTTATCCAATCCTCAATCATAAGTTTCACGTCGTCTTCACGTTGAAGCTCTTCACGATCGCCCTCAGCTCGCTCTCGGCCCTCCGCCACTGCCTCGGGTTCGCGGAAGCCGCCATCAGAAACAGCCTGTTCTTGAACGCGGTCGCCGCGACGAGCCTGCGGCCGCCGACGTTCCCCCCGGGACCGCCCGCGGGCGGCTTGAGCACGTAGGTGTAGTAGGTGAGGTCCCCCTTCCTCTCGACTTCGGTCTCCAGCGTGTCGCCCTCCTGCAGGGGGGCGCCGAACAGCTCCGGCGCGAAGCCCGCCACGATCCTGTCGGGCGGGCCGAGCTCCTCGATGCGCACGTCCGCGTTGAAGCCGACGTCGACGAACCGGAGCACCGGCGCGACGACGACCGACAGCTGGCCGTCGGCCCCGCCGAAGCGCAGGTCGATCTCGGTGCCTCCCAGGTCGGCGATCGAGACGGGCGTCTCCTCCCACCCCGCGGGCACCCGGAACCCGTACCTCGGGATCTCGCTCCAGCCGACGCCGTGGCCGCCGGACTTGCCCTCGGGTCTGCGGTACTCGAAGAGGCCGTCGGCGCCGGGCTTGGACGACAGGCCCGGGATGCGGCCCGCAGTCAGGCCCTGGACCGCGCGGGCCGGGAGGGGCCGGTGCGCGACGACGGCGAAGGGGGAGAGCACCGCGGCGGCGAGGGCTGCCCGGCGCGTCGGCTCGTTCGCCGGCGTCGGGGTCGCCGTTGCCGTCGATCGCCGAAAGGAAGAAGGAGAAGAAGATGCGTTGGCCGCGCTCTTCACCGTTGTCGTCTCTTCTCCTCCACGTCCTCTCGCTGGAGCAGCAGCGCACGTCGTTGTCCTCGCGCGAGGACGCGACGCGAGATTGGCCGCGGAATGCATTGGAGAGAAAGCGTAGAAACACAGGAGAGAGTCTTTGGTGCCTCCTCTCTCGCTCTCGAGATCGAATAGTGTGGCGAGAGATTTATTTTTTCCATTTTCCTTCCTCCATCGAGTTCGTGTTTTTCCGCTTCTCTCAAAAAAGGAACTTGCTCGCTTTCAGGCTCGGCGCTTGCAAAGCATCCACCAGACGGCAAAGCAGCATCGATGGGCGGCGACCTGCCCCCAGTGACGATGGTGGCGACGCAGGTACGAGCGAGACAAGAAGAGAAGAGGAGGAGCATCCAATTGCGTCGACACCCTTTGTTCTTCTTCGGCGGCCATCGACTCCACCTCCTTTCTCGAAGATGGAGTCTTTTGCGGCTTACTTTCTTCCTGATTTTCATCTCGGCGCGCACGCGCAAGATCGAGGCCTCACTGCCTGACCGTCGAACGTAGAGCGCACAACTTAAGAAGCTAGCAAGAGAGAGTCAAAGAAACGTTTTTTTCTTTCCGCTCGATTTCCTTCTCCTCACCTTTTTTCGACCTCGGCCCCCTTTTTCGACCCCCCCCCAAAAAAATAATAATAATCTTTTCTCTCTCAGGAGGAGCTCCGCTCGGCGCGCATCGACCTCGCCTCGCGCGATTTCTGCGCCCACCTCCTCGTCCCGCTCAATGAGTGCCGCCGCAAGAGCCTCTACATGCCCTGGGCGTGCGGAGCGCAGAGGCACGCGTACGAGAAGTGCGAGTACTTTGACTACAAAAAGAGGGTCGCCGCAAAAGAAAAAGAAAACGATGCCAAGGAGAAAAAGTAGTTGAGAGAGAAGAGAGAGGAAAGAGCGTGTAAATGAAAAGCAGAATTAGTTTTTTTTACAAGGCATCAGAGCGGGGGGGAGAACTGGGACCAAGAGGGGTTACGATTCGCGGAGGGAGGGACGCACACTCGGGTGAAGGACACACACTGAACTGGAAAAAAGTAGAAAACCTTCACTTCTTCGTCGCCCCGGTGGCGGCGTTGTTGCTGCTGTTGCCGGCCGCGAGAAGACTCTTGAGAAACGCGTTGAGCTCGTCGATGCATCTGGAGAAGCTCGGCCTGTCAGCCGGCAAGGGGGCCCAGCACTTCCTGATGAGCCTGGCGATGGCGGGTGGGATCTGGCCCTCCTTGTCGCCGATGGAGACCTGAGGGGTCGAAGGGTGAATTCCCGCGGTCGAGGTCGAGGTCGCCGCCGCCGCCCCCGTTGCTGCCGTTCCGTCTTTCCCCTCCTCCTCCTCGTCGTCGCCGAGGGGCAGCGTCGCCCCCCCGAAGCCTACCGCCCCGACGACGCCCACGGGCGAGACGTCGGCCCAGGGCTCGAGCCCGGTCCAGAGCTCCCAGAGCACGACCCCGAACGAGAACGCGTCGGAGCCCTCGCTGGGCGCGCCGCCACGGAGGACCTCGGGCGCGCACCACTCGGCGGTGCCGAGGCGCGAGGGGGGCGCCGGGGAGAGGGAGGCGGCGGAGGCGCCGCCGCCGCGGGCCGAGGCGGCCCCCCCCCCCCCCCCCCCCCCCGCCCCCGCGAGACCGAAATCGCAGACCCTCACGCCGAACGACGCGTCCACGAGCAGGTTGGGAGACTTGAGGTCGCGGTGCAGGATCGGAGGGTTGCACGAGTGCAGGTAGTGCAGCCCCCGGGCGGTGTCGAGCGCCATCTTGGTCCGCAGCCGCGGCGTCAGCTGGCCGCTGGTGGTGGTCGCGGGACCCGGCCGGTGCAGCAGTTTGAAGAGCGACCCGCGCTGCGCCAGCGGCGTCACGATGCACAGGCTCGGGGGCCTCGTGCACGCCCCGAGGAAGGCCACGACGTTCGGGTGCGACAGCCTGCGCATCAGCGCCACCTCGGCCCTGAACTCGCGGACCCCGTCCGGCGTCAGCTGCTGGTCGATGAGGCGCTTGATGGCGACCTCGGTGCGGCGCCAGGCGCCGCGGTAGACCTCGCCGAAGGAGCCGAGGCCGATGCGCGGGCCCACGGTGAGCTCCGAGGGGTCGATCTCGAAAGGGTCCGGGTTGACCGGGACGGCCTCTTCTTCGGCGGGTTCGCTTTCGGCGCCGCCGCCGCCGTCGGGTTCGTCCGAGGTCTTCGTGTCGATCGCCGCGGGCCTCTGCCTCCGCTGCTGCTTCCCCTGCTGCTGCTCGAGCACCGACGTCGCTGTCGCCGGGGGCGCATTCTTGAGCGGGGGCAAGGGCGCCGGGGCGTCTCCGGAGGAAGAAAACGGCAGGCGAGGAGAGGAAGAAGAAGAAGGAAGAGGAGGCTGAGAAGCGGAAGCCTTGTTTCCGTCGTCAAAGGCGTGGAACGCAGAGCCGCGGCCCCTCCCTCTGCCGCCAGAGGAAGACGAAGGGCGCGCGAGAGAGGAAGAAGAGCCTCCATCTGCGCAGCCGCCTCCGTCGCCTCCGACGGAGAACGGCGAGAGGCCGCGGAAGGGATCCGGCGTCGGCAGGCCCGGGGCGGGGGCCCTCGCGGCTCTCGCCGCCGCCGCCGCGCGGGCGGAAGCAGAGGCATTCGCCGGCCTCGGCGACGCAGCTGCTGCTACCGTCGTCGTCGTCGTGAAGCTCTGCGCGCCCGCGGCGCTGAAGGGAGAGGCGGTCGTCGCGATCGTCGTGATGGCCGGAGGGAACGCTCTCGTCTCGAACCCGAGTTCCTCTTCCTCTTCTTCTCCGTCCCCCTCCCCTTCTTCCTCTCCTCCTCTTTTCGGCTCCTTCTTCTTCCGCCGCCGCGCGGGGAGAGGGAAGGGGGAGGCGGACCGGACCGAAGGGGGGCCTTGCTGCTGCTGCTGCTGCGGAGCTGCTGCTGCTGCTGGTTCGACAGCAGCGTCAGCGGCGGCGTCGGCGGCTTCGGCGGTCTCGGCGAGCTCCGCCGACTCGCGCAGGTCGATGAGAGGGTGCGACGTTGACGCTGGCCCCAGCGACGGAGCGGCGGCAGCGGCTCCCTCTCCTCCCTCCGCGACGCCGCTCGCGCTGCGGCCTCCGCCTCCGACTCCTCCACCTCCACCTCCGTCGCGCTCGTCATCTCCGGGCGCGCGCTCCTCCGCGGACCAAGACGCGCCGGGGCACGCGGCCAGGTCCACGAGCAGCTCGACGTTTCCCGGCAAGGCCACGTGCGCGACGGCCAAGTGCGCCGGGTCCCTGCAGCCGGCGCCCGCCGCGCCCGTGTAGAAGCTGCCGCGCAGCAGCCTGCAGGGCAGCTGGCACGCGTCGGCCAGGGCCTTGAAGAGCAGCGCGCGGTGGCGCGAGGAGCCGGCTCGGGCAGCGACAACGGCGCCGAGCGGCAGCGCCGCGCCGACGCGGCCGCTCGTCCGGGAGCGCAGGATGCCGGGCCGCGCGCGCTCAAACCTCTCGGCAAGCTCGGCGTGCGTGCCGGGGCCCCCCATGGCCTCGCAGACGACCGCGGCCAGGGCCGCCACGCAGGCGGCGGCGCCATCCGCGGCGGCCGCGGCCAGGGCCGCGGCCGCCCTCTCGTCGACGGCTGCGAGCTCGGCGTCGGCGGCAAAGTCGACGACGAAGGCCTCGCGGTCCCCGAGGAACGCCGACCACGCCGCGAACTCCGCGTCGGAGAGGAGGAGAGGGTCGGCAGCGGAGCAGGAGGAGGAGGCGGCGGCGGCGGCAGCGACGCCCGGCGGCCTGAGCGCCCGCAGCTGCGCGAGCGACGGGAAGAGCGCGGGCGAGCCGTCGGGCGCGGGAACCTCGGGGAAGGACCCGCGGAGGTCGAAGGCGCCGTCGGCCATCGCATCCCCGTAGTCGAGCGAGTCCGAGTCCCAGAGCTTGAACGAGAGCGCGTCGGCTCTGCCGCTGGAGTCCAGGGAGGCTCGCCGTGACTGCTGCTGCTGCTGGGAGGTCGAGGGGGCCGTCGAGAGCGCGCCGTTGCTGCCTTTTCCGCCGCCGCCGGCCGAGGCCTCGACCTCTTCCCCGGCGGAGACCAGGGAGAGCCTCTTGGCGGCCGCGAGCGCCCTGGCCTCGGCCTCGCTCGGGGAGACGAGCGCGAGGCTCCCGCCGCCGCCGGCGGCTCGCGGCACGGCGGCGGCGCCCGCGGCCTCGGCGGCCGAGAGCGCCAGCGCGGCCGCGAGCGCCGCGTCGTCGTCTCCTGCTGCCGCCCCGTCCGTTGCCGGCCCCGCCGCGCCGTAAAACTCCAGGGCCGGGGCCGGGTAGGGCCTCGACGGCGGGGGCGGGACGCCGGACGACTGCCGCCAGGGGGCCGCCGTCGCGGCGGCTGCCCCCTCTGCTCCTCCTGCTCCTCCGTCTCTCTCGACGCCGCCTGCGCCGCCGCCGACGGAGGACGTCGCGGACCTCCTGCGGAACCAGTCCAGCCGCATCTCGAGCTTTCGCGTGTGTGTCCTGGCGGTGGCGGTGGTGGTGGGAAGGAGCGAGAGAGAAAGGGAAGGAAAGGCGAGAGGTTTTGGGCAATGAGATGAGGGGGCGAGGTCGGAATCGAATGTTTCCCTTTATCCTGTCTTTGCGAGGAATCCAGATCTCTCTCTCCTCGACGACAGGCGGGAGACAATG
>Ga0315283_10002729_pt1 | contig 14859 bp, 17 predicted proteins | sample YL17G09_0_MG_FD_204541 | JGI IMG/M metagenome (GOLD analysis project Ga0315283, IMG submission 204541) | Sediment microbial communities from Yellowstone Lake, YNP, Wyoming, USA - YL17G09_0 | ecosystem: Environmental > Aquatic > Freshwater > Lake > Sediment | place: USA: Wyoming | collected... | reverse complement strand
GTCGCACACACCAGAGAGACGGTCATCCTTCCCTCTTCCGTCGACCTGGATATTATCGATCGGGCTGTGCCGACCATGCCACCTGAGTGGTATCTTCCCTACGATGACAACAGTCTGGGAGTACCACCCATGGCCGCTTTCGGAACGGGTTACCACTACCACGTGACGGGTCTAACCCACGATATTCGTGGCTTTCCCACACAGCGCCCTGACGAAATCAATGCACAAATCAGACGGTTATTTCGCAAGATAACCCAAGGTTTTCACGAAATCCAGAAGGTGAATACCTTTTTTATAGATGACGCCGAAATTGCCGTTATAACCTACGGATCGGTGGCCCGTTCCGCCCGCCAGGCGGTAGTTGATGCTCGACAACTGGGTATAAAAGCAGGCCTTTTACAATTGGTTACCCTCTTTCCCTTTCCCCGTCGTGCCGTGGAGGCCGTGCTGAAGCAATGTAAAGCCGTTCTTGTCCCTGAAATGAATATGGGACAAATCAGTCGCGAGGTAAAAAGGGTCAACCAGACTACGGTTTTTATCGATAAATACAACCGTATCGACGGTCAGCTTATCACGCCGGAAGAAATCTTCAACCGTTTGAAGATAATACAAAGTTACAAAGGTAAGAGCGATGCCTGAAGAAGTGACGAAATTAATCCATAAATACCTGCGTCACGATAAGAAATTTCCCCATATCTGGTGTCCTGGCTGCGGAAATGGGATCCTGCTGGGTTCTCTCATCCGCGCGCTTGACGCATCCGGTTTGAAAAAGGATGATGTTGCTCTCGTGTCGGGCATTGGCTGCTCGGGGCGAATTACCGTATACATGGATTTCAACACCCTTCATGTAACCCATGGCAGGGCACTTGCCTATGCAACGGGGATGAAATTGGCTAAAGAAGTCCTGACAGTGATTGTCATCATGGGTGATGGCGATGCGCTTGCCATTGGCGGCAATCACTTCATTCACGCTGCAAGGCGGAATATGGATTTGACGGCCATTATCCTCAACAACCAGAATTACGGAATGACAGGCGGGCAACATTCACCGACGACGCCACCTGGCGGTATCACAACCACAACGCCATATGGCCAGATTGAAAACAATTTTTCGATACCTGAGCTGGCAATTGCGGCGGGGGCATCTTATGTGGCCCGCGGTACAGTGTACCACACACAATTGCTCGACCAGCTCATCGAAAAAGCGATACTGCGGCGCGGTTTCAGCGTCGTCGAGGTGCTTTCTCACTGCCATGTCCAATACGGCCGCCGTAATGCAATGGGCAGCCCTATTAAAATGCTGCAATGGTTCAAGGACCACGCAATTTCCGCTGAGAAGGCAGAGAGCCTAAATGCCGAAGATCTCGAAAAGAAATTCAAGATAGGCGTCCTTGCCGATAAGGACCGTCCGTCTTATATAGAACGATACCGAGAGATCCGTCAACGGGCAAAGGAGTCCCTGAAGTCCTGAAACAGTATGTAAAATGACGGACCCAGAATCAAATAACAACATGAAGGAAAGGCTTTGATTCCCATGTTTGGAAAACATCAGCGTCATGAGATACGTTTCTGCGGTTCCGGCGGTCAGGGTATCATAACAGCGGCAATAGTTCTTGCTGAAGCCGCCGGGATCTATGACGGAAAATACGTCTGTCAGACCCAGAGTTACGGCCCTGAGTCCAGAGGAGGGACTTGCAAAGCGGAAGTCGTCATCAGCACGAAGGAGATCGACTATCCGAAAGCCAGATGCCCTTCCCTGCTACTGGCCATGAATCAGGCTTCCTGCGACACATACTTTCAGGATTTGAGGCCGGAAGGTCTTCTTATGGTCGATACGACACTTGTAAAGAAGATCCCCACCGGTAGAGTCGTTGCCCTTCCCTTTACTCAGATCGCAAGGCAGAAAATCGGCAGGGAAGTGGTATCCAATATGGTGGCTTTGGGGGCATTCGGCCAGATTTATCATGCCGTTTCTTTAAAGAGCCTTGAAGCTGCCGTTGCCGCCAGAGCCCCTGAAGGAACGTCGGAAATGAATCTCGATGCTTTTCATGCAGGCGTCGAGGCGGCAAGACAGTTTGATCTAACAGGTCTGCCGAATTATGCCCGTGAAGAAGAGGAATAGCCCCTGCTTCCGTTCAATAAGAGTCTTGTGAAGAATCGAATCGGCCGGATCAGCGCGAAGCCGTTGTTCGTAAGACATCCAGGAAGACGCGGATGCCCTTGAAGAGGGCAACCCCCGTACCTATTGAACGAATAAAGCGAAAGCGAATACCGGCCTGGAGGATTCTTTCCAGATCAAAAACGAACCCGACCACTGCCTGAACTTTTCCAAGGGCTGCCGACACATCATCGATCTGGTTGTTGACCTTGCTGGACGCCCTGTTGATGTTTGTTGTAATTTCCTCAAGATTTTTCAGGATGCCGGGGAGGCTTTTATTCAGCAGTTCCAGGATTTCTGCTATTCCCTTCGTCGTTCGCCAAATCTGCATAAGAAAGGGGATCGAAAACAAGGCGATCAAAAGAACGGCCATACTCAACACAACCAAGCTGATATTCAGCGGATTCATGGCTTATCTCTCTCTTGACTGGAAAGGGAGCTCGTCAGGTTATTTTTTCTTTTTCCTCCCTGAAGGCCTCTACGCCTGCTTCAATGGCCTTTTTCAAGCGGCCCTTATTATCCTGAAAGGTTTCCTTCCCCCGCTCTGCAAGATCACTGACTTTCTCTTCCGCATCCTCTACCTTTTCCTTTACCGATGCCTCTACTTCCTTCAAACGTCTGATGGCGGATTCGTATGCCCGCTTACTCTTATCGAGGGCCTGCTCGTACTCTTCCCTGGCTTTCGCCATCAGTTCATCAGCCTTTCTGGCGATATCCTCCCTCGTTTCCTTCCCGCTCTTGGGTGCATAAAGAATACCCAATGCGGCACCAACCAGACCACCGATGACCAGTCCTTTGATAAAATCGCTTGCCTTGTCAGACATTCTTATACCTCCTTTATGGAATTGTTATGTTGCTTTTGACCAACCCTCAAACAAAATCGATTTTAGTATAGATAATTATCACTTATATTTCAACTGGAATATCGTTCGGGGTGTGATCAATAAAAAAATAAACCGAGCATCCAGATAATAGAATGCTCGGTTTGTTTTTCCGGCGTAAACGCAAAATTACTTTGCAGGTGCAGGTGCAGGCGCTGGCGCTGCAGGAGCTTCAGGTGCAGGTGCGGGTGCAGGTGCGGGCGCAGGTGCCTCTGTCTTAGCGGGTTCTGCCGGCTTCTGCTCTTCTGCCTTTTTGCAGCTGATCACTGCAAAAGATAATGTTACAAAGAAAAGCAGGGAAATAATGATAGCAAATACCTTTTTCATCTACGTTTCACCTCCTTTCAGATTTTCTCAAATGCCTTGGGAGCATTAATCTCTCCCTGTCTTTGAAAAGTGACGATATACTTTTTTTCCCCCTTGTCAAGAAAATTTTATCATCAATACAAGCGAACCGTTTGCTTTTTATTAAGAACTTGTCCGTATATAAAATATTGTAACGTGATTTAAACAATTTATCACAATAGGAAATCAGACCGATAGGGCCCTCCTCGGGACATATCATGTATACTTACCCAAAAAATCAGCACGAAAAACCTTAAATGCCGGTCTAATCAAAATCAGGCGGTGGATTTAGGACAATATCCGGTATTGCTGTTTTGTTGAAATCGCTATATTAGTAAAGATAAATTTGATTAAGGTTGCACAATTTTCAGTTGACAAGTTTGAACGGTGTCAAGATTAAACGGTGTTTGCGAAAGGGCCGGGTGACGATGGGAGCGAATGCGGAGCGACCTCGATCATAATAAGCATAGTGAGAAAGTAATGCAAAGATCTGAATCCGAGCTTCTTTTGCAGCTACAGGATATCCTCCGACGGTTGAGATCCCCTAGCGGGTGCCTTTGGGATCGCCGGCAGAGAATACCAGATATAGGACGGTATCTCATTGAAGAAGCCTATGAGGTCATAGAGGCTATTGATGCGGGTGATCTGAATTCTCTGCAGGAAGAACTGGGGGACCTTCTCTTTCAGATACTCTTTCTTGCACGGATCGCAGAAGAAACGGGCGAATTCTCCTTTTCCGATGTCATGTCCGGTGTAGCCGAAAAGATGATCCGTCGGCATCCTCACGTTTTCAGTAACCTCGCAGTCGATAACGTTGAGACAATCAAGACCAATTGGAAAACGATAAAAGAAGATGAGGAAGGAAAGGCACCAACAGGCCTTTTTCAAGGGATTCCAAGAGCCCTGCCGGCATTGAACCGGGTGCAGATAATCACCGAGAAGGCATCGGAGATCGGTTTCGACTGGGGAAACGCAGAAGCTGTCCTCGTCAAAGTTGAGGAGGAACTTAGGGAATTTAAAGATGCCCTTAAAGAAGGACGACGCAAATTGATCAAAAACGAGATGGGTGATCTTCTTTTCTCCCTCGTTAATCTCTGCCGTTTCCTTGAGATAGATGCCGAAGAGGCGCTTCGGAGTTCGCTTCAGAAATTCATCCACAGATTCACATATATAGTGACCAGATTACAGGCGTATGGCAAAACTCCGGATCAGGTTTCTTTGGCGGATATGGATGATCTCTGGAATCAATCAAAAAAGTCGGAGAGAGACAGCGATCCATGAAATACTTCCTCTGCGTTCTGGGCATGGTTTTTATCATCGAGGGTCTCCCTTATTTCGCCTTTCCCGATAAGCTCAAGATATATTTAATGAAATTGCAGAATATCCCGGAGGAAAGTCTCAAGATAATGGGTCTCGTTGCCATAATCGTCGGCCTTATCCTCGTTTACTACGGAAGGAGCTGAAAGAAGGGTGTTGAGGCCATCGTCCCTTTTGGTTTATCAGCCTCCGCCTGGATTTTTTATAATAAGCGCATTATGAAACTGGCTGATTTCGACTACCATCTTCCTGAGGACCTGATCGCTCAACGCCCCTCCCGTAAGAGGGACAATGCCCGTATGATGGTCCTTAGCCGGAAGGGGGATACCACGCAGGACAGTTTTTTCCATTGTCTTACGAATTTTCTGCGAAAAGACGATGTGTTGGTCATCAACGACACCAAGGTAATTCCGGCGAAGTTGGTAGGACGAAAAGAAACGGGCAGCCGGATTGAGGTCCTGCTCCTTGTAAAAAGAAGCGACAATGGACCTGCCAACCAGTGCTGGGAGGTTCTATTGAAACCGGGCAAGAGGATTCGCGTCGGGACAAAAATACATTTTGGCACTGCCGGTGAAGCCAGGATCGTGGAACGTATATCGGGGAAAAAATGGCTTGCCGTCTTTATCACTGCCGGGCCTTTCGATACCTTTCTGGAGTCTTTCGGCCAAGCACCGTTGCCCCCCTACATCAAGCGTCATGATCAGGTCCCCGAATCAGGGGATGACCGCAGCCGCTACCAGACCATTTATGCAAGGGTACCCGGTTCAGTGGCTGCACCCACGGCAGGGCTTCATTTTTCGCAGTCTGTCCTGGATAATCTGAATCAATCAGGGGTCCGAATCGTATCTGTCACCTTGCATGTGGGATATGGAACATTCATGCCTATAGAGACGGAACAGATTGAGGACCATGTTATGGAAGAGGAGTTCTATGAGATTGGACCTGAGGCAGCCTCTGTTATCAACAGCGCTTCCCATGTTATCGCCGTTGGGACCACTTCAACTCGTGTCCTTGAATCGGCAGCCGACGATGAGGGTAAGGTCAGTGCTGGCGCGACCTATACGCGACTTTGCATATATCCGGGATATCGTTTCAAGCGTGTGGACGGACTGATAACGAACTTCCATCTTCCCCGCTCTTCGTTATATATCCTCGTTTGTGCCTTCGCCGGCAAGAATTCCATCGAGTGCGCCTATCGGCGGGCCGTTGAAAACAGCTACCGGTTTTACAGCTACGGTGATTGCATGCTCATTCTCTAACGGGCTGAAACGGATAACCACAACCGAATAACAGCCTGCAAAACTCAGGTTGTTTAAGGACTTGACGTGAATTTCAAATTTGATCTCATTAAAAAGGACACGCTGAGCCTGGCCCGACTCGGAAAGATGCGGACGCCTCATGGCGATGTGAACACCCCGGCCTTCATGCCCGTGGGCACCCGGGGAACGGTGAAATCGCTGACCCCGGAGCTTGTCGCAGAACTGGGCGGTGAGATCATCCTCGGCAACACCTATCATCTTTATCTGCGGCCGGGACACCATCTGATAGCCGATCTGGGTGGACTTCACCGGTTCATGAACTGGCCTCACCCCATCTTGACCGACAGCGGCGGCTATCAGGTTTACAGCCTCGCACCGCTGAGGAAGATAACCGATGAAGGCGTTCTCTTTCAATCACATATTGACGGTTCCAGGCACTTCATAACCCCGGAGCTTGCTATCGAGATTCAGGAGGCCTTCGGTTCAGATATCATGATGTGCTTTGATGAATGTACCCCTTACCCAGCCACTTTCGATCAAGCGAGCCGGTCACTGGATCGGACGATCAGATGGGCTGTTAGGTGTCGTGATGCCAAGTCCGTAGACAAACAGGCCCTTTTTGGCATCCTTCAAGGGGGTGTCTTTCCAGCCTTGCGGGATAAAGGGCTCCGGGAACTCACGCAGATAAATTTCGACGGCTATGCGCTCGGGGGGCTTAGTGTAGGCGAGCCTAAGGAAATGATGATGGAAATCGTCCGGAGCTGCGCGCCGAATTTTCCCGAAGACCGTCCCAGGTATCTGATGGGTGTAGGTACACCGGAAGACATTGTGGCCTGTGTCGGTTTCGGGATCGACATCTTCGATTGCGTAATCCCTACACGCTCGGCCCGCAACGGATTGTTATTTACAAATGGACAAAAGGTTGTTATAAAAAACGCCCGTTACCGGGATGACCCTGGGCCCCTCGACCCTGTATGTAATTGTTATACTTGCAGGAATTATTCAAGGGCCTATTTAAGGTACCTTTTTCTGGCCAGAGAGATACTGGCCATTGTTTTGAACACGATTCATAATGTGCATTTTTATATGACCCTGATGGAAAGGATTAGGAAGGCCATTAGCTCTGGATATTTTGAGTCTTTCAAGGACAATTTTTTAACAAGATCGGGACAGGAGAAACCATGCAATTTACAGATGTAGTCCATGCCATGGGAAGCGGCGGCGGGATAGGTGCCGGCGGGGGTGATCTTAGTTTCATCATCATGATGGCCATCCTTTTTTTTATATTCTATTTTCTCATTATCAGGCCTCAGCAGAAAAAGCAGAAGGAGCTCAGGGATATGCTTGCAAACCTCGCTTATGGTGATCAGGTTATCACTACAGGGGGAATCCACGGAAAAATCACGGGGCTTACCGACACGGTCGTAACACTCGAAATCGCCGACAAGGTCCGGGTCAAGGTCTCGCGGAATTTCATCGGTGATGTCCTTCAGAAGACGTCGAAGGAATAAGACAAAAGAGGCAGGAAATGATCAAGAATATCAAAATCAGGACGGCGATTGTCATTCTCATCTGTGTTGCAGCGAGTGTATATCTGATGCCCTCTCTTACATCAGAGCTTCCTGATGTATGGAAAAAATACCTCCCAACGGCCAGAATCCCTCTCGGTCTGGACCTTCAGGGGGGGACCCACCTTGTTTTGGAGGTGGTGACGGACAAGGCCGTAGAAAGCACCGTTGAGAGGCTGGCGAATAACCTCAAGGAAACCATGATGGATAATAGAGTCCGATTCCGCCAGTTGGAGCGAAATAAGGGTAACGCTATCATTTTGGAACTCCCGGACAGTCCTTCCCGTGAAGCCTTCGAAAAGATCATCAAAAACCATTTTCCGGATCTTGAAGTGGCATCTTCGGAAATCGCGGAGGGCAAGGATAAAATCACCCTGAAGCTTAATGCAAAACGGACTGCCGAAGTCAAAAAGTTGGCCGTCGAACAGAGTCTGGAGACGATTCGTAACCGGGTCGATCAATTCGGCATTTCCGAGCCGGAAATCATTCCCCAGGGTGAAGACCGGATCGTTGTTCAACTGCCGGGCATCAAGGATACAGCCAGGGCTAAAAACCTCATCGGACGGACGGCCCTTCTGGAATTCAAGCTCCTTGACGAGGAACACAGCCTTGACGATGCGCTGCGGGGCAATATCCCCGAAGGTGATGTTGTTGTTTACGGCTTCAATATCGACCCGGAAACGGGTCGCCGCACCAGTGTTCCCTATCTGCTGAAGGACAAGACGCTCCTCACGGGTGAATACCTTGAAAGTGCCAAAGTGCAGATCAGCGACCGTTTCGGCGAACCCAACATCGGTATTAAATTCAATGCCCAGGGAGCCCAGGACTTTGAACGCATCACCGGTGAAAATGTCAAGAAGCGCCTCGCCATCGTTCTGGACGGGACGGTTCATTCGGCACCGGTTATCCAGGAGCGGATATCCGGTGGCAATGCACAGATAACCGGTCGATTCACCATGGAGGAAGCCCGGGATCTGGCCATCGTTCTGCGGGCGGGAGCCCTTCCCGCCCCTGTCAACATCCTCGAGGAGAGAACAGTCGGGCCCTCTCTCGGTCAGGATTCCATTGACCAGGGTATGTGGACATCGATCATCGCCGGCATTCTGGTTTTTATCTTCATGGTGATCTATTACCGGCTTTCCGGGTTCGTAGCCGATTTCGCCCTTGCCCTGAACTTATTTTTCTTGCTGGCAACGATGGCTGCTTTCCGGGCCACCCTGACCCTTCCTGGTATTGCCGGTATCGTGCTCACCATCGGTATGGCCGTTGATGCCAATGTGCTGATCTTCGAGAGAACCAGGGAGGAACTCAGGATGGGGAAGACGCCTCGGGCTGCCATCGAGGCAGGCTATGAGAAGGCCTTTCTAACCATCCTCGATTCGAACGTGACAACCCTAATTGCGGCCCTGTTCCTGTTCGGCTTCGGAACGGGCCCCGTCAAAGGGTTTGCCGTTACCTTGACCATCGGAATCCTGGTCAGCATGTTTACGGCCATTTTCGTAACACGCATCATCTTTGACTACTTCATCTGGAACCGGAAGATCGCAACGATCAGCATCTAAGGAAATAAGAAGCAGCACCGATCGATTCGGCCTTGATCGTTATATCAACCTCCGCAGGAGCATGGCATGGAAATCATAAAATCAGTGACTCAGTTCAATTTCGTTCGCATGATGAAGCCCGCGGTGAGCATCTCCATCGCCTTCATCCTGCTCGGCATCGCCTCCATAGCATGGCACGGAGGACTCAACTTCGGCATCGATTTCGCCGGCGGGACGCTGGTTCAGGTGAAATTCAATCAGCAAACAACAGCAGACCGGATCCGTAACGCCTTGAAACCCATCGGTATTGAGGACAGTATCATTCAACCGATCGGCACGAACGAGGTAATGATAAGAGTTGCAAAATCCTCCGGTGCATTTGCAGGCTTTTCCGAAAAGATCCAGGATGCCCTCGGCACATATTATGGCAAGGGGACCTTCGAGATCAGGAGGATTGAAATGGTAGGTCCCAAGGTCGGCAGGGATCTGACGAAAAAGGCCATTCTGGCCATCGTTTTCTCCTGGATCGGCATTCTGATTTACGTAGGCGTCCGCTTTGAGTTTCGTTACGCCCTGGGCGGCATCATTGCCCTTGTCCATGATGTGCTCGTCACTGTTGGCGCCATGTCGCTCATGAACAAGGAGTTCGATCTGAACATCGTCGCCGCGCTGTTGTCGATCATCGGCTTTTCGATCAACGACACCATCGTCATCTTCGATCGTATTCGTGAAAACACGAGGAAAAATATAAAGATGCCTTTGAATGACATTATCAACCTAAGCGTCAATCAGACCCTGAGCAGGACGATACTGACATCCTTTACGGTCTTTATGGTCCTGATCGCTCTTTTCTTCTTCGGCGGCGCCGTCATTCACGGCTTTGTCTTCGCCATGTTGGTCGGTACGGTGGCAGGTGTCTACTCAACCGTTTTTATTGCGAGTCCCATCGTTCTGGCCTTCGAAAGAATCATGCCATCTAAAACAAAAAGGAAATGACAAGTTGACTCCGCTGGAGATTGCCGGATTAACCATTTTTATCGTTATTCTGTTTTTCGGTCTGTTTATCACCATCTTCGGTATGCCGGGAACGGCCATCATACTTATAGATGTGATCCTTTACGCTGCCATTACCGGTTTTGAACGAATCGGCCTGAAGATCATTCTTGTTCTTCTGCTAATTTCTTTGATCGCGGAAATTCTCGATTTCGCTCTGGGCATTGCCGGCGCGGCTAAATTCGGTTCATCTACAGGGGGAATGTGGGCTTCAGCGGCCGGCAGTATCATTGGCGCAATGGTCCTGTCACCGCTTCTGTTTGGTTTGGGTGCCGTTATCGGTTTTTTTTTCGGAGGATTTGCATGCGTGTTTATTTTTGAGATGATTCACCGGCACAGACTGAAACCCGCTTTCAGGGCAGCCTGGGGCGCCATCCTGGGCCGCGTTGCCGGGATATGTGCCAAGGGCCTTTCCGCAGTAGCCATGATTATCATTGCCTTGTCGAATATCTATTCATGAAGGATACGAAATGACCAAAGAAAAGTCCAAAGTTCGAGAATACGCCGAGGCAATCATCATTGCCATTTTAATTGCCTTTTTTATCAGGACGTTTATCTTGCAGGCCTTTAAAATCCCTTCCGGGTCCATGAAGCCTACGCTCCAGATCGGCGATCATATCCTGGTTAACAAGTTTATTTACGGTGTCAAAATACCCTACTTCAGAAACATGCTTATCCCCTTTCGCGACCCTAAGCGTGGTGATATTGTCGTCTTCATTTACCCGGAGGACCGTTCCAAGGATTTCATCAAACGCGTTGTCGGGATCAGCGGCGATACCATCGAAATTCGCAACAAGACCATCTATCTCAATGGTTTACCCTACAAAGATAACTTTGGGGTCTATCTGGAGACTTTCATTATTCCAGGTTCCATTCAACCCCGGGATAATTTCGGACCGGTAACGGTACCACCCAAATCCGTTTTCGTTATGGGGGATAACCGCGATCAGAGTTATGACAGCCGGTTCTGGGGATTTGTCGAACTTAAGGACGTCATGGGAAAGGCTTTCGTCATTTACTGGTCCTGGGACCGTGAAGATCATGGCATCCGCTGGAGCCGTCTTGGACAGATTCTCCACTGAGGCGTATAACAACCCGTACCCTTCATATCTATCACGAGCGTCGCAGCTTCGACCCGTCTTTCCTTTCAGTAACTATGAAACAGAGAGGTTAGGACCATCGCTCCTGTGAGGATGATCATGATGATGATCGTTAACCAGGTGACAACGTTCATCAAGCGGCTGTTAACGTGCTCTCCCATGATCCGCCGGTCATTGATCAGAAAGAGCATGAAAATGAGAATAACAGGCAGAAGAACGCCATTGATGACCTGGGAATAAAACATGATGGAGATAAGCGGCGCATTCGGCAGGAGGATAAGAGCGGCCCCCAGAAAGATCATCAACGAATAGAGGCCATAGAATTGCGGTGCTTCGACGAATTTATGGTTCAGACTTGACTCCCAGCCGAAGGCCTCGCAGATGGTATAGGCCGTCGAAATGGGCAGGATGGAAGCGGCGAATAAGGAGGCGTTCAGTAATCCGAAGGCGAAAAGCCAGGAACAGTATTTACCGGCCAGTGGGGCCAGGGCCAGCGCGGCATCTTTGGCCGACTCGATCTTGATACCGTTCTGGTATAGAGTAACGGCGCAGAGCATGATGATGAAGAAGGCAACGGCATTAACGGTCAGAGATCCTACGATCACATCCATCCTGGTGTATTCATAGCTCTCCGCTTTCAATCCTTTGTCAACAACCGATGACTGCAGATAAAACTGCATCCAAGGGGCGATCGTCGTACCCACAATGCCGATGATCATCGTCAGAAAGCCTGGATCAAAACGAACCTCAGGCGTCAGAAGGGCCGAGCCGATCTTGCCCCAGTCCGGCCGGCCCAGAAATCCCGAAATAATATACGAAACATAGAAGAGACAGGCAACGAGAAACACCTTCTCCACCGATTTATAACTGCCCTTGACGACCAGCCACCAGACAAATATGGCACCGGCAGGAACGGAAATATAGCGGCTTAATCCGAATATCTCCAGGCTCGCTGCCACGCCGGCAAATTCAGAGACCGTATTCCCAAGATTTGTTAAAAAGAGGATAATCATCAGATAGAAGGTCACCCTCGCCCCAAAACGTTCACGGATGAGGTCGGACAGTCCCTTGCCCGAAATTACACCCATGCGGGCGCACATTTCCTGAATAATGATAAGCGAAAGGGTGATGGGAATCAGCGTCCAAAGTAGGGCAAGGCCGTACTCGGCGCCGGCCAGCGAATAGGTTGTAATACCGCCGGCATCGTTATCCACATTAGAGGTGATGATTCCGGGGCCGATAAGGGCAAAAAAAAGCCACCTGGACTTCCAGAATCTACGTCGGACGAGGCTCTGATACCCGTTTCGTATAGAAATCCAGATATGAGATGCGGACATGGTCTATCGTCACCCTCTTCCATGACATTACTTCCCCAAATGTGGCGCAACGACCTCGAGAAGGTTTTTGAAGATAATGACGCCTTTGATCCTGTTATCGTCATCCACAACCGGAATGGTCGTCATGCCGTACTTGGCGAAATGGTCGGCGATCTGGTCCTTGTCCTCATCGAGGTTCACAGAGACAAGCCTGGTTTCCATGAGCTCCGACAGAGGGATGTCTAAATCGGCTGTCAAAAGCTCCCGAAGACCTACGACACCAAGCAATCGGTCGTCCACATCAGCGATATAAAGATAGGATATCGAGTCGATATCCTCGGCTTCCCTATGGATGTAATCCAGGGCCTCCTTTGCCGTCACGGAAGGCGGAAACTGCAGAAAAGAGGTGGTCATCAGGCCTCCGGCCTTTTCTTCCGGATGGGTAAGCAGTTCCTTGACATCTTCGGCAATATTCTGCTCCATCTCCTTGAGAATGCCCTCCGCCTTCTCCCTCGGTAAATCCCCTAACAAATCAGCAGCCTCGCTTAAGGACATCTCTTCGATGATATCCGAGGCATCTTCAAGATCGAGGTTTTCGATCAGGCTCACCTGAATCTTCGGATCCGTTTCTTCGAGGGTCTCGGCAGCCCTTTCCTTGTCCAACGACAGAAAGACCGCCTTTCTCTTGTGGATGTCGAGATCTTCGATAATGTCGGCAAGATCGGCGGGATGGATCTTTGCCAGCCGATTTTGAGTGATCGTCAAACGGAGAAGATCCTGAGAGGACAGCGGCTGAACAAACCGCCAAGAAATAAACTGGTCAGGCAAATTGTAATCGAACAATGCCTGTAGCAGAATATCCATGGGTTTTTCCAGACCGGCCCGCCTCATCAGCCCCCTGAAACCCACATCTACATGGACCAGATAGAGCGTATTGCGTGTCTTCAGCAGCTGGAGATCGTTGACTCTACGAACCTTTGCTCCATTAGTATCGACAATCTGCTTGTCCATCATGGATTCTTTAAGCAACAGTTCATCTCGGCCGATAAAGGGCTTGCCGAAGTCACCATTCCGAAAGGACTCGATGACAAATCCTTCCGAGACTTCGGACATTCGACTCCAGGATACGAAACAGTTCTTTTCCCCATGTTTCGGAGCAATAACCGCTTCGGTAACCGGTGGATAAGGTTCGGTCACATTGGCCACCAGATCGGCAATTTTCCCCAGGGGTCTCCCTTCCATATCCAGGACTTTTTTCCCAAGAAGATGGCTTAGAAACAAAAAAACCTGAGGTTCTGCATTATTGGCCATCGATAGGTCCTCCAGGTTCGACGTTTATATCACTATAGGCGGTATTAAAAAAGCTTTTTTTATCGACAAAAATATAATTTTGTATAAACAATCCGATAATTTGGCGTGGTTCGTCTTTTTGCCCTTGACATTGCTACAGCCACTATTGTACTCATATGACAACGAACAACGAAGTGAAAGGATTGTCTTTATATTCGAACCGGACCATTTGAAAGATGCTCTATGATTTGAAAGATGCTCTATGACCAGTCCGTATCGGCCTCATCGCAGTAAGCCTTCCAATGTACCATGGGAAGGCTTTTTTATTTCCGTCCGGAAGAGGATTAAGGGCCGGCATCCCTGAGCAATGTTTTTTAAAGGCCCTATTTCTGAAAATAGCCCGTAAGGAACGCAGAAGATGGAAATTAAGAAAATCGTTATGGATGCTGAAGGTATCGATCGTTCACTCACGCGCATTGCTTTTGAGATTTTGGAAAAGAACAAGGGTGTTGAGGAACTGGTCGTTGTGGGCATCAGGACACGTGGTGTTTTTCTCGCACAGCGACTTCAAAAGAAGATATCGAATATAGAAGGGATAGAAGTGCCCTTGGGCATTTTGGATATCACTCTTTATCGTGATGATATCCTCAAAACCAAGAAGAAGCTGAGGCTTGGCAAGACGGATATTCCCTTTTCCCTTGATAGCAAGAAGGTGGTTCTGATTGATGATGTCCTTTTTACGGGACGTACGATCCGGGCAGCCATGGATGCGCTTATCGATTTTGGCCGGCCGAAATTGATCCAATTGGCCGTTCTTATCGACCGGGGTCACCGGGAACTTCCAATCCGGGCTGACTTTGTCGGTAAAACCCTCCCTTCTTCACTTTGGGAGGCTGTAAGTGTTCGACTGGCCGAGCAAGATGACAGGGAAGAGGTCGTCATTGAAGAAGGACATTGATAAATGGTTTTTTAGCGCAAAGACAGGATTTATTTCATGAAGATGTTGAAAAAGGACCTATTAGGAATCAAAG
>Ga0315283_10002728_pt1 | contig 14859 bp, 17 predicted proteins | sample YL17G09_0_MG_FD_204541 | JGI IMG/M metagenome (GOLD analysis project Ga0315283, IMG submission 204541) | Sediment microbial communities from Yellowstone Lake, YNP, Wyoming, USA - YL17G09_0 | ecosystem: Environmental > Aquatic > Freshwater > Lake > Sediment | place: USA: Wyoming | collected... | reverse complement strand
GTTGTTCATCAGCATGCGCAGCGGCGCCTCGGTGAGCCAGCTGCGCGCGGAGAGTTCCGTGCCGCGGGCGGCGCGGATCGGACCCCGCTGGGTGCGGTAGCGGTGCGAGTCGTTCATGCGCGCGTTATATCATTCCCTTTGCAATATGGGCCGTCCGCCCTCGGAGAGCCGCATGATCCGCTGGTTTGCCATCCTCTCGCTGCTGCAAGTCGTCGCCTTCTGGAAGATCCTGGGACGCATGGGCTACCCGCCCTGGCTGGCGATCATGGCGTCGATTCCGCTGGTGAACCTGATCCTGTTCTATTACATCGCCTTGACACCGTGGCCACGCGATGGAAAGTGGCTCAATCCGAGCGGTGGGGAAGGCGACGCGAAATTCTGATAAGTTTGGCACCCGCCGCGCACGGCGCGCGGCGCAGCACGCAAAGGACCCATGACATGGCTGGCCCGAATGCCCCCGATCCGAGCATGGACTCGGGCGACCTGTACCGCGAAGAAACCTATACCGACCGCAAGGTGGGCACGATCCGCGTGATGACGCCCGTCAAGCCGGACGGCACGCAGGATGCGTCGCGGGCGTCGCTGTTCGTCGGCCAGGCGCAGATCATGACGCCGGCCGGCGTGTTGCCGCTGTCGTTCGAGATCCCGGCCATGAACCTGGCGGAAGCCTGTGCCGGCTTTGCGGACGGCGCCAAGGTCGCCTTCGAGGAGACCATGCGCGAACTGCAGGAAATGCGCCGCCAGCAGGCTTCCTCGATCGTGATCCCGGAGGCCGGGGCGGCCGCTGCATTGGGTCAAGGCGGGCCGCCGCGCGGCAAGATCCAGTTCCCGTAAGGGACGGCCACCGCAGGGTCCTCACCAGGCGGCAGGCCGTCTATTGCCTGCCGCCGTCAGGCGCCACCGGTGCTTTTTGACAATTGAAGTTGTCGAAGTACGACTAAAGCCGTCCGAGTCTTTCTACAACCCTCTGTTTCTGTCGACACCGGACGTACTCTTGACAATCAAAGCTGTCGAAACCGACCGGTGATCGGAGGGAGCAGAGTCCGTACGGAAACGACCGAACGCAAAGTCCGTACGACCGGTCCAGAATGGTCAACGGCCGCTTTGCGGCCGTGGGACGACAGGCGGGAACCGGCCAAGAGCGGTCGGACGTGTTCGCGCCGGAAAGCGGACCTACGTATGTCGCTGCACTTGCAGCGACGCGCAATGGGCTTCCCTGCCTGCTAGCCACATCACGAAGCGACTGGCCCCCGATGATCGATGCCCGTCAGCTCAACGAACAGCAAAAGGCGTGTGGCGTGATCGTCGTCTGCGCGCCCGCGCCGATACGCGGCATGACGCTCGGTCATTCCCGTTGCCGCGGTTTTGCGCAGCCGTGATTCTTAGGCGACGTTTCGATTTGTATCGTGGGGTGGGAAATCTCGAAGCGCTCATGTAACGCATCGGCGACGGCATCAATGAACGCTTCCCCTGGATAGCCGCTCGGCATGACCAGATGGGCACTAAGCGCGATGTCCGTCGTGCTCATGGCCCAGACGTGCAGGTCGTGCACCTCCGCGACCCCGGGTTGTGCCAGCAGGTAGGTCTGGACTGCCGGCAAATCAACAGAGTCCGGCACACCGTCAAACATCAGGTGCAGGCTTTGTCGGAACAGTTGCCACGTGCCGACAACGATGACCGCGGCGATGGCAAGACTCGCCGCTGGGTCGAGCCAGTCCCATTTCGTCCACAAGTACAACGCGCCAGCCCCGACCACGCCGAGGGACACGAGTGCGTCGGCCGCCATATGCAGAAATGCGCCGCGAATGTTGAGGTCGGTCGACCGTCCAGACATGAACAGCGCTGCGGTGATGCCGTTGATGACGACCCCGATGGCCGCTACCACGATGATGGTCAGCCCCTGGGTCTGCGTGGGTACGTCAAAACGGTGGACCGCCTCCCAAGCGAGCGATCCCATCGCGACCAGCAGCAGGACAGCATTGGCGAAAGCGGCGAGGATCGATGCGCGCCGCCAGCCGTAGGTGTGGCGATGGTCGGGTGCAAGACGCCCCGCCACGGCAGCGGCCCACGCCAGCCCAAGTCCGGCGACGTCGCTGAGGTTATGACCCGCATCGGCCAGCAGGGCCAGCGAGTTGACCTTCCAGCCATAAAACGCCTCGACGGCGACAAATGAGAGGTTCAGTGAAATTCCGACGGCAAATGCCCGGCTGAAGCTGACGGGCGCGTGCTCGTGGTCGTGCCCGGCGCTCACGAGTTTATCTCTGCGCGCGCACGGCGAAGGCTGTGAAGCTATCCCACACGAGGCACGGTCTCGACGCGGCGCCCTTGCTCATCGATCAGCAGCTCGCCGTCTTCCTTAAGAAACGGCCCAGCTGGTAGCCGATCGAGAAGGTCGAGCACCACTTCACTCGGCCGGCACAGCCGCACACCCTTGGCCGTGCAGACGATCGGTCGGTTGACCAGGATCGGATGCTCGACCATCCCGTCGAGGATCGCTTCGTCGCCGACGCCGGGTTCGAGCAGTCCCAGGTCCGCCGCTGGCGACTTCGTTTCGCGCAGCGCGCCGCGGGGTGTCAGCCCGGCAGCAGCAAACAAGCCCAGAAGCTGTGGCCGCGTCCAGCCGGTCTGCAGGTAGTCGATCACCGTTGGCGTGTAACCCGCTGCAGTGATCAGCGCGAGCACGTTGCGAGACGTACCGCAGGCCGGGTTGTGATAGATAACGACCGATTCGCTGTCCGACATGAGTTCCCTCACTGCACGCGCACGCCGCGCTCGTACCAGCCCTTGCTCGAGTTGACGACGCGAACCACCAGCAGCATGACCGGGACCTCGATCAGAACACCCACCACGGTGGCGAGCGCTGCTCCCGACTCGAAGCCGAACAAGCTGATCGCTGCGGCCACGGATAACTCGAAGAAGTTCGAGGCACCGATCAACGCCGACGGACAAGCGACGCTGTGCTTCTCGCCAACGACCCGGTTGAGCCAGTACGCGAGCGACGAGTTGAAGAACACCTGGATCAGGATCGGCACCGCGAGCAGCGCAATCACGAGCGGCTGGTCGATGATGGCCTTGCCCTGGAACGCGAACAGCAGCACGAGCGTCAGCAGCAGGGCGGAGATCGACCACGGCCCGATTCGGGCCATCGTCGCGTCGAACGAGGCCTGCCCTTTGGCGAGCAGCGAGCGGCGCCAGAGCTGGGCGATGATCACGGGGATGACGATGTAGAGCACCACGGACGTGATGAGCGTGTCCCACGGCACCGTGATGGCCGCTATGCCGAGCAGCAGTCCCACCAGAGGCGCGAAAGCGACGACCATGATCGAGTCGTTGAGTGCGACCTGGGTCAGCGTGAACATCGGGTCGCCGTTGGTCAGGCGGCTCCAGACGAAGACCATGGCCGTGCAGGGCGCGGCTGCGAGCAGGATCAGCCCGGCAATGTAGCTGTCGATCTGGTCGGCCGGCAGCCACGGTGCGAACAGGTGCCGGATGAAGATCCACGCCAGCAGGGCCATCGAGAACGGCTTGACGAGCCAGTTCACGAACAGCGTGACGCCGATGCCGCGAACGTGTTGTCGAACCTCGCCCAGGGCGGAGAAGTCCACTTTCATCAGCATCGGAATGATCATTACCCAGATCAGCAGCCCGACGGGCAGGTTGACCTTGGCCACCTCCCACCGCCCGATCGCCTGGAACACCCCGGGGAACACCTGGCCGACGAGGACGCCGACGACGATGCAGACGAACACCCAGACCGTCAGGTAGCGCTCGAAGACGCTCATCGGGGCCTGCGCGGCGCGCTTGCCCGTCACTTCACATTGCACAGACATGGCAGTTCGATCCTCTACGCGACCTGCGCGGTGCGAACGGGTTCGTTGCCAGCCCGGACCAGCGCCCGCAACCGCTCGACGCCGACCGGCTCGTCATCCTGCAGGGCGACGAGCGCCACGCGTGAGCCGTGACGTTCTCGCACGGCGTTGATTTGCGGCCACTCGCGCTCGGCACGCAGGCGCAGCAGCGGGGCCTTCGTGTCGGTCGCCGCGAGGCTATCATTGATGATCCAGGCCCATGGCTCGATTCCGGCGCGACGCAGGTCGTCCTGCAGGTGGGCGGCCTCGAGGACCGGGGTGGTTTCGGCCAGGGTCACGATGATGACCTTGGTCTGCTTCGGGTCCTGTAACTGCATCATCGGCGTCAGGAACTGACGACCGCTGCCCATCTGCCGGGCTATCTCGCGGTGGTAGGCGCCCGTCGCGTCGAGTAACAACAGGGTGTGCCCGGTAGGTGCCGTGTCCATGACGACGAACTTGCGTCCCGCCTCGCGGATGGCGCGAGAGAACGCCTGGAACACGGCGATCTCTTCGGTGCAGGGCGAGCGCAGGTCCTCCTCGAGCAACGCGCGGCCTTGGGCATCAAGTTCCTTGCCCTTCGTCTCGAGCACGTGCTCACGGTAACGCTCGGTCTCGGCGTGCGGGTCGATGCGGCTCACAGTCAGGTTGGCAAGCGAGCCGTCCAGCGTCTCCGTCAGGTGGGCGGCGGGGTCGGAGGTTGTGAGATGCACGGCGTGCCCACGGCTCGCCAATTCGACCGCGATCGAGGCGGCGAGCGTGGTCTTGCCCACGCCGCCTTTGCCCATCAGCATGATGAGGCCGTGATCGTCGGCAGATAGCTCGGTCACGAGTTCCCCGAGTCCGGGCATTGAGGGCTGATTCGTGGCGGCGTCCTGCGGCTGCGGTGTCTGCGCGGCGGCATCGAGAAGCGCACGCAGATTGTCTACGCCAACCAGGTTGAACGGCTTCAACGTCAATCGATCGGTGGGCAGCGCGCGCAGGGATTCCGGTATCGACTCCATGGCAGCCTGTTCGCGTCGAACCACCGCAGCCGCGAGGCGATCCGTTGCCGCCTCGGCGACCGGCAGGATGCCGTTGATCACCAGCGATTGACGGCCAAGCCCAATGGCGGCGAGTTCGTCGCGTGTGCGGGCGACTTCGCGCAGTGTGGATGCCTGTGCGCGTGCAACCAGCACCAATCGCGTGCGAGCGGGGTCGGCGAGCGCCGCCACTGCCGCCTCGTACTGACCGCGTTGCTTTTGCAGTCCGGACAGCGGACCGAGGCAGGACGCGTCGCCCTTGCCGGCCTCGAGAAATCCCGTCCACGCCCCCGGCAACTGCAACAGGCGGATGGTGTGGCCGGTCGGTGCCGTGTCGAACAGGACGTGATCGTAATCGCGGATAAGCGCCGGGTTCGTGAGAAGCGCGGTGAACTCGTCGAACGCCGCGATCTCCGTCGTGCAGGCCCCCGACAACTGCTCCTCGATGCCTTTCACCACCTCTTCGGGCAGGAGACCGCGCACCGGCCCCACGATACGGTCCCGGTACGCCTGCGCCGCTGCCTGCGGATCGATCTCGAGGGCGGACAGCCCGGGCACTGCTGCGATCGGCGTGACCTGATGGCCAATCGCGATCTCGAACACTTGGCCGACGTTGGACGCTGGATCCGTGCTCACCAGCAGCACGCTCCGACCGCGATCGGCGAGCCACACCGCGGTCGCGCAGGCCAGGGATGTCTTGCCCACGCCGCCCTTGCCCGTGAAGAACGCGAACGGAGGTAGCTCGTGCAGGAAAGCCCAAGGTGCAGTTGTCATGGCGTACTCGTCAGCAGCACTTGCTTCCGGATTCCGATTTCGCAGCAGGCCCGCAGCAGCCGCTGCTCGTGGATTCCCTGATCGGGATCGACGCGAGCGCCGACTTGCCGACCCAGCTGGCAAGCTCTGCCCGGGTCGGGTACCGACCGCCGCAGTGGATCACGCCGTCGACGAGAGTGAGCGGCAGACCCTTCTCGCCGGAGGTTTGCAGTACGGCCTTCACCAGCGGGTTCTCCGCGAAAGCGAGCGGCTCCTGCGAGAGGTTGACGCGTGCGATATCCAACCCTTGCTCGCGCGCCCAGGCCGCATCCGCCGCAAAACGGACGAGTTCCTGGTCGACGTCGGGGCCGCACACGCCGGTGTTGCAACACAGGCTTGGATCGAAAACCTGGATCTTCTTCATCAGTCTCTCCGGTTAGTGGACGGCCGCGCCGATGCGGTTCATGTCCGCATCGTCGAGGATGGAGCGACACGATTTGCCAGTGCAGAGGAGGAGCACGTTCACGATCGACCGATCTCCGACAGGCGCTCTTGCAGCACTAGCTGCTCGAGGCTACGGAGCGGGAGGCTCAGGAACAGGCTGATGCGGCGCTCGAGGACCAGGAACGCTTCGTTGAAGGCTTTCCGCTTCTGCTCGTCCGTGCCCTCGACGGCTGCAGGATCGGGAATGCCCCAATGCGCCGTAATCGGCTGCCCTGGCCACACCGGACAGACCTCGCCCGCTGCGTTGTCACAAACCGTGAAGACGAAGTCGAGCGGCGGCGCCCCGGGCACGGCAAACTCATCCCAGTTTTTGCTCCGCAGACCGTCGGTCGTATAGCCCAACTTCTGCAACAACTCGAGTGCGTGCGGATTGACGCGTCCCGTCGGATGGCTACCTGCACTGAATGCGCAGAACTTCCCCTGTCCCCGCTTGTTAAGCAAGGCTTCCGACAAGATGCTCCGGGCTGAATTGCCGGTGCACAGGAACAGTACGTTGTAGGGCCGGGTCGGGTCGCTCATGCGGATTTCCTCTTGCGTTCGATGTTGTTGTTTGGCTCGCAGACCGGAGCGCAAACGGCGCCCTGGCTGCAGCAGTTCTCGGTCAGGTATCCCACCAGGGCGTTCATGCGCTCGAAGTGAGCGCTGTAGTAGATGAAGCGCCCGTCCTTCCGTGCCGTCACGAGGCCCGCTCGTGCGAGTTCCTTGAGGTGAAAAGACAGGCTGGGGCCCGCGATCTTGAGTCGCTCGCTGATTTCGCCGGCTGCGTGGCCCTCGGGGCCTCGCTTGACGAGCAGGCGGTAGATCGCGAGCCGGGAGTCCTGGGCGAGCGCCGCGAGCGCAAGGATGACATCAGGTTGCTTCATCGTTTCACGATATCTTGAAATATAGAGAAGGTCAACGAGCGGTCGAGCCGAACCGCTAGATCAAGCCGAGCGAGCCCGACAGCGTCAGGTACGCGCCGATCGCAACGATCAGCCACCCGTTGACGGTTTGCAGCGGACCCTGCCAACGCTGCACGCCACCCATAAACTTCGCACCAAACTCGGCACCGAACAGCACCGCCAACGCGACCACAGCAACCGGCAAGGCAGTGGCGAGGCCATAGATCACGAATAGCGGGAGTTGGGTCGGCGCGTTCATCGTCAGTGGCAGCAGGCTGCCGAAAAAAAGCGCTGCGGAGGTCGGGCAGAAGGTCACAGCAAACAGGACACCCAGCAGGAACGCGCCGGGCAGGCCGCGATTGGCCAGGCCTTCGGTGGCGCCCGGCTTGGCCGGCCCGAAATTGAGCCGCAGCGGTATCCAGCCGAGCAACACGAGCCCAACGACGATCAGCAGCGGACCGATGAACGGCTCAAGGGCCGTTTGCAGAAAGCGCGAGGTCTGCGGCGCCGCGGCAATACCCCAGGCGACGAGAATCCCCACGGCCACGTAAGCGACGGCTCGCCCGGTGGCGTAGGCCAATACACCGGCGATGGCGCGTTGCTTCGTGTCGAGCCGACGCGCCAGAAATGACACCGCCGCGATGTTCGTTGCGAGCGGGCAGGGGCTGACGGAGGTCATCAACCCGAGCCAGGCCGCCGCGAGCACCGCAGCGAGCAGACTCAAGAGACGCTGCCCAGATGACGACGGACGGCGGCGACTAGGTACGCCTCAAACGCCGTCTCATCCTTCTGCTTCGACCAGACTTCCTGTAGGTTCTCCCACTGCACTTCCTGGCCCTTCGCTCGGTCGGAGACGATGACCGTCTTGCTGATGAGCTGGTAGTCCTGCACGAAGTGCTCGTTGCCGGGGCCGTCGAGGTTGATTGTCTGCAGCACGATGCGACCGCTGGCGATCTCCGCCGGGAAATTCTTGGTGACGGTCTCACGCGTGAGGCGCTCGATGCGCACGCAGGTCGCACAGCGGACGTCGCTGCTGAAGTACGTCACCTGGATCACGTCAGGCGCGACACCTGGCTGGGTCGTGACGACCGTCTGTCGTACCGCGGGCAGATCGGCTGCTTGCCGGGCCTGTTGAATCGCCGCCCAGCAACCAACGCCGGCGAGCGCAATCAATGCGAACGTGAGGATGCGTCTTTTCATGTTCAGCTCAGCAGCTTCTTTGCTTCATCCAGCGAGGGCACCTTTCCGCTGGCCTTGACCACACCGTCCACCACGAGCGCGGGCGTGAACATCACGCCGAAATCCGCATAGCGCGTCACGTCGGTGACTTTCTCGACCTCGTACTTGAGCCCGAGGTCGTTGGCCGCCTGTTCAGCGACTGTCGTCAGTGCGCGGCATTTGGCGCAACCGGAACCAAGAATTTGAATTTTCATGTGTCATCTCCTGCGGGGTGTGAGCCCGCATCAGGTCAGCAGAAGGCCGTAGCCCCAGCCCGTGATCGTCGCCATGACGACCACCAGCGAGACGTACGTAACCGTCTTCTTCAATCCGAGAATTGAGTTGAGCACCAGCATGGCCGGGAGGCTCAGCGCGGGACCGGCGAGCAGCAGCGCCAAGGCAGGACCCGCACCCATGCCGCTGCCGACGAGCCCTTGCACGATCGGGACTTCGGTCAGCGTGGCGAAGTACATGAACGCACCGGAGACGGCTGCGAACAGGTTGGATGCGATCGAGTTGCCGCCGACGAGGCCGGTGATCCACTCGGAGGGAATCATTCCCTCGTGCCCCGGGCGTCCGAGCAGGAAGCCGGCCACGAGTACGCCGCCGAGCAGCAGCGGCACGATCTGCTTGGTGTAATCCCATGCCTGGTTGAACCACTCACCGGCCTCGTCGTCGCGACCGGCGGTGAGCCAGGCGAGACCGAGCACGGCAATGAGGAACGGCCAGGTCGGATGTCCGGGCAGCAGGGCCGCGGCGATGGACGTCGCCACGGCGACAGCAGCGATTCGCGCCGGCTCGAGCTTGAGCCAGCGCCACAGCATGATCGCGAGCACTGCGCCGAGCAACGACGTGACCAACCACTTGGCTGAATAGACGGCGGCGAAGAAGCCCGTGGTCTGCGACGCGGCGCCCCAGTTTGCGAACACCAGAATGCCCACCAGCACCGCGAAGAAGGCCGCTGTCTGCGACAGGGGACGTCCGCCCTCAGGCTCAGGCAGTGCCAGGGCGGCAGCAGCCTTCTGCTGCTCTTCGTGGCGGAAAATGAACGCCATGATCAGGCCTATGATGACGCTGAACGCCACGGCACCGATCGCTCTGGCCAGGCCGAGCTGCACGCCAAGGACCTTGGCCGTCATGACGATCGCGAGCACGTTGATGGCGGGACCCGAGTAAAGGAATGCGGTTGCCGGACCCAGGCCTGCGCCCATCCGGTAGATGCCCGAGAACAGTGGCAGCACGGTGCAGCTGCACACCGCGAGAATCGTGCCGGAGACCGAGCCGACGCCGTAGGCGAGCGGCTTCGACGCCTTGGGACCAAGGAAGCGCATAACCGACGCTTGCGAGACAAACGCCGCGATCGCGCCGGCGATCCAGAACGCGGGCAGCAGGCACAGCACGACGTGCTCGCGTGCGTACCACTTGGTCAGTTCAAGTGCTTCGGTCACCGCCCCGTCGAAGCGCGGCTGCCCAACCGGAAGAAAGTACACAGCGGCGAATACGGCAGCGAGCAGTCCGAAGATCTTGAGCTCGTGCCGGGTTTCGGGATTCAGCGTAAGGGTGGTCATGCCGACTCCTCAGGCGCAGTCGCAGGCTGGGCGTGCGACCGGGCGACGCGCCTTGGCGCCGTCGAGGCATGCAATGAAATCGGGCACGCAGGCGAGTTCGAGCCGGTAAAAGATCTTCTGCCCGCGCTTGTCGCTTGAGACCACACCCGCTTCACGCAGCACGTCGAGGTGCTTCGAGGTGGTGGACCATCCGAGTCCACACGCCTCGACCAGGTCGCAGACGCAGCGTTCGCCGCCGGTGAGGGTGCGTACCAGCGTCAGGCGAACCGGACTACCCAAGGCCTTGAAGACGACATCCGGTGTCGGGTTGGCAGGTTTGGATGGCATGCGCAAAGTATTTCGTATAATGGCGAAATACTCATCAGGGGCTTCCGCAGTGAGATGAATGACTGCAAGCACCGGTTCGAACGCGATTGCCGATCGGCAATCAGCCGCATGCCGGCGTCACCCGCGGTTGATCCATCCCGCTTCGCCGTTGTGACAGTGCCGTCGTTTAGACAGGCTAGTTAGTGCGTCGGCAGAAGTAGCTTACCTCCTGCAACCACCAGTACCGCCGCCAGCGCCCACAACAATCCACGTGTCGGCAGCCGCTGCAGTCCCAATGCGGTGCCAACCCAACCTCCAGCAAGGACGACGGCGGCAAGCAATGGCATTTCTGGTGGCAGCGAGTTGGCGGCCCACTGCACGCCGATCAGGCCCGCTAGTGAGTTGAATAAAATAAAGGGCGCGGCAAGCCCGGCGGCACCCCTTGGCCCCGCCCAGCCCGCGAACAGAAGCAGCGGGCTCAGAAAGATGCCGCCGCCAGTTCCGGTGAGTCCCGACACCAACCCGATGGCGGCACCACTGGCAACCGCAGCAACCACAGGAATTTGCAGGGGTCGCTCCGTAAGCTTCCACTCGCTGCCACGGGCACGCCAAATCAGAACCGCTGCAGAACACAACAACACGACGCCGACCAATGCACGATAGCCCGCCACCGGCACCTGCATCCGCCCACCGATGTACGCAAGCGGCACAGACACGATGGCGAATGGCATCAGTTGATTCCAAGGGGTCCAGCCTGCCCGCCAGAACCGGTACGTTGCGAGTGTCGCAACGATGACGTTCAGTGCGAGTGCGGTGGGTCGCATGGTAGCGGGCGCCACCCCAAGCAATGCCATTGTCGCGAGGTAGCCCGACGCACCAGCGTGTCCAACGCTGCTGTAGAGAGCCGCGAGGAAGAAGAACGCGGCGGCAAGGATGAGTACTTCCGACGTCATGCGGCAAAGTCTATCGGCTCGCAGCGAAGTGCACTGCACTGCACTGCTCGCAGCGGGCCGCACCCAGAAAACCCTCCCGATCGATGTGTCCGCTGGAATGCGCCGCGCGGCAGCAACGCCGCTTAGAAGTGCACTGGACCGAGCTCTCTGAGTGGCTTCGACATGTGGCATTCACTATCCGATTAGGGAATTACCCCGGTAGAGGACAAACATGTCCGGAAAATAGACTACCGCACCGTCATCAAAGTGAACTTCCCCGGCTCGGGCCTGAATCCATTGCTGTCCCTCTCGCAAACCACCGGTTATGGACTCCTTGCCTGCAGCTGCTTGGACCGCTGCAAGGAGGGCTGGATGCTGGCCAAGGACATCGCCGAGTGCAGCGGCGTCCCGTTGCCGTACCTCTCCAAGATTCTGAACGGATTGAGTGGCAGCGGCGTCGTTCTCGCGAAGCGTGGCTACCGTGGCGGATTCCGTCTGGCACGCCCCGGCGATCAGATCAGCTTGCTCGAGGTCGTGGAAGCTATTGACGGGCCCAAGTGGGACTCGCGTTGTCTCCTGGGGCTAGAGGAATGCTCGGATGAAGAGTCCTGTCCAGTGCACGCGTCGTGGATGCGCGGCCGACAAGCGATCAAAGCCGACCTGCGCCAGACCAGCTTGCGCGACTCGGCTGAATTCATGCGGACGCGCAGCCGCCCGGCTTTGGGGCCGTCGGCCAGTGCGCAGTGCCTAAATTGACGAAGGCCATGCGGCCAACCAGCGGAGGAGTGCGACGATGACGGTGACTCGACGTGAAATGATGACAGCCGGTGCCTTCGCAGGAGCCGCGCTTGGCAGCGGTGTGATCGCCACCACGATGGCCGCTGCAACCCCAAGTGCGGTGCCGCCCGGCGGTCCTCTCCCCAGCGGTGGAGGTGACAGCGCTCGCATGGTGGGTGATCTCGAGCGGGCGCTGGCCAAGCGCCCGGAGGATCGACGCTGGGAAATGGTCATCGATACGCGCCGCTGCATCGGTTGCAGTGCCTGCACGGTGGCGTGCATTGCAGAGAACAACCTGCCGCCCGCGGTGACCTATCGCACCGTGCCGGAAGCGACCGCCGGCAAGTTTCCGAACCTCAAACGCATCTTCATGCCGACGAACTGCGCGCAATGTGAGCAGGCACCGTGCATCGCGGCTGCGAACGCGGTGATTCCGGGTTCGATGTCCCGTCGCCCCGACGGGATCGTCGCGGTGGACTACACCCGGATGAAAGGACGCCCCGTCTTCGAGGCCGCCCAGAAGGCCTGCCCCTACAAGCACGCTCTGTATTACGACGCCGGCGGCTACCACACGGACGGCACGCCGCAACGCCAGGCCTACGAATCGCGACCCGTAATGGAATACGGGCAGTTCTGGAAACGTGCCCAGACGCAGGGAACGACGCGCAAATGCCACTTCTGTGCCGACCGTATCGATGTGGGTCTGTTACCGGCCTGCGTGTCGACTTGCCCCGGACTCGCCATGCACTTCGGCGACGTGTCGGATCCGAAGTCGCTCGTCGCGGAGTTGCTGGCTAAGGGTCCGGCTCGTCGGTACGCACCGGAGGAAGGGCCCAGTCCCGGGCCACGCATCCATTACATCGACGATTTCGCTGCCGAAGGGGCCCCACCGGTGAAGCCGGGTAACCGTTCCAACAGCAATTGCACAAGCTGCCACGATTTTACGGCCTAGGAGATCACGCGCATGAGCGGCTCGAAGAACGACTTTGACCTGTCCCGTCGCGGGTTTCTGGGCTCGGCACTGCTCGGTGGCGCCGCCGCCGTTGTGCAGTCGCCCTTGGCATCGGGTGCGACCTCGATGCCCACGACTTATCAGCTCGGCGATCCCGGCAGCATGCTCAACTCGGTGTGCCTGCAGTGCAATACCGGTTGCGGCATCCGTGTGAAGATCGTCGACGGCCTGGCCGCGAAGATCGAAGGCAACCCGTACAGCCCCTGGACGATGGTGCCGCCGATTGACTATGCGACGCCGCTCGAGGGCTCGGCGCGCTTCGAGGGTTCACTGTGCCCGAAGGGCCAGGCCGGACTGCAGAGTGCCTACGACCCCTACCGCATCGTCAAGGTGCTCAAGCGCACAGGAAAGCGCGGCGCCGACCAATGGGTCTCGATTCCGTTCGAAAAGGCGATCGAGGAGATCGTCGAGGGCGGGTTGCTGTTCAAAGGCGTGCCGGGCGAGGAGAAGCGTCGCGTACAGGGCTTACGCGAACTCTGGGCGCTGCGCGACCCGAAGGTGGCGGCGGACATGTCGCACGACGTGGATGGCATTCGCGCGGCGAAGACAGCCGATGACAAGAAGGCGGCCATTGCCAAGTTCAAGGAGCGCTTCGCGGGACAACTCGATACGTTGATCGACCCGGAGCATCCCGACTTCGGGCCGAAGAACAACCAGGTCACTTTTGCCTGGGGCCGCCTCAAGGGAGGTCGATCGGAATTCATCAAGCGGTTCATCTCCGACGCGCTCGGTTCAACCAATGCGCACGGCCACACGACGGTCTGTCAGGGATCGCTGTACTTCACCGGTAAGGCGATGAGCGACCAGTTCAAGGAAGGCAAGTTCACCGATGGCAAGAAGGCCTATTGGCAAGCGGACACCGCGGACGTGGAGTTCCTATTGGCCATCGGCTCGTCGTACATCGAGGGGGGCTACGGTCCAACCCATCACTCGCGCAAGCTGATGGACAACCTGGTGAATGACAAGGTCAAGATCGCGGTCGTCGATCCGCGATTCTCGAAGATCGCCGCCAAGGCATGGAAATGGATTCCGGCCCGTCCTGGCAGCGAGGGCGCACTCGCGCTCGGCATGATTCGCTGGATTCTCGAGAACCAGCGCTATGACAGGAAATTCCTCTCTGCCGCCAACAAGGGCGGCGCCAAGGCCGTGGGCGAGCAGTCGTGGACAAACGTGACCTGGCTCGTCAAGGAAGACGGAGCCCTGCTGCGCGCTTCCGAGGCGGGCCTTGCGCCAGCGGAGACGCGAAAGACCGCGGACGGCAAAGACTGGCAGTTCGATGCGTTCGTAGCAATCGTCGACGGCAAGCCCGTTGCGGTGGACCCGAACGACGAGACCAACCCGGTGGTCGCCGAACCGTTGTTTCAGGGTGAGATCAACGGCCACAAGGTCAAGAGCGGATTGCAACTGGTTGCCGAGTCGGCCAGCCAGAAGTCAATCGAGCAATACGCCGAGATCTGCGGGATCGAGGCGGCGCAGATCGTCGATCTCGCGCGCGAGTTCACGTCCCATGGCAAGCGAGCGGTAGCCGATCCGCATCGGGGCGTGTCGCAGCACACCAACGGGTTCTACAACGTGCTCGCTGTGTACACGTTGAACGCCCTTATTGGCAATTTCGACTGGCAGGGCGGACTGATCAAGGCGACGACGTATGATTTCGCGGGCGAGAAGGAGGGGCAGCCCTACCCGTTCGCGAAGATGCACGAAGGCAAGGCGAAGCCGTTCGGCATCTCCGTCATTCGGCACGGTACCGACTACGAGAAGTCGACGATCTTTGCCGGTTACCCGGCGAAGCGAAACTGGTACCCGCATTCCTCGGATATCTATCAGGAGATCATTCCCTCGATGGGGGATGCCTATCCGTACCCCACCAAGGCGCTGTTCCTGTACATGGCCTCGCCCGCGTACGCGCTGCCGGCAGGTAACACCAACATCGCAGTGCTGAAAGATCCCACCAAGATCCCGCTGGTCATCGCCAGCGACATCACGATTGGTGAAACCTCGATGTACGCCGACTACGTGTTCCCGGACCTGGGCTACC
>Ga0315283_10002727_pt1 | contig 14861 bp, 8 predicted proteins | sample YL17G09_0_MG_FD_204541 | JGI IMG/M metagenome (GOLD analysis project Ga0315283, IMG submission 204541) | Sediment microbial communities from Yellowstone Lake, YNP, Wyoming, USA - YL17G09_0 | ecosystem: Environmental > Aquatic > Freshwater > Lake > Sediment | place: USA: Wyoming | collected... | reverse complement strand
GGGGGGGGGGCCCACCGGGGCTCCCCCCAAACAAACCCAACCCCAAACCCCCCCCCCCCCCCCCCCCCCCTCTCACCACTTCAGCCTCCGCATCTTGAACGCGGGCGACGCATCCTTCGGCCCCGCCGGCTTCGGCGGGGGCTACGCGGCCGTCGCCACCTACGACCGCCACACCTGGTTCCGCGTGGATGGGGAGGTCGGGAGCACGACCTTTGACAAGGGGACCGGCGTCCTGACGATCGACCACAAGCCCACCCGGGATGCTGTGTACTATGCGTATTGGGCGCCCTTCACCCTGGAACGCCACCAGAAGCTGGTGGCGGAGACGCAGGCGGTGGACGGGGTCCGCCTGGCCATGGTGGGCGAGACCCTGGACGGCCACGACATTGACGTGCTGCGGGTGGGCCCCCTCGAGCCAGGCCGCCCGCGCGTGTGGGTCCTCGCCCGGCAGCACCCGGGCGAGCCGATGGGCGAATACTTTGCGGAGGGCTTCCTGGCCCGCTTGCTGGACCCGGCGGACGCGGTCGGGCGGGCCGCCCGGAAGGCCGCCACCTTCTTCGTGGTGCCCAACATGAACCCGGACGGCAGCTGGCGGGGGCACCTGCGCACCAACGCGGCGGGCGCCAACCTGAACCGGGAGTGGGCCGAGCCCGTCGACCGGGAGCGCGCGCCGGAGGTCTACCACGTTAAGGCTGCCATGCGGGCGGCGGGCTGCGACTTCTGCGTGGACGTGCACGGCGATGAGGCCATCCCCGCCGTCTTCATGGCCGGCTGCGAGGGCGTGCCCTCGTACGACGCGCACCTGGCGGGCTTGCAGGCGTCCTTCTCGGACGCGCTGAAGCGGGCGTGCCCCGAGTTTTCCACGGAGCAAGGGTACGGCACGACCGCCCCGGGGCGGGCCAACCCGGCCATCGCCAAGAACGCGATCGCCGAGGAGTTTGGGTGCCTGGCCCTGACGCTCGAGATGCCGTTCAAGGACTGTTCCTACGCGCCCGACCCGGCGTCCGGGTGGAGCCCTTCGCGGGCGCTGCACCTGGGGCGGGACTTTTTGGGGGCGGTGCTGGAGGTGTTGCCCGGCTTGAAGAGGGAGGCATGAGAAAAGCATGCATCCCTCTCCGCGCATGGAAGGGTGTGTTAATTTTTGTGTGCGTGTGTGTGTGTGTGTGTGCGTGTGGTCGCGGGCGTTGGCGTGGATGGGAAGGTAGTGAAGGGTGGTTGCGAGGGTTTCCCCCCTGGGGGGGGGGGGATGTCACAATGTGTAGTCGCCCGCCCGCAGCCCCGACACCAGGAAACACCCCCTCCACGGCCCCGCCTCATCCACCCGCGTCAAGCACAGCGTCAGGCTGAACCGCCGCCCGCCCCGGGCGACGGCCAGGGGGACGATGGCGTGCCTGCCCGCCCGCCCCGTGATCTCGGCCGCGCCACTGAAGCCGACCTCGCCGTCCCCACCGACCAGCAGGGCCGCCGGGTGGCCGCCCAATACCGCCCCGCCCCACTCCTCCCGCGCGTGCCAGGCCTCGGTCGCGGTCCAGGCCCGGCCGCGGCGGCCCGCGCCGGACGAGACCGGCGCGGTGGGGGCGGTGTCGGCGGGCAGGGTGAAGGCAAACGCGGTGTCCACGCCCGCGCTGGGGGATGGATAGTCCGGACGCTTCAGGGCTTCGACGACTGCCCGGGCGACCTCCGACGGACTGAGGAGCGGGGAGGGCGAGGACGGCGGCGGGGCGAGGCTCGGGTTGGAGAGGAGGAAGCGGGCAAGGTCGGCGGACGGGGAGGGAGAAGGAGGGGGAGCAGCGGGGTCGGGGCGGGCCGCGTCGGCGGCGGCCCGGGCGGCGGTGGGCGCGTGCGTCCGCGCTGGCCGGGGTGCGCTGGGGGCACACCGCCAGGGGGCTGCTGCTGCTACGCTCCGTAAGCCAGTCGGATGCTGCATCTGACAGGCCCTCCAGGTGGCGAGTGGGGGTGGTGCCATCGGCGTGTTTGTTGTGCACGCAGGCACGCGCAGGCAAAAGAAAAAAAAGGGAATGGGGAGTGGGCGTGCGATACAAAGGCGGGCCGCACACCTACTAGCCTTTTTTTTTTTTTTTTTCCCTGAAAAACCCCGCTCCCCTGCCCTCCCTTCTCCCATGGAAGACCTGATAGTATCCCACATGAAAGATTATGTGCCCCCTCACCTCAAGTATGCACCCGTCAACAAGGGCCCCGCCCTGATAGGCCTGCAGCCGTGGTGAGCGTGTGGTGTTTGGTGTTTTGGAAAAGAGGAAAAGAGCGCGAGCGCGTTTTTGCCCGCGAGCTTTACTCTCAAGCAGGCGCACCCTGCTCTGATCGACACCATACACGCACGAGCGTGGCACAGGCACAAGGGGTGTGGGGTGGTGGTGGTGGTGGTGGCGTGGTGTGGTCGGAAGCTGTTGCTACACCGAATGAGAGATGGGAGACAGGCACTGCGCGCGGCGCGAAAAAAAAAAAAAAAAACAAAAAAAAACCGACCCTCCCCCTCTCCTCCCCTCCCCCTACCGAGGAAACGCACCGGCGCTGCTCTCCCTCCCCTCCTCCCTCACGCACACACACGAACACACACACACTCTCCGTCTCTCACCTCTCCAAACAGGCTCCACCTGACCGTGGCCGACGCCCTCGGCGCGCCGTGCACCATCGCCCTGGCCTCCGCCCCTGTTGTGGAACGACCACCGCCGTTTCCAACCGCCGAGATTGAGGCTGTCGGGCAAGCCCTGCTGGACAGGGCCGTGTTCGCCACCCAAGGGCCCCGCGCCGCGGCCACGCGGGTCAGCCTGGTCGCCGCCCTGGCGGCCGTGCGGCCGTGCCTGGACATTGAAAGCCGCCTGGCGACCTGGTGGGGCGCCGGGCCGGGCGGCTGGGACGCGGCGGCCTGGGGCGAGGAGCCGCCGGGGGGCGGGCCGGCGGCTCCGGCGGTGGCGGCCGCGGCCCCACCCGACCCGGGGGCGGGCTCCCGGTTCACACTGATCATGCACCCCTGGATCGAGGCCGTCTGCGAGGGCGCGGCGGGGGACCTGGCCCGCGTGGCGGCGAGCCTGTTGCCGGCCCGGCACTGCGTGGCCGCCCTGGGCGGCGCGCTGGCGGCGGTCGGCGAGGAGGGCGGGGGCGGTGGGGGCGGCGCCTGCCACGCCAGTGCCGCGGTGCGCATCATGGAGACCGCCCTGGTCGGGGCGCGGTCCAGCCTGGGCGCCATCGTCGTGGCCGTCGCCCTGCGCCAGGCCCTGTTAGTGAGCGCTGTCGACGGCGTGCGCACCGCCCTGGACGCCCTCAGCAGCCGCGGCGCGTGCGGCAAGGGGCTACCGGCGGCCGACCGGCCGCCTCTGCCCTTAGCGGTGCCGCCCCTGGGCTATGAAGGGTACTCCCGGTGCGGCCGGCGGCGGGCAGGGCGGGAAGAGGCAGGCGGCATGGCACCAGCCGAACATGGCGCCAGCGACCTGGGCGGCCCGGACGCTGCGGACGCTGACGCCACCACCGACGCCGCCGACATCGGCGCCCCCCATCTGTACAACCTTGCTGGCGTCATTCTCCACGTCCACCACAATTTTAAGGGCGCCGTGCAGTGCGTGCTCACGGAAGTGACGGCCGTGGCGGTCCAGATGGCCCGCCGGGAGGAGGGCGAGGAGGAGGCAGCAAAGGCGGGGTCGCCCTTGCCCTCGCCCGCCACCCTGCTCGTCCGCCGGGCGCAGTGGGTGCTGGAAATCCTGGCTGCCTTTGTGGAGGGCGGGGTGGGAGAGGAGGAGGGGGCGGAGGAGACAGGAGAGCGGGCGCCCGCCCCTCCCCCCGACCCGCACCCGACCCGGCCCGGCCCGGAAGCCGCAAGCCCGCCCACTCCTCCGCCGCCTCCGCCTCCTGCTGTCCTACCCCCACCCCCACCCGACGAGCCTCGCATCACCTGGGTGAAGGAAGGCGAGGGCGCCACCACGGCGGCCGTCCGGGTCGTCCTCAACCTGGCCCCCTTCCTTGACGCGGCCCGCCCAGCCGATCAGGGCCGACGCAAGTGGGCCGAGGCGGCGGACGTCGTGGTCGTCGTCCAGCTGACGGCGGGAGGGGCGGAGGTGGTGGTCGTCGTCGGCCTGGGGTTGAAGGAGGAGACGGGCGGCGAGAAAAAAGGTGGCAGGGCGGTCCCGTCCCCGCCTGTGACCCTGGTGGCCGCCCTGGAGGCGGCCACAGCGCGCGCCCGCGTCGCCCGGGTGCCTTTGAACCTCGCCCTGGACGCGGCCGGGGCGACGGCTGCCCTGGAACGCCACCCGCGCGGGGCGGCGGGGGCGGTGCTGACCGTGTGCGCACCGGTGCTGAGTGGGACGGCGCTGGTGGAGGCGCTGGTGGAGGCGGTGGGCGGCACGGTCTGCCGGGCGGTCGAGGTGAAGGAGGTGGCGGTGGTGCGTTGATTTTTTTTTTTAAATCTTGTCTTCAAAGCCAAAAGGTTGTGATGGCGGGTGCGTGAGTGAAAGTCGGCGTGTGACCTGAAGGAACGATCGCATATTTGGGCTGGCCTGGGTGGGGCTGGGGCTGGGCTTTGGCGGGCACGGGCGGCGGGGGGAGAAAGGGTACGAGAACAAGGGGAAGGGTTTTAAAGGGGGGGGTGGGGTGGGGGGGGGGGGGGAGGGCAGGGGAAAGGGCGGAAGGCAAGAGCAGAGCGGACGCGTCAGCGGGACGTCTCCCATCATCGATAGGCAGATCGAGGCCCACACTCACCACGTAGGCGCAGCATCCTCGGTGACGCGGGGGCGGGGCGATGGCGGGCTCATCATGCTTTTCTTCTGTGTGCGCGTGGAGAAAAAAAAAGAGGTCAGTCTCGGCCTGTTTTTTTCATCCTTCTCAAAAAAAAAAAAAACATGGCCGACATCGTCCACCTGGTCGTCTCCAGCGACGAGGAGGAGGGCGATGACGACGTCGGGGTCGCTGCGCCGGCCCTACCCCCACTGGCGACCGCACGCCGAGGGTGAGTTTGCGGAAGAGCCGCACCCCCCCCCTTTTTCCCCCCACTCCGTCGCGGTGTCCAATGTGGGCCCTCGCCGCCCTCCCCTTCCCCTCCCCGACACCGCCGCATCCCCTTACCACCACACCCCACCCTGACGATGGACACACACCACGTCTTCCGCACACACACACACACACAAAAACAGGCGCCCCCTGACACGCCCACCCACGACGGCGGCACCTGCCGACCCTGCCTCCCCGCCGCCACCCCCTCGCCCCCGCCCCTCCACCCGCCGCCCGCCTCCGCAAACCGTCACCGAGGCCGTCGCCGTCGCGCGGGCGGCGGTGGAGGGGGCGACGCTGAGGCTTGGCCGGGGTGGAGGCTTGATAGGCGGGGGCGGCCGTCCCACAGCCGCGCCACGCCCAGCTCGCGGCACAACGCATGCCGCGCTCTCCTCCTCACCCCAGTCCCTCCTTGCCGCCCTCCGCGTCTCGCTGGACGCGTCCCTGGTCACGCACGCCACCGGGCACGCCCTGCTGCCCGCCCTGGCCGCGGCCGGCATCCCTCACCGCGTCTCCCGGGAGGACCACCCCCTGACGTCCGCCGGCGTCCGCACGATCACCTTTAGCCGGGCGGCCGTGGGCGGCGGTGGAGGGGGAGGGGGGCGGTCGGCCACGGGGCCGGGCGTTGGCGAGAACGCGCCGCCGCCGCCGCCGCCGGTGGAAGAGGCCATCCCGTATGTCCTGGCCTGCCTGACCGCCCCCGATTTTGTGGCGCTGTGCGACGCGGCGGTCGCGGCAGGCGGCGCGGGCGTGGGCGCGGCGACAGCGACCCCTGCCGACCTCCCAGCAGGTGCTGCCGCCCGGGCGGGCCTCGCCCGCCTCGCGGCCGCGGCCGCCGCCGCCCACCCGCACGCCATCCTAGGCCTGGTCATCGAAGGCCTGGACACCCACCTGACCGCCCGGGAGCGGGCGGACGTGGCGGCAGGGCGGGCACCCCGGCGGGCGGGGGCTGGGCCCTCCCCGCACGCTGCCGCCGCCCCGGCCGCCTTTGTCCGCCGCCCCTATGACCGGGCGGCCGCCATTGCGGCCGTACACTGCCCGGGTGTGCGGTTGCGGTTGGTCCTAGACGCGGGGGCGGCCGCGGACCACGCCTGCTCCATCGCGGCCGCCCTGGCGACGTCCCACGTGAAGCAAGCGCGGGCCACCTGCTTTGTCGCGGCCTTCTCGGGCGACACGGCGGCTGGGACGGCGGCCGTGGCGGCCGCGGCCGCCGCGCCCGACGCGGCCGACCCGGCAGTCAAAGCCCGAGCGGCAGCCGCCCGGGCCCTGGCCCGCCTGCCCGGCGTCCCGCCCGCCGCCGCGGCCGCCATCGCGGCCGCACACGGCACCTTTGGGCGGCTGGTGTCCTGGGCGGGCGCGGCCGAGTCTGGACCGGCCGCGGTGGCGGCCCTGGCCGACCTACGCACTACGGGGGGGCGAGGCGGGCGTGTCGGCCCGGCTGCGGCACGGAGGGTGGTAGCTTTCACCCGGGCGACCGACGGGCGGGCGGACGTTGAGATGTAGAGAGAAGCGAGACAACAACAGAACCCGTTTCGATCCACATCCTCTCTTCTCATCTTCTCCACGCACACACACACACCCGGGAGAAATGCACCCACCACACGGGCCAGCACACCCAAATAGACTCCCCCTCCTCTCACCCCCCCCAAAATGGAAAAGGACACGCACACCTCATCATCCCCCCTCCCATTTTTTTAAATCATGATTCATTCGGCCGCCAACGCCTCCAGTTCCGCTCGCACCTCTGCGCTCAGCCCCGCCACCAACGGCCCGCCCAGGTCCGGGCGGGCCGCCGCGGCGGCAGCTAGGCCCCGCGCAGCCGCTTCCCGCACGGGCCGGGGTGCCGCCGCGTCGGCTGCCGCCGCCGCCAGGGCGGCCGCCGCGGCCGGGACGGCCGCCTCGGCCGCGCCGGCCCCCCCCGGCGGGGCCCCGCACACCGCCCCGCACAGGCTCAGCAGCGGGGCCGCCTCCCCCGGGTCCGCCGTGAAGCCGGGCCCAGCGGGCGGGATCATGGCCAGCAGGGCCGGCAGGGCCTGGTCCAGGGGCACGCTCCCCGCGGGCAGGCTCATGGCCAGGCGGGCGAGCGCGCCCGCCGCGTTCTCTCGCAGCCCTGGGTCGGCCGCCGGTCCGCCCAGCGCCGCGCCCAGCGCCTCCAGCACCGCCCGCGCGTGCGGGGCGACCGTGGCAGGCGCGGAGACCGCGGCCGCCCCGATGGCGTACGCCCCATTGCGGCGGCTCGTCTCGCTGGGCGACCGGAGCTCTCTGAGAATGATCGGGACAAAGGCGGCCGCCGACGCGGCCGCGCGCGGGCCCAGGACCAGGGCCACATCCGCAAACGCGCCGACCGCCGCCGACCGGACCTCCTCCGGCTGGTCCGCCTTGGCCCGGGCCGCCAGCGCGCCCGCGTGCACGCCCTCCCACATCGGCGCGTACGTGTCCGGCCCCAGCGCGCGCGCCAGGGCGGGCAGGATGTCTGAGGCGCAGGCCAGGAGGTGGGCCTCGGCCTCGCCGCCGTCCTCGGAGTCCGCGTCGGCAGAGTCGGCGCCGCCGCCGCCGCCCGCGTGGAGGCCGCCGGCGCCGCCCTCATCATCATCCGATGACTCGGACGCCTGGGCACGGGCCTCGCCCTTGAGGACGGCCGTGACCGCCGCCGCCAGGGCGGCCGCGTGCGGGGCGGCCGCCGTGCCCAGGGCGAGGACTGCTTCCGCGGCTGCGACGGCCGCGGCCGCGGCCGCGCCCGCGTCAGGGTCACGGGCAATGGCGGACGCGAGGGGGGGCAGGAGCTCGGCCGCTGCCGAGACTGCGGCGGGGCCGGGGGGCGGGCCCCCGACCCGCCCGGCCGGCGCGGCGTCAGTCCCGCCCGCGACCGCCGCGCCGACCTTGGCCAGCTCGCCCAGGGCCGCGTACGCGGCCTCCCGCAAATCGTCGTGGAAGTGGCGGGCCGCGACCCGCAGGGCGGCCAGGGCGGGCCCCGCGTGGGGCGCAAAGGCCGCGCCGGCCGCGGACGCGTAGGCCGCCAGGGCGTGGGCGGCCGCGACCTTTTCATCGAGCACGCCGGTGCGGACGGCGAGCGCGTCGGAGGAGTCGTCGTCCTCCTCCTCCTCGTCGTCGTCGTCGTCCGTGCCCAGGGACTCGCCCGACGCGCCCGCGGGCGAGGCGGCCGCCGCCCCGTCCTCGTCCTCATCATCCCCGAGGTCCGCGCCGTCGTCAGCAGACAGCGAGGCGATGGCGGCGGGGACGATGGAGGGGAGCAGCGGGGCGACGCCCGCGCCCACCAGGGCTGCCACGTTCGCCAGGGCCGCGTGCGTGTACTCCCGCAGCTCCGAGTCGGGCAGGGCCAGCCCCGCGATCATGACGGGCACCATCTCATTCAGCAGCGGCGCGGCCCCGTCCCGGCCGAGCGTGGCGGCGACCACGCCCGCCGCCTCCGTCGCGCGCGCGCGCAGGCGGATCTCGTCCGAGCCGGGCTCCCCGCCCGCCTGCATGAAGTGGGAGAGGGCGGGCAGGACGGCGGGCGCGTGGGCGGCGAAGCCGGACCCGGCCGCCGCCGCCGCGGAGGCCAGGGCGCCCAAAGCCGAGTGGCGGGCCTGCGTGTCCCCGCCCGCCAGCGCGCCCACCAGGGCGGGCACTAAGGAGGCCAGGTGGGGCGCCAGTACGTCGGCCGCGTCCACCCCGCCCTCGTCCAGGGCGTCGCACATGACTTCCAGGGCGTAGCACGCCTGCTGGGCGGCCGTCCCGCGCGGGGCGGCGGCCAGCAGCTCCAGCACGGGCGGCAGGGCGGCCCCGATGTGGGCCGCCATGTCGGGCTGGCAATGCTCGGCCAGCTGGCCCAGCGCAAACGCGGCCTGGCCCCGCACGGAGGGCAGCGGGTCGCGCAGGCCGGCGGCCACGATGGCCAGGGCCGCCGGCAGGACGGGGCGCAGGGCCTCCGCGCACCCCTCCGCGACGACCAGGAGGGCGACGCACCCGGCCCGCCGCGCGCGCGGGTTGTCGGCCGCGGCCAGGGCGGCCTGGGCAAAGGCCAGCGCGGGCGGCAGGACGGCCTTGGCCGGCAGGTGCAGGGCCAGGACGTCCAGGGCCTGCGCCGCCAGCGTGGGCACCGGAATCTCGCCGTCCTCGTCCTCGTCCGAGTTGGTGGAGGAGGCGGCGCCCGGGTCGGCGGCCGCACCGCCGTCGCCCGGCCCGCCCCCCGCTGCGGCAGCCACCGGCTCGGCAATCAGCTCGCACAGCGCGCCGACCGCGCCCGCGACCACGCCCGCCGCTTTGGCGACCTGTTTTGGCTTGCCCCGGGCCAGAGCCTCCAGGACCAGTAAAGGTGCGGCGCGGGCGGTGCGCGGGGCGGCCCGATTGCGGGCGTGGGCGACCGCCCAGGAAGCCGCGTCGGCGGGCGGGGGGCCGAAAACGGGGGCCGGGCACTCTGCCAGCTCGGCCGCCGCGCCGCAGGCTTCGGCAAAGCGGTCCACCTCGCCCGCGCCCAGCAGGCGATCCGCCGCGGTGAACAGGTCGACGGACGCCGCCTTGACGGCGGCCGCGGTGGCGGCGTCGGCGGGGCCCGACCCCTCCCCCAGGCCGACGGCCAGCAACAGGTCGACCGCGGCCGCAACCACCCGCGGGGACGGGTCGGCCAGGCCCTTGCGCGCCGCGCCCGCCAGGCCCGCCGCCTGCGGGGCGACCGCGGCGGGCGATGTCGCGGCGACCAGGGCCAGGACGTCCAGGGCGGCCTCCCGGTGGCGTTCGTCGGGGGACCCGCCCGCCCGGGCCGCCCACTCCCACAGGGCCGGCCACTCGCCGGCGGGCAGGGCCGCCACCGCCGCCGCGGCGGCGGCCTGGGCGGCCACGCGGCGGACGCTGGCCTCAGTCTCCCGTTCCAGGGCGCCCAGGCAGGCCTCCGTGGCGGCTTTCCGCCCGGCGGCCGACACTTTGCGCCAGTGGCGGGACAAAGCCTTGCGCAACTGCTGGAAGGCCAGCGTCCGCACGGCCGCGTCCGCCGCGCCGGCCGCGACAGCCGCTAGCGGCGCGACGTGGGAGGGCGTCTTGGCGGCCGCGGCCGCGGCGGCCTCTCCCGCCGACCGGGAGGCGGCGTCTGGGTTCATGCAGGCGGCCAGGGCGGCCTCGAGCGCGGCCGGGGTGGGCGCGGGTGGGGCCATTCTTGCTTGCTGCTTGTTGCTATTCCTTCACTCCTTGTATCACCACCCTCTCGGTCGGGGGACAGGCTTGATGTCGTACGGCTTGTCGAGGGCTAGGGATGCGGTCAGGCGCTGGAGGGGCATGGAGAGGCGAAAGACGAGCGACGAGTGAGGATGAAGAGGTTGAGAAGAAACACGCGCCGCGCGTCATCCTCTTTTCTATCCTTCCTTCTCTCCCTTTTTACCTCTGCTTCAGCTTCCAGGTCGAGCTGATGCGTGGCGCGGGGTCGCTTGGAGTCCGGTCCGGTCAGTTCCAGGGCGCGGTCGCGGGCGGCCTGTCGAGAGGAAGAGAGGAAGTGAGCGCTGCATCTCATCAAAAGAGCACGCGGCGGCAGCGGCGGCGCGCCGGCCCTCCCTGCTCTCTCTCCGCATTCACACACTCACCCTGACTTCGATCTTGCCCGAAATCACGGTCGTCAGGGCGTACCAGCCGCTCGTCACCAGAATGAGCAGCGGGGCGCCGACGCGGATGAACTTGGAGGTGGCGGGCGCAGCGGGGGGCATGCGCTGGTGGGTGGAGAGTGCGTGCGTTGCTCGTTGTTTGTTTGTCTTTCGATGCGAGAACGAGGCCGTCACAGAAGAGAAGAACTACACAGGCGATGAGAGAAAATGCGATCAGACCCGGTGGTGGTTGTGAGGAGGCATGGGGAGAGGTGTAGCCGCGGTGAGCGTGCGTGAGAGTAAGGGAACGCGCCGATGGAGCGCTGGGAGTGTGTTTTTGCATATATTTCCCTCTTTGCGGGCTCGCGGCCCGCGGCGATGCCCGCAACGGGCGGGCGTGTAGTTAGGCCGTCTCTGGAGCTGGGCTGGGCCTAGGTGAGAGAGCGGTCGCGCGTAGGAGAAAGGGTGACACACACACGCACCGTAGAAACAAAGAAGTGACTGCGCAAAGAGGTCATGCGCTCTTCCTCTCACTCTTTCCAGTCGAAAACAAAGCCACACGCCCGACCGACCGCCATGCCGATCGACATCAACCAGCTGCGGGAATGTGCGTCTCGGGATAGAGCCAATCCACCGCCCTAGCCTCCCGCCCACATGCGCTCGCGCGCGGCCAGCCTGATCGATCGCTTGCCCGTCTCCCAACCTCCCTTGGCGGCTCCTAATCGCACACGCTTTTCCTCTCTCAAAAACACACAGCCAAGGGCGGCGATCTGGAGGCCGTCCGCGAGTCCGAGCGCCGCCGCTTCACCAAGGACCAGGGCCGGGTGGACCGGGTGCTGGCGCTGGACGACCAATACCGGGAAGGTGCGGGAAAGAGAGAGGAGAAAACAAAAAAACAGAGGGGGGCCGTGCGCCGGCGCTCCCCACCCACCCAACCCCCTGCCTCTCATCCACATTCCCGTGGCATCCAACTCCCATCAATCCCGCGCTCCGCCACAGCCCTGAAAGAGCGGGAGACCCTGCAAATGCAGTTCAATGCCCTGACCAAGGAGATCGGCAAGCGCAAAAAAGCGGGCGAGGACGCGACCGACCTGCTCGCCCAGACAGCCACCCTGAAAGCCGAGCGCGCGGCCGCGGAAGCGACCGCCGCGGCCGCCGAGGCTTCCCGCGGCGCCGAACTGGCCGCCATCGGCAACATCGTCCACGCGTCCGTGCCCACGTCCTCCGATGAGGTGGACAATGCGACCGTCTCCACCTGGGGCGAGCCCCGGGAGGAAGGGGTGGAGGGCGGCCTGCTCTCGCATGTCGACCTGGTGACGCGCTTGGATATCGTGGACCTGGAGGCCGGCGTCGCGGTCGCGGGCGGGCGGGGCTACTTCCTGAAGGGCATGGGCGTGCTGCTCAACCAGGCCCTCATCCAGGCGGCCCTGGCGCACGGCGTCGCGCGCGGGGCCACCCCCATCCAGACCCCCTTCTTCATGACCGCGTCCGCCATGGCGGCTTGCGCCCAGCTGTCCCAGTTCGACGAGGAGCTGTACAAGGTCCCCGGCGGCGCGTCCATCGCGCGCGGCCTGGGTGGCGGGGTGTCAAAAGCGGAGGCGGCCGGCGGCGGGGCGGGCGGGGGAGGAGAGGACGGCGCGGCGACCCCGGCAGGCACGAGCGGCAGTTGCGGCGGCGGCGGAGGGGAGGACCGGTACCTGATCGCCACCTCCGAGCAGCCCCTGTGTGCCATGCACCGGGCCCGCTGGTTCGAGGAGCGGGAACTGCCCATCTCCTACATCGGCTACTCCACCTGCTTCCGCAAGGAGGCGGGGTCGCACGGCCGGGACACGCTCGGCATTTTCCGGGTGCACCAGTTTGAAAAGGTGGAGCAGTTTTGGGTGACGAGCCCGAACGACAACGCGTCCTGGGAGGCCTTGGACTCCATGCTCGCGTCCGCGGAGGCCTTCTACCAGGCGCTGGGCCTGCCGTACCGGGTCGTCAACATCGTGTCCGGCGAGCTCAACCTGGCGGCCGCCAAGAAGTACGACCTCGAGGCCTGGTTCCCGGCGTCCAAGACGTTCCGCGAGCTCGTCTCCGCCTCCAACTGCACCGACTACCAGGCCCGGTCGCTGGAGGTCCGCCTGCGCACGCCCAAAGCGCCCGGGCTGGAGGCCACCAAGGCGTACGTCCACATGCTCAACGGCACGCTGACGGCGACGGAGCGGACGCTGTGCTGTGTTTTGGAGAACTGGCAGACGCCCGCCGGGGTGACTGTGCCGCCGGTGCTGCGGCCGTTCATTCCTGGCAACCCGGACTTTCTGCCGTTCAAGAAAAAAGTGGATGGCCAGGGAAAGCTGGTGCCGGTCTGAGGTGAGGGGTGGAAAGAGAGAGAGAGAGAGAGGGGGGAGTGTCGTGAGCCGTGCATCGTGCCTCGGGGGTGAGAATGAGAAAAAGGATAGTGGGTTTTGTGATTTCTCCGCTTCTTTATTTTCATCTTGATTACACTTCTGGTGTTTTCCGTCGCCTTATGGGCGGGACATTCTTATGCAACGCTATTCAAAAGCTGGGGGGGGCGGGGGCGCCCGCGCGCCAAAATACCACAACATTCTCAACCTTCCTCCATATTCATTCGCCCCCGTGCAGAGCACCACCCCCACCCTCACCCCCGCCCACCGCACAGCCCCCGCACCCACGCCGTCAGCGAGGCTACACCACCCGCCGCCGCGTCCGCCACGCCCCGCGCCGCCCCGACGCCCGCCCGCAGGGAAAACAATTCCAGCGACACCGCCTCAAACTGGCCCGCGTCCGCCTCGGCGGCCAGGACCGCAGACCGCTCCAGGGAGGCGACCCGGCTGGCTAGGGCGGCCAGGGCCGCCGTGGTTGCGGGTGGGGGTAGGGGCGCCGGTGGCGGGCCAGGAGTGGCGCCGGCGGCGGCGGCGGCGGCGGGCGTGGTCGGGGCGGCCACAGCCGACGGCCCGGCAAGAGCGCCGGCGCCCTCCCCACCGCCCGCCACCTCTACCCAATACATCAGCTCCCCGCTGGTGCCGGAGTGCACGCGGCGGAGGGTGCGGCCGGCCGCGTCCGCCAGCCCGACGCCCGCGCGGAGGGTGTGGTCAAGGAGGCCGGTGTCGCCCACCGCCGGCCGGGCAGCCGCCCGCAGCGCGCGGCGGGGAATGGCCGAGGCGAGGGAGCGCGCGCCGGCGGCGTCCAGGGCGTCCGCCAGGACGGTGGCTGTGCTGGCCAGGCGCCCCGTGGACCAGCGGCCGGGGACGGCGGGCAGGCCCGGGAGCGGGGTGTGGGTGGCGGCGGCCGCGGCGGCAGTGACCGCGCGCGCTGACGGCGCCCGCCGGCGCGGGGGGGTGACCGGGTTTTGCGGGGCGGCAGCCGGGCCGCCCACCCCACCACCACCGCCACCTGCAGCCTCGGCTGTCGGCTTGCGCCGACCGGACCTCGACCTTTTGGCGGGCGGGGAGGCGGCGGGCGGCGGCGGGAGCGGTGTTTCTGCCTGGTGGTGGTGAGCAGGCAGCGGGCGGGCGGCGGCACCTGCTCCTCCTTCTTGTTCTTCTCCTTGCAGAGGGGCGCCGCCCTCACCGTGCCCGCGCTTGGTAGGGTGGTTGGCCATTGTTTTATTGTGCACACCAACTCAACCTGCGCGAATGCGCGGGGGCGCGTGCGTGTGCGTGTCAAAGGCTGGGGCGCGGCGGGGTGTCGGGAGAGCGGCGTGCGAAAGAGAAGGTTGAAAAAAAAAAAGTGTAAGCCTCAGAGTTTTCTTTTTTCTCTCTCCCTCTCCGCCCGTCCTCTCCTTCCTCCCACCCACCTCTGGTCTCTCCTTCCACCTCAGGGGAGGACGAGAAAGCACCGCACCCACACACCATGCCGGCCAATCAGATCCAGGTGCGTAGGCGAGGGGCGCGGACGAGGGGAGAGCAAACACACGCGAAAAGGCGCGCGCAATGCGCCGCTCTCTCCCTCTCTCTCTTTCTCACACGCCCTCTCGCCCCTCTTTCCTTCTCACACACCCCTCAGTACTCCGAGAAATACTATGACGACATCTACGAGTACCGGTGAGAATCGTGTGGGATATGGGGACTCGGGAGGCGGCCATGCTTTTAGCTGCGTGGCGTCTCTCCCGCCCTTCTTTCGCTCAAGCCGTTTCTTCTCTCCATCCCCTTCTCTTCTTCAGCCACGTCGTCCTGCCCCAGGACATCGCCGCCCTGCTGCCCAAGGGCAAGCTGCTGAGCGAGGTGAGGGGGAGAGGGAGGTTTATGGAGGGTGAGCGTGCGGCAGAAGAGCTCCCGCCCCCCCCCTGCTCTCTCC
>Ga0315283_10002725_pt1 | contig 14865 bp, 11 predicted proteins | sample YL17G09_0_MG_FD_204541 | JGI IMG/M metagenome (GOLD analysis project Ga0315283, IMG submission 204541) | Sediment microbial communities from Yellowstone Lake, YNP, Wyoming, USA - YL17G09_0 | ecosystem: Environmental > Aquatic > Freshwater > Lake > Sediment | place: USA: Wyoming | collected... | reverse complement strand
GAATGTCCGCTTCAGGACGCCCTTCGACCTGGCCCTCGAGACCGCGGCACCCTTCCTCGTTGAACGCGACATCAACCCGATTGGCGACGACCTCGGCGCGCCGCTCATGATGCGGCTGCTGCGCGAACTGCCCGACAGCGTGCCGAGCTACTTCCGCCATCTGGCCGCACACCCGACGATGGGGGCGGCGCTCTGGTCGTCGATGGTGGAACTACGCCTCGCAGGCCTCTCCGCGCGCGACCTGTCGCCGGACGCCTTCGAGCATCCCGCCAAGCACGCGGAGCTTCAAGCGCTTCTGGCCGCCTACGAGGCGTGGCTCGTCGATAGCCGCCGCGCCGATGCGGCCTCGATCTTCACTGAAGCGCTGAACCACGTCGCGGCGTGCAAGGTGCGGCCCTCGGATATCGTACTGGCATTTCCTGACGCGCTCTGGGCACCGCTCGTCAGGCACTTCATCGATGCGCTGCCTGGCACCAGGATCGCGCCCCACCTGCCCCGCATCCCGGGCCCTCCACTCCCCCGCCGGCTCACAGCGGTCCCGCGCGCGGAACAACCTCCGACCTCGCCGCTCGCGAACCTGACCGAGCCTGGCGACCGCGAGAGCGACGCGCCGGAGACGAGCGTGACACTGTTCCATGCCGGCGGGGCCGACGCAGAAGTCGAAGAAGTCTTCCGCCGGATCCTGCATGCGCCCGGCGGCTCTCTCCGGCTCGATGATGTCGAGATCGCGTGCGCCTCGACCGACTATCCGGTCCTCGTCTGGCAGAAGGCGCAGCGCTACGGCTGGCCCGTCACGCTCGCATCGGGCCTGCCGGGGACAGCCACTCGCCCGGTGCGCGCGTTGCTCGCCTGGTGCCACTGGGTCGCCAACGGCTTCGCGGCAAGCGACCTTCGCCAGATGCTGAGCTCCGGCGACATCCGGGTGGAGATTCCCGATGGCCCGGGAAGCGCCTACGCGGCCAGCCTGCTGCTGCGCGCCGCGCCCACATGGGGCCGCCGTACCTACACGATTGCGCTCGACGCGTTCGCGGCCGATGAGCGGGAACGCGCTGACGACCCGGAGAACGATGATGATGCTCGGCAGAAGCACCTGCGCCGGGCGAGCCAGGCTGAGCTGCTGCGCGTCTGGATCGAAAGCCTGCTGGCGTTGATTCCGGATACCGAGGCCAGTGAGGTGCCTCAGCAGACGCTGATCGGCGCGGCAGCCGACTTCGTCGACCGGGCGGCCTCTGTTGAGAACGAGGCTGACGGCCAGGCCGCGAAAGCCGTCAAGGACGCCCTGCTGGAACTGCGTTCGCTGGGCGATGCGCAGACCTCTGTGGCCGCGGCGCTGATCCTGGTCCGCGCCGCGCTCGCCGGCGTGCGCGTGGCGTCGAACCGCGCACGACCGGGGCACCTCCACGTGTCCGCGCTGGCGCGCGCCGGCTACGCCGGCCGGCGCCGCACCTTCGTCGTCGGCCTGCAGGAAGGCCAGGTCTTCCCTTCGCCGTTCGAAGATCCCGTGCTGCTCGACGTGGAGCGCCGCCGTATTCACCATGCGCTGCCGTCGTCAGCCGACCGCACGGCGGAGGCGGTCTACAACGTGGTCTCGCGACTTGCCGTTCTGCCCGGCTCGAACGCGCCGGGCGCGCCGGCTATCTGCCTGAGCTGCTCCTGCCGGGATCTGCGTGATGCCCGCCAGACGTTTCCTTCGTGGCTCATGCTGCAGGCGTTCCGCCTGACGCAGCCGCCGGGAGAGGTAACCTACAAGCAGTTGAACGAGGCGTTGGGCGAGCCGAAGTCCCAGGTACCGCCGGTGCCCGGCGCCGCACTTGATGACGCCGGCTGGTGGCTGAACAGTCTCAAGGGAATGGGAAGGGCCGGCATCGACCGGGTCTACGCAGCGTTCCCGGATCTCACGCAGGGAGCGTTCGCAGAAGCAGAGCGCGCCTCCGACCGGTTCACGGTGTTCGATGGCCTGGTCACGGCGGCGGCGGAACGGCTCGACCCGCGCCGAACCGAGCGCGGCGCGTCTTCATCGGGCCTGGAGCTGCTCGGGGCGTGCCCGTTCAAGTACTTCTTGCAGTACGGCCTGAGCCTCGAGGCTCTTGAAGAGGAAGAGCGCGACCCGGACGAGTGGCTTGGCCCGACGACCCGGGGCGGTCTCCTCCACGAGCTCTACGCGACGACGATGCGGGAGCTCCGGCGACAGAAACGGAACGCCGATCCGCCCCGCGATTTTCCCTGGTTGGCAGCGCGTGCCGGCGAGAGGCTGGCCGAGTTGCGCGAGTCGATGCCGCCGCCATCGGAGGGAGTCTTTTCGCGGGAACGCGACGCGCTGCTGCGAGACCTCGAGCTCTTCCTCGAACTGGAGCAGGAAGCGGCCAAGACCGGCGTCAGGCCCGTTGCGTTCGAAGTGGGCTTTGCCGCGCGGGGCGAGGGCGGAGGCGAGCCGATGGATCAGGCCGGTCCCGTGACGATCACGCTGCCGGGGCTCACGTTCCCTTTGCGCGGGCGGATCGATCGCATCGACCGGCTCGCGGACGGCACTTACGAAGTGGTCGACTACAAGACGGGCTCGTTCTATCGCCCGAAGTTCCGAAAGGTGTTCCGCAACGGCCGGCTGCTGCAGCACGTGCTGTATGCCCACGCTGCCGAATCGCTGCTGCAGCGCCACAACGATCCGAAGGCCAGCGTCGTGGCCGGCCGCTACAGCTTCCCTGCGGTGAAAGGGGCCGGGCAGTCCATGTGGATTCCCCGTCCGAAGCCACCCGAGACCGCGGCCGCCCTCAGGGAACTACTGGACATTGCCGGGAACGGCGCGTTCATGACGACAACGCGTAAGGGGAAAGACAGCGACTGCAAGTTCTGCAAGCTCGGTCCGCTGTGCGGCGGCGACAACACCGTCGAGCGGGCTGGGGTGAAGCTCACGAACACCGCGAACAAGGCGCTCGCGCCGTTCCGTACGCTGCAGGGAAAAGAATATGAGTAAGCGGCCGCTACCCGACCAGGCTGCGCGCGACTTCATCCGCACGCGCCTTGATGTCAACGTACTGGTCGAGGCTGGCGCGGGCACCGGCAAGACCGAGAGCCTGGCCCAGCGCATGGTCGCGGGCATCGTCTCCGGCTACGATGTGTCGCAGATGGCGGCGGTGACGTTCACGCGCAAGGCCGCCGCCGAGCTGCGCGGCCGCTTCCAGGTGGTGCTTGAAAAGCAGCTTACCGAGGAGTCCGACGAGCAGACGAAGGCCAGAATCCGGCAGGCGCTGGCCGGGCTCGAGACGCTCTTTGCCGGCACGATTCATTCGTTCTGTGCGCGCCTGATGCGCGAGCGGCCGGTCGAGGCGGGACTTGCCCCGGGCTTCACAGAGATCGAGGAAGCCGACGACAAGCGGACTCGCAAACAGGCGTGGCGCGACTACCTGGCCCGCGAGCGCGCGCGGGACAACCCCTGGCTGCAGGAACTGCAGGACGCAGACGTTTCGCCGTCCGACCTGGACAATGCGTTCGGTAAGGTGTGCACCTTCGAGGAGGTGGAATTCCCCGCGGGTGATGCACGCAAGCCGGAGGCCGCCAAGGTGTGGAAGGACTACGAGCGATTCCTGAGGAAGCTCCAGGGGTGGCTGACAGGTCCCATACCGGAAGGTACGACATGTCAGGTGCAGGACCGCCTGCGCGAAGGCATCTGGCGCCTAAGGGTGGCCAGACGCGACCACCCCGGCGACCTCGTCGCGCTGCTGGGCAAGTGGGAATCGATGCCTACGCTCGTGCAATATCAATGGAGCGATGACGACGCGGAGAAGAAGCGGATCGATCGGGAAGTGAAGGCGTGCATCCTCGCCTTCCAGGCCGCGACGGTCGAGCCGTTCCTCGCCGCGTGGCGGCAGTATATCTACCGTCTTGCGATGACCCTGCTCGTCGACGCGCGCGCGTTCGCGCGTGACGCGCGGTTCACCGCCCTCACGCTGAACTATGGCGACCTGCTGCAGGGCGCGGCCCGGCTGCTGCGCACCCACCCCGAGGTGCGACGCGCGCTGCAGGGCAAGTACCGCTGGCTCTACGTCGACGAGTTCCAGGACACCGACCCCATCCAGGCCGAGGTGATGCTGTGGCTGGCCAGCGAGGAGGCCACACCGGACACCGCCGCCGACCCCTTCGCGGTTCGTCTCAGGCCCGGGGCCCTCTTCATCGTCGGCGACCCAAAGCAGTCGATCTTCCGGTTCAGGCGCGCCGATATCGAGGTCTACAACCGCGTCCGACAGGTTGTCGAGGCCAACGGCGGAAGCGTGGTCTCGCTTCTGGCGTCGTGGCGCTCGGTGTCGGCGGTCTGCGACTGGGCGACTACCGCTTTCAACGGCGTCTTCCCGGCGGCGTCCACGCCGCACCAGGCCGCGTTCCAGGCGCTCACGCCCGTCGAGCCGAAGCCCGGAGGCGGCGTACGGGTGCTGGATCACCCGGGGACGATCAAGAACGCGGACGTCATCACGGCCGATGCAGAAGCCATTGCGGACTACATCACGGCCACGTGCGGCTCGGGCGACAACAAGCCCGGCGACTTCCTGGTGCTGATTTGGAAGAAGAAGCGGCTCGCCTACTATGCCGCGGCGCTCGAGGCGCGGCAGATCCCGATCGAGGTGTCCGGCGGCGGTACGCTCGGAGAATCGAAGGAAGTGCGCGCGCTTACTGCGCTCTTGCACGCGGTGGGCGACCCGGACGATGCCGTACGCGTCGTGGCGGTGTTACGGGGACTCTTCTTCGGCATCAGCGACGAAGAACTCTACCAGCACAAGCTAAACGGTGGCTGGTTCACGGTAGACCGGAAGCCGCGAAGTGACGATGACGAGGAGCGCGGACATGCCCGGGTGCGAGCGGCGCTCCGATCGCTGGCGGAGATGACGGAGCTGACGCGCACGCTGCCGGCGCCGGCCGCCGTCGAACGCATCCTCGAATCAACGGGATTCCTGGCGATGGCCGCCGCCAGTACGCCCGGCGCGGCGGAGGCCGGCGACCTGATGCAGGTCGTCGACCGCGTGCGGGCGGCCACGGAGGAGGGCGGCACCCTCGCCGATGCCGTCAGCGCCCTCGAAGAGGATATCGACGCCGGCGACGTGGAATCGTGGCCGCTCGAGCCGGGCCGTACCGACGTCGTGCGGGTGATGAACCTGCATAAGGCCAAGGGACTGGAAGCGAAGGTCGTGTTCCTGGCCGACCCGTGCGGCGGGTTCGACAGTGAGGCGGACATGCGCATCGACCGCCGGGAGGGCCGGGCAACCGGTCACCTCCAGATTGTCTGGAAACCCGAGGACAACAAAGGCGCGACCAAACTGATTGGCGAACCTGTCGGATGGCCCGCATGTCAGGCAGCCGAGCAACCGTTCCTCGACGCGGAGGCGGACCGGCTGCGCTACGTGGCCGCGACCCGCGCCAGAGACCTGCTGGTTATCAGCCGCTGGATGAAGGAGGGCAAGAAGAAGCCCTGGACCGCCTTCGACCCATTCCTCAGCGGCATCCCTGCGCTCGAGATGCCGAAGAAGCCGAAGGCCTCAGCGCCGACGAAGAGCGACCTCACAGAAAAGACACGGAAGCGCCTTGCCGCGGAGCGCGATGCGCGGCTGGAGGCCTCACAGGTGTCCTCGTACAGCGTTGAATCGGTGACCGGACTCACCCATCGCAATATCGTCGTACGGGAGGACGACCCGGCCAGGATCTTGCGCGGCGCGGCGACGGGCGCCGAGTTCGGCGATCTCGTCCACAAACTGCTCGAATACGCGATGCGGCAGCGAGCTGGCCTGCCGGATGTCGAGCGATTCGCGAACTGGCTCACGTTCCAGGACGAGGAACTAAAGACTGCTGTGCCTGAAGCCGTCGCTGCCGTCGGGCGCGTGATGGCATCGGACGTGTGGCGGCAGGCGCAGAACTCCGCCGACTGCGACGTCGAAATCCCGTTCACGCTTGTCACCGAGGCCGCCGATGGCACCCCTGCCCTGCTGGCCGGCGTCATCGACCTCGCCTACCGCTCCGCTGAGGGCTGGTGCGTCGTCGACTACAAGACCGATCAGCTGTCGGAGCGCGGTGCGACCGAACTGCTAGAGCGGTATGCGGGCCAACTGGAGAGTTATCGTCGGGCGTGGACCGAACTCAGCGGAGACTCAGGCGTCCGCGTTGGGATCCACGCGGTTCGTTCGGGCGAAACGCTGTGGAAGCCATGATCCCAGACCTCTCCACCTTTGGCGTCCTCCTGTGACCTGCCCTGTCACACCTCGCCTCTAGACTGCCTGTAGACCCGGGTGGCGCGCCAGCAAGATTGACGACGCGCGTTCCCGAGGGCTATAGAAGGAGCAGTCATGGATCCCATCATTGCGGCGCTCGACCAGCTCGAGCTCGGCACACCCATCACGGCAGCGAACCTGACGATGTACCCCCTCCTGCTGCCAGCGGAGTCTGCGCCAGGGTATCTCACCCTCGACGAGGCGCTCGCCGCGGGTCTCGCCTCCGTCACGGAGGTCTCGGAAGCCGGCAGTGTCCCGGAGCTCCTGGTGAAGAACGGCGCCGCGCAGCCCGTGCTCATCCTGGACGGCGAAGAGCTCGTCGGCGCCAAACAGAACCGCATCGTCAATCTCACGATCCTCGTGGCGGCCGAGCAGTCGCTCCACATTCCGGTCTCGTGTGTGGAGGCGGGACGCTGGGCGCGCCGCTCGCGCGAGTTCGCGGCGGCCGGGCGGGCGCACTACGCCACGGGCCGGGCGCGGAAGCTGGAACAGGTGTCGTGCGCCATGCGTTCCTCCGGGACGCGGGAGGCCGATCAGGGCGACGTGTGGCAGGACATCGATGAGAAGTCACACCGGATGAAGGCTGGCTCGGCAACGCACGCGGCGGCCGCGATGTACGAGCGCTCGCAGTCGAAGCTGGATGAGTTCCTCGAGCATCTCGTGGCGTTCCCGGCGTCGGCTCACGCCGTGTGGGAGGGGTAGCGTCGTTCGAAACAAGGCAGACATCCAGAGCGGTGCGCCCGCGAGGCGCACCCGGCAACCTGGCCGGACAGCCAAGGTGCCATCGCGCCCACTCCGGCGCGGATGTGATCCCGGAGACGGGGTAACCAAAGTGTCCAGCCAAGTCGACCTTGGCCTCTGGATGTCCTTCGAGAGGAGGACATCGTGACTGACATCGGCCATTCAAGTCCGTCTGGTTCTGATCCCGAGCCCTGCCCGCTCGGCACGCGCTGGGCGGGCTGGAATATCAACGTCTTCATGCGAGGCGCTTCCGGCGGAGAGCATCTGACGCCCGAGGAGCGCGAGGTTGTCCGTCGCGCCAGGCGACGGCGTCTCACTTGGAAACCGATCTCGCCACAGCCCGTCGAGTGGTCTGTTGGCCCGGGCGACGCCACACGGCTCGCCGATGGCGATGGCCTTCTTAGTCGCCGACGCCACCTGCATGCGTCGACCACCGTCGGCACGCGGTCGATTCATATCGACTGGGCGACGGGCATGGGAGGCGGCCCCGGCTTCTCCTACAAGCTGGTGCACATCTACGTGGACGGCGCACTGGTGGACGAATCCGCGCATGGCGGGTCTTCGCTGGGCTTCACCCTCTGGGGCGGCCCGGCACTGGCCATCATCCGCCGCGAACTGGCTATTGGTGTCGCGTCCGATTGGTTCCGGGGTGCCGGCCCGCCCACCGTCTGGCTGATGACACCGGACCGAGGCGAATGATGGGTCAGCCTTTCCGAGAGTGTCCATGACATCGGATCAAGCCCACCCGTCAGTCATACCTTGTCGGATCGAATTCATGAGGTGTTTCTGAACGTGCCCGAACGTGCGCATCGGTAGCTGCCCGCGTTCAGATTGTCGCGGAACGAGCCGCTACTGTGAGCTCGTAGGATCGAGCGATCCATAGCGATGCCACCGCAACCGCACTTGTGATATCGTCGGCGCTGCCAACATAGAGAAGCGGGTGGGACACTGGTGACTACTGATTCGACCGTTGACTTTGCGGCGTTGCTGGAACTCCGCTCATGGGACGGCCTCGTGAGCCTTGAAGACGCCCTCCGCGCCCTTCAGGCGCGGCCGAACTTCTTCACGGTCGTCGGCCGCATTCTAAAGAACGAAGCCGTGCACAGCGACATGCTCCGCTGGCTCCTCGATCCGACGGCCTGGCACGGCTTGGGCGACGGCTTCGCACGGAGATTTGTGAAGGCGGTCTTGGCCGAGTGCGGTCAGCATGTTGACTCGCCTGTTGAAGTCGACCAGGTCCACAGGGAATTCAGCACTGGCAGAGGGCCTATCGACCTTCTCGTGACGTTGAAGCCGTGCGGAAGGATCATCGCACTCGGGATTGAAAACAAGATCGACTCGCCCGAATCAGAACGTCAGCTCGTTGGCTACGGAGAGGGTCTCGAAGAATGCTTCGGGCAAGGCAACGTCGCGATTGCATTCTTGACGCCTGGGCGCAGGGAGCCGAACGAGCGGCCGAAGTGCCCGTTCGCCAGCGTTGGATACCAAACGGTGACTGAGCTACTGGACGCTGCCATCAGCGCAGCGCCCCCCAAGAGTGGCGGTGCAATTGGCCTCCAGCTCGCAGCGCAGTACCTCGACGTATTGAGGACGAACGTTATGAAAGAACCGACCGAGATCGACAGGATCTGTAGCGAACTCTACAAAGAGCACCCACGCGCCTGGCAGGCGCTTCGCCGCCGCCTTCCGTCAGAGCGTGACGAGTTGCACGCCAGGCTCGGGTTGGCCATCTGCAGGCGCTTCACACAAGCCCATCAGGGCGAATGGCGGTTCTCGGTAAGGCGGGAGGACTACACCCGAGTGTATCGTCCCGCGTGGCGGAAGCTCGGCACCAGCGAGGACGATTTGGTCATCGGACTCAGCGAAAGCTCGAAATTCTACGATCCGAAGTACGCCGCCGTCCATTTGCGAGTGGGCATCGACACCCTCGGCGACGAGGCAGGCGAGCGGTTCCGGTATAGGGCCCGCATCAAGGTTCACACCAAGCAGGCTCCGGCCGACCTTCGCGAGGCCGTCCGCCAGGTGCTCGGAAACATCAATGGAGTCAAGGTTCCTGACCGCGATGACCAGCACCAGTTCATGATTCCCGTAAAATCCACTTCCAGGATGCCCTCAGTCGATGACAGACCCGACAACGTCGTCGACTGGATCATGGGGCTGAGGCGGTTCGAAGAGGCTGTGAAGGCACTCGATTCCGTTCTCGGAAAGGAGTGAAGCCTCCGCCAACGTAGCTTCTCGGCACCGTCTCTAGAATGTCTCCAAGACTGGGATCGATTCCGGAGTACCTGGTTGTACCAGAGCGGACAGTGGACAGCGGTGGAAGCGCCGGACGGTCAATCAGTTGCAGCCAGAAGTCGTGCGCCATCAACCTGTTACGAGAAACCCGTCTTTAGGGTTCGACTCCCGCCGCCTCCACCAGCCTTCGCTCGCCTGCGGGTGCCTGACGCCCGTCCTCGGCGAGCTACGGCTCGGTAAACCACCCGACATGCGAGCCCAACGGGACGGTTGCCTCGCAGGCGCACGAGCAGGCTGGTGCCGCGCCGTAGCTGGCGGAGGAAGAGTTCGAGCCGGACGCCAGCGAAGGCAACACCTTCTATTCATCGGCTCCTCCGAGGCTCACGCCACCCTCAGGCGCCTGGCGCTGGCGCACTTGGTTTCCAGCGACGTGACGGGCAACCGGCCGCTGGGAGAGTCCGTGCTGAATTTCCTACTGCATGGGCTGAAGTACGCCTTTCCGGCGAAGCGAGGAGCGGTGACCCGTGGAGTGCCAACTTCGTATGCCGCGCCGCGTTATCTCACGTTTGCAGCCAGCCTCTCCGTCTCCGCGACACCGTTGCGACCTTCCGGCAGGTTGGCAAACCCACCGATGAAGGTCCCTTTGCGGAACACGCACATTCCGTTCAAGTACCTATCGCTGGCCGTGAACGCCTCGTCGGCGATTGGAGCCGGCGACGTCTGACCGAAGCGCTCCCTGAGCTTCGCGAACACCTGTGCGGCGGCTTCCGGCGACGATTCCCGCACCAGGAAACCCTTGCCGGGCTGGTACTGGGCGACGTAACCGCGCTTCAGCAGCCGCAGCCCCAGAACGCTCTCCGGCACCAGCCGGATCGAATCAGGGATCAGGTTCTCGGTCGGGAACCAGCCGAACGCGTCGGGGAGCGTTGTCCGCCCCTGGATGTCCTTCTCGATGATGGCAAGGAAGGCCCTCAAGGTTGCCGAATGATCATCTTCCGGGTTGGCGGAGATCTCGACGTAGTACTTGTCCTTGGTGAAAATCCCTTTCCTCTGCGCCACCTGGCCGGTCACGCCGATCTTGTCCGTCGGCAGCCGCGGATCGCGCGTGGACGTGAACATGCCGTAGGCGAACTCGGTGTCCTCGAATTCCGATATGTCGATGTTGAGGGTCGTTTCGCCGAACGCGCAGGTGATCCCCTTCATGCCCACGAAATGGTAGAGCAGGTACGCCTCAGCGTTCCCGTCCATGTACTCGAAGAGGTTGTCGGCGTCGAAACTGCGGGCCGCGCCTTGCTGGCTCCAGCCGGGGACGGCCGTGCACGGGGGCATCTGGGCCATCGCCGTCCCCGCGGACATCAGAAGCGATACGACGAAGACAACCGACTTCATGCCAGAAGCTCCTGCGCCGTCTGCAGCCGTTCGGTCACTCGGACCCCGTTGGGGCAGTGAATCGGGCAGGTCGCGCAGTCTTGGCAGCGCACAGCCCTGATCTCCGCCGGCAACGACAGGAAGCTTTCGCGCGCCAGATGGAACTGGCCGTAGCCATCCGAATAGCTGGCGAACCGGATCACATCGGAAACCGGCAACCCTTTCGGGCACCGGCCCGAGCAGCTGCCGCACATCCTGCAATACAGCGGGCTGATGTGCTCCAACTGTGCCATGAGGATCTTCTGGTCCGCGTCGGCGAACGCGACCGACATGGCCTTCAGGTTCTCCTCAAGCTGCTCGTTGTCCGTGATGCTCGGAATGGTCGTGGCGACATCCTTGTTCTTCAGCACCCACTTCAGGGCGGCGAGCATCGCGCCCTCCCGTTTCAGGATCTCGAGCTGCTTGTCGCCCGGTTTCGCCCTGCGGAAACCGCCGGCCATCACCTTCATCGCGACGATCCCGATGCCCTGCTTCACCGCGGCGGCGATGAGCTCGTCCATCTTGGGGTCCATCGTGAAGTTGTAGGAAGTCAGGATCACGTCGAAATGGGGCATCTTCTGGATCACAGCGGGGAAGAGCTCCGGCTGCCCCCCGTGCGTGCTCACGCCGACGAACCGCGTCTTGCCGGCCTTCTTGGCAATCTCCTGCGCTTCCAGCAGTTCGTCCGTCAGATCTTCCGGCTTGCTCTTGCCGTGCAGGTACCAGACGTCCACGTGATCGGTCCCGAGCTCCGCGAGGCTCGTGTCGATGTGCTTCAGGGCCTCCTCTTTGGTCTTCGCGCCCGTCTTCGTGGACAGGGTGATGCTGTTCCGCTTCGACTTGAGCGCGGCGCCGACCATCCTCTCGTTGTTCCCGTTCTGGTAGCCTCGCGCGGAATCGAAGTACGTGATGCCGATGTCCGCCGCCCTCTCGATGACGCTCGGATCCGACGTGATCATGCAGCCGAATCCGACACTCGTCACTTTCAGTCCTGTCTTTCCGAGCACGCGATAGCTGAGTCCGGAATTGGGCGGAGGAAGCCTGGGCGCCTGCTGCACCTTGCCGACCGACGCGAGTGCGACGGCCGGCAGCGCGAGTGCGGCCGCTGCCAGGAAATCTCTCCGCGACGATGTGTCTGCCATATGCCCCCCTGTAGATGACCCGGCCATTCGACTTCGTTCCGCTGCTCTCCCTAGACGATCTCCACCGGGTAGTGCTCGAAGATGGGCCGGTTCCAACCGAGGTTGGGCGGCATCTCCTCCATCGGCCCGCGCCATTTCAACATCAGCTCGATGTCGGGGTGCAGGCGGTACTCCTTCTTCACCGACGCGATCGACGCGCCGCGCAGGTCGATCCTGGAGAGATCCGCCTGCCCGAGTCCGACCTCGCCGCTGTATTTCAGCCATCCCAGCCAGCCCGCGTCGACGCCCATGCACTCCGCGCCCACGCGGTCGGCCGCGACGTAGTCCGTCGACGCGATGGCCAGACGCGACGGGACGGGTGTGCCTGCAGCGGGCCCGTTGCCCTCCATCCCCTCGAAGCCGTCGATGATGGTGGCGCCCCAGTTCGGCTGCAGCCGCTGCGCGGTCAGGAACATGTTGTACAGGCTCTGGCGGATGCCGACGTGGTATCGGCGCTTGTCGTTCCACCGTGCCGTTTCCTTGGGTGCCTGGTGCAGCGGCGCGCCCAGGACCATGTTCTTGATCGAGAGCGTGACGACGGCGATGTTGTGCGTCTTCATGCAGGCGGCGCCAAAGACGAAAGCGTCGGGGTCGACCAGGCGCGCGGCCAGGCGCACCGGGGCGACGTGAATGTCGAAGTCGATGAGGGGCAGAAGAACGTACTTGGCCTCCTCGTTGAGATCGAGCAGGCTGATCTTCTTGTACTCCCTGGTCAGGGCGGTGTACTTGAAGTTGTCGAATCCCTGCATCGTGTTGCCCGCCGAGGACTCCGCGATGATCACGGGGCCTTTGAAGCGGGGCGCCAGGTAGTCGAGGATGCCGCGCAGCGCGTCGGCATGGCTAGCGCCCAGCTGGTTGGTCGTGGTCACATTGTTCGGTTTGACGATGACGTATTTCTTCCGCGCGAGCCTTGGCCGAATCTGCTCGTCGATTGCCAGCAGGGCCTCGTGCACGTTCTTGCGCCGGTCTTCGCCGTGGACGAGCGAGACGGTCGAGCGCGTCTGGAGGGCGGGAAACGGCTCGGGGTGTCCCCCGAAGCCGCGATTCCGGCCGGGTCTTGGCACGGGTGCTGGTGCCTGCGGCGGCTGGGCCGAAGCCAGTCGGCTGCCCAGCATGGCTCCTGCGGCGGCTCCCGCCAGGTGAAACAGGCTCCTGCGTGAAAAGGCGACGGACATGACGCTCCTCCTGCGTGGATGGCAGTACGAGTCAGTTATATTAGCCTTCTTCAACCCGGTATCAGCCAGGGCGCAACGTAAGCGTAGAACATGACGACGAGCCCGACGAGCGACGCGAGCACGAGGCTGTGCCAGAAGACCGCCTTCCACACCTCGGCCTCCCGGCCCTCGAGCCGGCAGGCGGTCGAGGCCACGACGATGCTCTGGGCGTCGATCATCTTCCCCATGACGCCTCCGGCGGAGTTGGCCGACGCCATGAGCACGGGCGAGATGCCGAGCTGCTCCGCGGTGACCTTCTGCAGCTTTCCGAAGAGCGCGTTCGATCCGGCATCGGTTCCGGTCAGCGCGACGCCCAGCCAGCCGAGGAGCGTGCCGAAGAACGGGTAGGTCCAGCCCGTGCGGGTGAGCGACAGGCCCATCACGGTGTCCATGCCCGCGTACTTCGTGATGTAGGCGAGGCCCACCATGAAGCTGATGGCGAGCCAGGCCGGCAGGATGAACGAGAAGGGGGGCAGGATCCGGCCGACCATGGCGTTCAGCTGCGGGATGGGGAGCCCGGTGACCCCGTTCAGGACCCGGACGGGGCTTCCCACGCCCCCCACGCCACCGGCGCCGTGTTGGCGAGGAGGCACAGCGTCGCCGCCTGGAAGTGCGGGAAGCCGAGGCCGATGTGAAACGAGCCCGCGATCGCCACCGGCGCTCCTCCGCCCCCGCTGCCCTCGAGGAAGGCCCCGAAGCAGAAGGCGATGAGGATGACCTGGAGGCGCCGGTCCGAGGAGACGCCGGCGATCGACTCTTTCATCACCTGGAACTGCCCGGTCTCGACCGCGACGTTGTAGAGGTAGATCGAGGCGATGACGATCCAGGCGATCCGGAAGAAGCCAAAGACGAAGCCGTTGACCCCGGCGGCGGCGATCATCGGTGCCGGCATGCGGAAGATGACCGCGGCGAGCACGACGGCCATCAGGAAGCCGCAGAAAGCCGAGACCCACACGCGCTTTCACAGGACGAGCAGCACGAAGAAGAGGGTGACGACCGGCAGCGCGGAGACGAGGGTGGAGAGGGGCCACCAGCCGAGGGGGTCGTAGATCTGGTTCCAGATCACGTGGTGCTCCTGGTGTCCCCAACGACTTCGGAGGGTTGCCCCGCTCCGCCCTAGAGACGCCCGAACTTGGCGATCGCGTCCGTGAGGGACTTGAACCGCTCGATGAACGGGTACATCGAGTGTTCGGTGTTGTCCAGGTCCTGGGCCTTCTTCAGGACCTCCGCTGCCTTCTCGAGGGGCACGACGACGACGCCGTCTTCGTCCGCGGTGATGATGTCCTTCGGCCTGACGGTCACACCCGCGCACGTCACAGGGATGTTGACGCCAACGCAGCGGTAGTGGCCGACCGTGGTGCCGGGCGACACGCCGCGAGCGTAGACGGGAAACTGAATCCGCTGGATCTGCGGAAGATCCCGGATGGAGGCGTCCACGATGGCCCCGGCAAAACCGCGGACTTTCATCGCGGTAGCCATCAGACCGCCGACGGCGCGCCGCGAGCCCCCTTGGCCGAGAGTCTTCTGGGCGCCGGCGCACGATCGATCCGGCGTGAGAATCGCGGGGCTACGTAATATCATGGTGCCGCACTCGTCGACGCGCACCCGAAGAAGCGGCTCGAGGCACCCCGCGAGAGGAAGGGAAATCGAGAAATGAGCCACGCATGCATCTCCCGACGCCGCTTCATGGCGGGCATCGGCGCGACGTCGCTCGCCGGTTCGGCGGCATCCGCAGCTGGCGGCCGCGGCGCCAAGGCCGAGCGCCAGCAGGCATCGCGCGGGGACGCGCCGAAGATCTGCATGGGGACGTCCAGCCGCGCCAGCGACTCCGACATGCGC
>Ga0315283_10002722_pt1 | contig 14868 bp, 9 predicted proteins | sample YL17G09_0_MG_FD_204541 | JGI IMG/M metagenome (GOLD analysis project Ga0315283, IMG submission 204541) | Sediment microbial communities from Yellowstone Lake, YNP, Wyoming, USA - YL17G09_0 | ecosystem: Environmental > Aquatic > Freshwater > Lake > Sediment | place: USA: Wyoming | collected... | reverse complement strand
TCCAGCGGTGAGGAGGCGGCGGCGTACCTGAAGGAGCATACGGTGGATCTCCTGGTTCTGGACATGATTATGGACCCGGGCATGGATGGCCTGGACACCTACCGAAACGTCCTTGAGATCCATCCGCACCAGAAGGCGATCATCGTGAGCGGTTTTTCGGAGTCGGATCGGGTGCATGATGCCCAGGCCCTGGGAGCGGGCGCCTATGTGAGAAAGCCCTATGTTATAGAAAAACTGGGACTGGCCGTGAGGAATGAGTTGGATAGAAAATAGATGACGGCAATCAAAACGATTCAGGAAATCCGCCCTCGCCCCCCTTTGACATAGGGGGCATGGGGGGATTTTCATCTTCTTCTTTGGTTTCCGGGGGATCTGTAGGTTTTTCCCGTTTGATATTGAACAGTTCTATAATGCCTTCCGGGCGGAAAGCCCCGTGCAGGGGGTTGGTGCCAAGATGGCGCCGTTTCACAGGATCACCCCCTTGCCGCGGAGCTCGGCGATCTCATCATCATCCAGACCGAGCAGCGCCCCAAAGACATAGGGATTGTGCTCTCCCAGAAGGGGGGCACAGACCATGGGGATTGCCATATCGCTGATCTTCCAGGGGAGCCCCACGAGTTCCAGTGCGCCGATTTCGGGGTGGTCCACTCTGACAAAGGCCTGACGCGCCTGGAGATGGCGGTCCGCGTAGAGGTCTGCCGCATCCCGGGAGGGGGCGGCCGCCAGTCCTGCCTGGCAAAGCTCGCTCGCCACCCAGTCGCGGTCCCTTATCCTGGTCCAGGACTCGACGATGGCGTCGAGTTCCCTTTCATTCTCCTTGCGGGCCGTCATGGTGGCGAACCGGGAATCGGCGGCGAGTTCCGGCCGGCCGATGATGCGGGTCAAAAGGGCAAATTCCTCGTCGGAATGGACCTCCAGGGCCAGCCAGCGGTCCACCCCCCAGCACCGATAAACGTTATGGGGGGCATAGCGCGGATGGGCATTGCCCGTCCGCTCCGCAATCCGGCCATTCATTTCATAGCCTAAAAGCAGCTCTCCGATCAGTGAACTCACGCCCTCGCATTGAGAGAAGTCAATGAACTGGCCCTCGCCGGTCCGCATCCGGTGATGGAGGGCCGCTACGGCGGAGAAGGCCGTCGCCGTGGCGTTCATGAGGTCCGCATCGCCCGGCGTACCGTGGCTGGGCGCATCGTCCGGGTGTCCCGTCACATAGGCGAGACCGCCGATGGCCTGGTGGATCGTTGCATAGCCGAGGTATTGGGCCTCGGGCCCGACCTGGCCGCGGCCGGAGGTGGAAACGACAACGATGTCCGGACGGATTTTCATCAGCTCCCCGTATCCCAGTCCCAGCTTGCCCATGGCCCCCGGCCGCAGGTTATCGACGACCACATCGCTGATCGCCGCCAGCCGCCGGACAAGGGCGATGCCTTCGGGAACGGACAGATCGATGGTGATGCTCTTTTTGTTGCGGTTCAGCGAATTATAGGGCATCCCCTGGTTGGGCGGGACCCGGAAGGGCGCCGGTTCGGGAAGGGGCCACACGACATAGCGGCGGGTGAGATCCGTCCGGTTATGGCTTTCGATTCGAATCACCTCCGCCCCGAGGCTGGCCAGGAGCATGCAGGCATAGGGTCCGGCCCAGACCCAGCAGAATTCCAGGACGCGTATCCCCGCCAGGGGAAGTTTCTTTTCCTCCGGCGCCGGCGCTTCCCGATTGTCAGCCCCTTGCCCTCTAGACATCACCTCAGACTGTTCAGAGCCGAGAACCGCCCTGCGGATATCCTCGTTATGCTGGCCGAGCAGCGGCGCGGGTCCGCCCGCCGCGGGGGGCGATGCCGACATCGTATAGGGCCAGCCGGCATAGCGGTATTTCCCGGCCACGGGATGATCCACCTCGACGAAATAGTCCCTGGCCCGGTACTGCTCATTGGCCATCACTTCCGCCATGGTGTTGAAGGACCCGATGGGGATGGCCAGCTCGCCGATCCGCCGATGGATGTCATTCTTTTTCTGCTCCCTCATCCAGGCCTCCATCTTGGGGGCAATATCCATAAGGTGGTGAATCCGCCAGGTCATATCGTCCCAGTCGTCGGAGGCAAGCCATTCGGGTTTGCCCATGAGTTCCCTCAGGGTTCGGAAATGGTGATCGTCCGCCGCCCCGAGGACGATATAGCCGTCACGGGTCTCCATGCGGCCCATGGCGGGCGGGCGGTCGGGAACGCGATGCCAGGTCATCCCGTGGTAACGGTTGCTCGTGACCAGGGGGGAAACCATTGTCAGGAGGACCTCCTGCTGGGAAATATCGATCAGCTGACCCCGGTCCGTCTCCTTCCGACCGAAAAGCACGCCCGTGACGGCCAGGGCGGCCGTGACGCCGGCATAGTAACCGGCCTGATAGCCCCCTAACTTGACGGGCGGGAGGTCGATATCGACGGCACGGGCGGGCAGGAGGTTGCCGATGCCTCCGGCATGGGTGATCGTCAGTTCATCGGCCCGGGCGCCGGCCCTCGGACCGGTTCGTCCGTAAGGCGTGATGGAGACATAGACGAGTCCCGGATTGATTTCCTGAAGGGCTTCCCAGTCCAGGCCGAGGTCTTGCATGTGTTCGGGAGGATGGTTGTCGATGAGGACATCGGCCCATCGGATCAGCCGCCGGAATACATCGAGATCACCGGCTGTTCCGATGTCAAGGGTCATGCCCCGTTTGCTTGTGTTGACATAGAGGAACAGGGCGCTCCGTTCGGGATGGGGACCGCCGGCAGGAAAGGGACCGCAGAATCGCGCCGGGTCCCCCTCCGGGGGCTCGACCTTGATGACCTCGGCCCCCATATCGCCCAGGAGCTTCCCGCAATAAGGACCGGAAACCATCGTTGCATATTCCAGCACCCGGACGTCTTTTAGCGCTTGTCCAGCCATACGGCAAAACACCCTTTCATTATGACGATCCTATGTCCCTTCCCAACCGGGCGAGGGCGTCAGCTCATTTCGGAATGGGAGTCGACGTCATCAGGTATTTCAGGTCGTCGTCCTCGAAGCGGATCGAAAATCCCGCATAGGGCGAACTGTTGTTCTCGTCGCTGATGAAGTCGTCCCAGCCGCCGGTGAGATAGAGGTGCTTGAAGAGCCGGTATTCGGCGCCGGCCTTCAGGTGGGTTTTGCGGTCCGAGGCGAAGTCGAAGGCCTCGAAGCTGAATTTCAGCTTGTCGTTCAGCGTCAGATAATCGATGCCGACGCCGCCCGTGGATTCCAGAAGCCCCCCCCGCAGCACGAGGTCCTGGTAGCGCTTGGCGATCTGGGCGTTGAAGAGCAGGCCGTCACGGTCCCATTCCTCCACGCGCGTCGTCACGCCGCCCACAGTCGTGTCCTTGGTTGTGCGTTTGCCCCGGGGGTCGCTGACGACCCCAAGGACATAGTATTTATCCTCCTTGGGCTGGATGCGGACATCGAGATAGCTCTTGGCGTCGCTCTTGTCGAAAAGATACTCCCCACGGTAGCTGAGGAAGGTGCGGAACTGTTCCGCCTTGTTCACGTAACGGCTGACGCCGCTGAGGCTCTCGTTCAGGTTGTTGACCGTTTCCTCCTCGTTGATCAGCCTGCCGATGGTCCCCCGCCCCTGGTTGATCTTGTCCGATACTTCCTGCAGCGAGGTCAGGGTTTTATTGAGGCGGTCCACGATCGTCCGGTCCTTGATCAACTGCCCCACATTCCCCTCACCCTTCTGAATGCCTTCGGTGATCTCGCGCATCGATGCGAAAGCCTTCTGCATCTCGCTCGATGCCCCTCTCAGGTTGTCGATGACCTGGGCAACCTTCTCATCGTTGCGGGTCACAACCCCGTTCAGGTTTGCCGTGAGCTGCTTGGTGTTTTCCAGCATCGCCTGCAGCGTGGCCTCGTTGTTCATGACGATCCTGTTGAGATTATGGGTCAACTGCCGGGTGCTCTCCAGGATGCTCCCTATAGAGGCCTCGCCAGCCTTGCCGCCCAGGACGTTGCTGAGCGACCCCGTAACCTTCTTGATATCGTCGGCGATCAGGGCCAGTTGATTGAGGAGCCGGTCAATATCGGCCTGATGTTCGACCTGGCTGATCTGGCCGCCCTGTGCCAGGGGTTCCACGCCCCGGGTGCCCGGATAGATCTCGATGTATTTGTCCCCCAGGATGCCGTGGGTCTTGACGGCGGCCCGGACATCCCGCTCCAGTTCGATGTCGGGATTGATGCGGAGTACCACCAGGGCCTTGCCGTTTCGTAGGCCGATGGACTGGACGCGGCCCACTTCCACACCGGCGATCTGGACCGAGGCATCCCTTTCGAGACCCGCCACGTTGTCGAAGATGACGCTGATTTCGTAGCCTTTCTGGAAACCGAAACCCTGCTGTCCCACCTTGAAGGACATGTAGGCCAGCAGAATCAGCCCCACCAGGACGAACAATCCTACCTTCGCCTCCGTACTTATCGATAACATCAAAACCTCCCCTTGGGGACGTGCTCGGTTGCCTACAGGATCATGATCGGCCCGTTGATACTCCCCGAAAGAAACTGCACCAAGACCGGATCGGTCGATGTCCGGATCACTTCCGGCGTGCCGTACTCGATGATCTTACCCTCATAGAGCATGGCGATCCGATGGCCGATCCGGAATATCGACTCGATGTCATGGCTGATGACGATACAGGTCAGGTTGAAGTTCTTCTGCGTATCCATGATAAGCTGGTTGATGGCCTCCGTCATGACGGGATCGAGCCCTGTGGTCGGTTCATCGAAAAGAACGATCTCGGGACGCAGGGCGATGGCCCTGGCCAGACCGACCCGTTTTTTCATCCCCCCGCTCAATTCGGAAGGCATCTTTTCTTCGACACCCGTCAGTCCCACGGATCTGAGCCTGTCGGAAACGATCTGCCTGATCTCCTTTTCCGTCATCTTGGTGTGCTCGCGCAACGGAAAGGCCACGTTCTCACCGACCGTCATGGAGTCGAACAGGGCGGCCTCCTGGAAGAGCATGCCGAAACGCTTTCTGATCTCGTTGAGATCCCTCTCGTTCAGCTTGGTCATATCGACGTCGTCGATGAGGACCTGGCCGCTGTCCGGTTTCAGCAGACCGATGACGTGCTTGAGCAGGACGCTTTTGCCGCCGCCGCTCCGGCCGATGATGACCGTCGTTTTGCCATCCTCGATATCGAGATTCAGCCCGTCCAGAACCTTCTGTTTCCCGAAGGATTTATGGATATCCACCAGTCTAATCATACCGCTCAATCATACCGCATTCCGGCCGCTCCGCCCGGCCCTGCCGTTACATTCACCAAGATCGCATCCTCGGCCGGACCTTTCCGTTCAGAACATGATCGCCGTCAGGAAGTAATCGCTGATCAGGATCGTGATGGAAGAGAACACCACCGCATCCGTCGTCGCCTTTCCCACACCCTCGGCGCCGCCGCTGGCGTTGAACCCCTTGTAGCAACCGATCACGGACAGGATCAGGCCGAAACAGGCGGCCTTTATCAAACCGTTGTACAGGTCGTTCAAATCGACCATCCGGGTAATATTCTTCAGAAAAACGCCTTCGTTGATATGGAGCAGGTGAACGCCCACGAAATAGCCGCCGATGATTCCCACAAAATCCGAAACGACCGTCAACAGGGGGAGCATGAGGACACCGGCGATGACCCGGGGCACGATCAGGTGCTTGACCGGGTTCGCGGCCATCACATACAGGGCGTCGATCTGTTCCGTCACCCGCATCGTGCCCAGCTCCGCGGCCATGGCAGAACCGGCCCGGGCCGTCACCATGAGAGCGGTCAGCACCGGTCCCAACTCCCTCGTCATGCCCAGGGCAACGGTAGAACCGACCAGGCTTTCGGCGCTGAACATATGAAACCCGTGATAGCTCTGGAGCGCCATCACCATGCCCGTGAAACTGCCCGTCAGGACAACGACGAAGATCGACTTGACCCCTACGAACTCCATCTGTTTGAGGATATTCCGGGCCTTGAGCGGCGGTCTGAACATCCAGGCGACGACGGAAAGAAACAGCAGAAGAATCTTCCCCATCTCTTCCACGCCGGCCATTATGGACCGGCCCAACTCGTCGGCGGCAGCGGAAATCCTGTTCATTTACAGGGCTCCCTTCTTTGCGGCATGGGCTTTCATTGCCCTTTGGATGATCCGGTCAATGAGTCCCGCCTGGGTAATATCGGCAGCCGCCGCCTGGTGGAAGAGGACCGTCGAGGGTGTCATGCCCGGCAGGCTGTTCACCTCCAATACGGCAATGCGCCCGTCGGTCCTCACGAACATGTCGATCCGGGCATACCCCACCAGCCCCAACAGGCGGAAGGTCTCGAGGGCCACCTCCTGGATTCTTTTCAGGACTTCCTCCGGCAGCCTGGCGGGGGTCTTGTTTTCACCCTGGCCGTAGAGAAACTTGTCCTCCAGGGACAGGACATCGTCCGTGGGGATGGTTTCGGAAGGGATAAGGGCCATAGGCCGTCCGTTTTCGATCACCCCGCAGGTTACCTCGGTACCGGCGATGAATTCCTCGACAAGCAGGGTGTTGTCCCACCGGAAGGCCTCATCCATGGCTGCGGGCAGGCCGGTTCGGGCAACGACTTTCTTGACCGCCGTGCTGCAACCCTCCCGGGTGGGTTTGACGACACAGGGGAATCCGATATGGCGCTCAATGGTCCCGAGAATCTCCTCCTGGTCTCCGGTAAGCCACTGCTGCCTGAGTAAAGACAATGAAGAGGGGACATCGATTCCGTTGATGGCGAGAAACCTCCGACAGGCATGTTTGTCCATGCCCAGGGCTGAAGCCAGGACACCGGAGCCGGTATAGGGAATCTTCAGCAGTTCCAGGAGACCCTGGATGCAACCGTCCTCACCGTATTTTCCATGAAGGCCGAGAAAGACAACATCGACGCGCTCTTTCAGCCCTTCGTAGGGGATGGATTCGGCCTCCTGCTCAAGATCCTCCTCGATATCCTTGGTGCTGTTGCGCATCAGGAGCTTGATGGGTATCTCCCAGAAGGACGCACCGCTGTCCATGAAGATGGGAAGGGGTTCGTATTTCTTCCTGTCGATTTTGCTGTAGATGTTTCTCCCGCTCTCCAGGGAAACCTCCTTTTCGGAGGACCATCCCCCCATGATGATCCCGACCCGGAGTCTGCGTTCAGGGTTGTCTTGTAAAGATAACATCGCGTTCTATTCGGCAGGCCTCAGAAACCGACGGTCAGACCGACGTAGGGCCCCGAAAACTCCACATCACCGTAAACGTCACTGATGCCGTCGATTTTCAGCTTCATGATCCGGTAGCCGCCATGGATATCCAGGAAAGGAAAGGGTGTAACCGAGACGTCCGCCATGGCATCGTAGAACATATGGCCGGAATAGCCGATACCGGTTATCTTCGCCCTCGCCTCGAGGATCTTCGCCAAGAGGCCGATATGGGCGCCCACGCCGACCATGGGGATCGGGACGGCCACGGACTGTTCCCAGTTGTTGACCGAACCGGCAGTGTTGGAGACCAGTTTAACATCGGCATCGATATACTTGATCTTGCCGATGAGCCCCAGGGAAAATCCGGCCAGGATATTTTCCATGTTCACAAGGTCGTACTGGTATTCCAGATCCAGCATCTGCAGTTTGAAATCCGATTCCACGAGGGCATTGGCTGCATAGCTTTTCCCCATGAACCGGATATTCCGGCTGATCCTGCTCTCCCCGGCGTAATCGACGGTGGTGTACATGAGACTCAGATGGTGCTTGTCCGTCCCCAGGAAGGCCTCGACCGAGGGAATGCCCTTATTGCCAATGCCGAGATCATCTTTCATATTCATCTCCGTACCGGGGATGAGCTCCGTGTCCACGCGCAGATCCGCTTTCAGCATCGGATACCAGTAATAAACTCTCGCCCCGAATTCGAGGGCATTTGCCGCCGGTGCCAGACCGATCAAAAACGCACAGCCGACAATCAGACAAATACCTGCCAAGATCCGTCTCTTCATGGAAGCCTCCTTATCATTATAATATCCTATATCCTGCTAAATCCCGCTGTATTAAAAGCACAAATGACAAAAAATGAACACAATAGCAAGAAATATTTCCGAATCGCCCGGCAGTTTTATCCATCTGCAGCTTGCCGTCTTCGGAAAGAGGCAGAATAGATTTTTAAAGCGGTCCGCACTTTCCCTTGTGAATTTCCAGAGCGTTATCGATGAGTTCGGAGATGATCATCGAGGGCAGCATCCCGGCACAGGCCGCCTGTTCGAAGAAAAAGGAAGAGGGAGCCATGCCCGAGGAGGAATTGGGGTCCGTGATGAGAATACGACCGTCCTTGAGAAGGAAGCCATCGATCCGCCCATAGGATCGGAAACCCAGGGCATGGAAGGTCCGGACGGCAGCGTCCATGATCCGCTGCGCCACCTCCGGCGCTATCGTCTTGGGGGGCGTGAACTTGCGGCATCGGCCCGGCATGTACTTGTCATCATAGGTGTAATACTCGCTCTGGGGATGAATTTCCGTCAGCGCGAGGGGTTTTGCCGCCCCGTTCGCTTCGAGAACGATGCATGAAAACTCCGTGCCGTCCAGATACTCTTCGATCAGCGCGGCCCGATCCCACTTGAGGGCCTCCTCGACCCCCCAATCAAAGTCCTCATCATTTCCGACCGCCGTGATCCCGATGCTGGAGCCCTCCCGGATCGGTTTCACAAAGAAGGGAAAGGAAAATCGCGAGCGCACCGCTGTCTTGATCTCTTCCCGCTTTTCCCGCCAGGCCTCTTCCTCGATGACCATGCTTTCGGGTACGCCGATGCCCGCCGCGCTGAGTATCTTCTGCTGAATGTGTTTGTCCATTCCCAACGCCGAGGCCAGGACGCCCGGCCCGGTGTAGGGGATGCCCAGGAGCTCCAGAAGGCCCTGGATGCACCCGTCATCGCCGTACTTTCCATGTAAAGCGATGAAGGCGAAGCCGATCTCCTTTCTCAGATCCTCGTAGGCGATCCGTCGCGCCTGCTCTTTCAGGTGTTCCGAGAGGTCCACGGTCGTGTTCTGAGAGATGAGCTGCCAGGGGATGATCCACAGCGCCCCTTCCGGGTCCATGAACAGGGGCACGCCTTCATAGCGCTCGGAATCGAGGTTGTCGTATACATTCCTGCCGCTGTTCAGGGATACCTCCCGCTCTGAAGACATGCCGCCGAAGAGGATACCGACCCTCAGTCTTTTCATACCCCCGCTGCCCCCTTCCTACGAGTCCCAGATGAAGGTCACGCCGCTGTTGGGGAAGATCCAGTCGTCTTCATTGATTTTCAACTTGATCCACTTTCCCTTCTGGCGGCTGACCTGGGGATAGGGATGCTTCCCGGAAAAATAGCTGACCTCGCGCACATTTTTGAAGTCCGTTCCCTCGTAGTCGAAGGAAATATCGAGCCCCCGGGTGGGATAGACAAGATAGACGGAATAGAGGTTGTTGAGCTTCGACTTGAGCGTCACAATCTCGATCTCCACCTTGACCCGGCGATTCAGTTTCTTCTTCAGCCGCTCATCGCCACACCAGAGCTCGTATCCCCGCTCCGTGTAACCGGATGAAATGATGGGAACGTCTTCGTTGTCGATGCGGACCCGGTCGATATGGAAATCGCGCTCCATGACCAGGTCGTCGCCGCGATTGAGCAGCCAGCGGTACTCGCAGCGCTTGTCCTCAAAGAAGGCGGCCAGCTGCTCGTTGTCGAGGGCGCAGCCGATCAGAAAGACATGATCCCGGATCGTCTTGGTGTACTCGATGTGGGTTGTCAGCCGGAAATACTCACCGGTGAGACGCTCCGGCAGGGCGTCCTGACCCGTGATGGTGGAAACGCGGATGTCGTAACGGAAATCCGTCCTGAGTTCCAACTGCCTGTCTTCCTTGCCGAAGAGGGTCTCGAACATCTCGTAGTAGATGGCGTCGCCCAGCTCCGCATTCCGTGCCCGGGTCTGGAAGCAGCGGCGGATGATGTTGTCGATCCGGGAGATGGAGCGTTCCTCATCGGGGATAAAGATCCGCCGCAGCCGCGGTTCGACGGCATTCGCCTTTCCCTTCTGGATATACACCCGTGGCGCCCGCTTCCCCAGGGCACAGAGAACGTCGTAATTGATCGTATTGACACGCCTGGCGATGTCCTCGGCGGTGATGCATTCCCGGCCCTGTCTGCCCATGAGGACGACCTCGTCACCCACCCGGCAGTCACCGATGTCGCTGACGTCGAGGGTGCACATGTCCATAGAGACCCGTCCCACGATGGGAACCCGCCGGCCCCGGATCAGGGCCTCGCCCTGATTGGAGAGCATCAGTCCGTACCCGTCGCCGTATCCCACGGGAATGGTGGCGATGTGGGCCGGACCTTCCGTCCGGTAGGTCCGCCCGTAACCGATGCTGTAGCCCTTCGGGAACTCCTTGAGGAGCACCACCCGGGTCTTGAAGCTCATGACGGGGACGAGAGCCGCTTTGGATCTCGTTTCCGGCGAGGGGTAGATGCCGTAGGACATGAGTCCCGGCCGCACCATATCCATGTGAAAGGCGGGATAGTTGAGCACGGCGCCGCTGTTGGCCATGTGCCGGACGGGGATAGGGATTCCCTTCGCTTCCAGCTTTTCCAGGAACTCCTTGAACAGCCTCCACTGCATCAGGTTGTAGTCGTCCATGATCTCGCTGGAGGACAGATGGGTGAAAACGCCCTCGATGGTGATGTTGGGAAAACCAAGTATTTCCTCAATCATGACGAGGGCTTCGTTGTGCATGGTGCCGCCCCGACCCATTCCCGTATCCACTTCGACATGGATCGGCACCCGGACGCCTGCCTTCCGGCAAGATTGCTGCAATTGCCGGGCAAAGACGAAATCCGAAACGGACGGCGTCAGATCGTACTTGATGATCTCGTTGATTTCCTGCTCTGTGGAGGGACTCAGGATGAGAACGGGGGCAGTGATTCCGCTGACTCGCAACTGCACGCCCTCATCGGCGTTGGCCACGCCCAGGGCACAGGCGCCGTTTCGGAGGGCCACATTGGAGATCTCGATGGCCCCGTGACCATAGGCATCCGCTTTTACAACCTGGAGTATCTTCACATCGGGACCGACGAGCCTCCTCATCTCCTCCCAGTTGCCGGTGAAATTGTCCAGGTCGACCTCTACCCAACTCCGATATTTCTCTCTGCCTGTCAATGACATCTTGTATGCGTATCGGGCTCAGCCATCGTGGCCGGCGGCCTTTTGTCATGCTCCTTATTTCGTGGTCATGGTGAAAACGCCGTCCCATTCACCTTCGGGCGGATTTTCCTTCAGCATCTGGCAGCGTTTGATATAAAGCTCGGAGGGCGGATCTCCGGGCCTTATCTCCAGAACCCTCCGGAAGACGGCAATCGCCTCGTCCCAGAGGCCCTGCTTGTATTTTGCCAGACCCTCCTCAAAAAGATTGACGAAGGCCGTCTTGTCCTGGGACGATGCCCGCTCGCCGATGAGTTCGTAGATCCGGACAGGCAGTTTCTTGCCCTTGACCCGGACGGAATCCAGTTCCCGGCAGAAGAGAGCATCCTTCACGGAGGACTGGGTGAACTCGCTGATCACGATGTTCGTTCCGTATTCCTTGTTGATCCCCTCCAGCCGCGAGCCGAGGTTGACGCTGTCGCCCATGACGGTGTAGTCGAAACGCATTTGCGAACCCATGTTCCCCACCACCATTTCCCCGGTGTTGATGCCGATGCCGATATTGAGAACGGGTCTGCCCTCGGCCAACCACTTCTTTTGCAGCACGCCGAGTTCCGCCATCATGCCCAGGGCCGTCCTGCAGGCGCGCAGAGCGTGATCGGGCTGATCCAGCGGCGCCCCGAAGACGGCCATGATGGCGTCGCCCATATACTTGTCCAGCAGGCCGTCGTACTTGAAGACGATGTCCGTCATCACCGTCAGGTATTCGTTCAGCAGATGGACCAGCTCCTCGGGCGTTAATTTTTCCGAGACGGTGGTGAAACCGCGGATATCGGAAAAGAGTACGGAGAGATCCTTCTTATCCCCGCCCAACTTGAGCTTGGTGGGATCCTTGAGCATCTCGTTGATGACCGAAGCGGTGAGGTAATACTGAAAGGCGCCCCGGATTTTCTTCTTTTCTCGCTCCTCCGTCACGTACCGGTAGACCGTGATTCCCAGATAGACCGTCGCCATCGTCAGAACGGGATAGACCATGTTCAGCCAGGTGTTGAACCGGGAGAAGATCGCCGTGTTGATGATGACGAAGGCCACCATCAGCCCGAGCGCCAGCAGCATCCCCTGAACGGCTCTGAGCCTGGGAACGGCGATGCCCATGATGAAACCGAAGAGAATGATGTTGCAGACATCCAGGAAGGATGTCCAGGCCGAATGCTGGAGAAAGTTCTGGTGGAGGATGTTGTCGATGACCGTGGCATGGATTTCCACCCCCGGATAGACGGCACTGAAGGGCGTCACCCGCAGGTCGTAGATGCCCGTCGCGGTTGCTCCCACAATGACGATCTTGTTGCGTAAGTTCTCCGGAGGCAGCCGGTTATTGAAGACGTCGGAAACCGAGTAATGGGGAAAGGTCCTGGCCGGGCCCATATAATTGATCAGCATCCTCCCCGATTCGTCCGTGGGGATGAGGATCTTTCCCAGTTTCACCCCCTCGACGCCGAAATCGGCCATGTTGAGGGAGAGCATGGGCCAGTCCAGGTACTGCAACAGTATCGACAACGACAGCGACGCATAGTAATTTTCCCCGAACTTGATCACCAGGGGCGACCACCGGATCGATCCGTCACTATCGGGTTGGGCGTTGAAGTAGCCGCTGTTTTCAGCGGCCCTGGAGAGCGGCATCAGGTTCGTTACGGCGGCATAGGCCCGGATCAGAGTGGAATCGTCAGGCGTGGTCTTCGATTGGATCATCTGATAGCGTGAATTGGCGATGCCCTTGTCCTGCTGCAAGATGTCCTTTTCACTGAGGTGGGCGATATCCTTTTGCGAGGTATGGAAGAAATAGCCGAGGGTGATGTTCTTGGCCCTGCCGATTGACCGGGCCAGGGCGGCATCGGTATCGGCCAGCGCTTTTTTTCTTTCAATCATGTCAGAGAGTTTCTTGTCCTTGATCCCGATCTGCTTCACTTCCCGCGTGATCTCGGCAATGGTCTTCAGACTGGAATTCTCATCGGGCTCGGCAAAGACGATATCGAATCCCACCACCTTGGCGCCGTTAGCCTTCAACTTGTCGATGAGCCTGGCTATCGTCGTTCTCGGCCAGGGCCAGCGGCCCAGTTCGCTGAGGCTTTTTTCGTCGATCGTGACGATAACGGTCTCGCCGCCCGTGGCTACCTTGCCCCGGGAGACCATCCGGAGGTCCAGCGCCCCGAGTTCCATGAAGCGGATGAAGGGAATATCCATGAAGAACAGGATCTGGGCAATCAGGATTACAAAGAAGGTTATCTTCAGGGGCGTTATCGCCAGAAGTCTTACCAGCCTCTCGTTCATGAGCATCCCTCCTTGAAATGTTGGGAATCATATCAAACCTGACTTCAAAGTCAAGGCAAAGCATCAACCTCTACGCCCTGTGTCACGCCCTTCTCCCTGACGGCCCTGACGGCCGCCGGCATCACGGCTGAGGGTTTTAAAATCTTGACAAGAGGCCCCCCTTGGGATAAATAAACCCTGCACTTTCCAAGATCGCCTAAACGACCGATTTCCCGAGCCGATGTAGCTCAACGGTAGAGCAGTCGATTCGTAATCGACAGGTTAGCGGTTCAATCCCGCTCATCGGCTCCATTAACATTAAAACAATTGAGCGGTACGCAAGACGGCGATATTTTCCACCTCCCACGTTAATCCAGATGCCAGGCTCAAACTGTTCTGCGACAGTGGCTGTGGAGACGATGAATGGGAACTGACGGATTCAGCGCGAAACCTTTCTCGATCATTTCCTACTTTCATACGTGATCGTGTAAGGCGAGTACTTGAGAAGTATGGGGCAGTCAAAACGGAAAAACTATTCTGCACAGCCGGTGTGACTGAGGGCGGAGAGTGGGTGCGCCTCTACCCTATAAACTATCGATACCTGCCGCTGGAGAGGCAGTACCGAAAGTATCAATGGATTTCGGTATGCCTCTCAGCCGGAGGACATCGTGGCGACACTAGAAAAGAGAGCCGTCGACCTGACATACAGACGATTAAGCTCCTCGGTCCACCTCTACCGACCGATGACCAGTGGGCGGAGCGCCGGCCGCCGTTGCTCTGATCCAGATTGTAGCGTAAAATACCCTCGCCAACTTTCCCAGAACGTGGGATGCTTTTCGCGTAATACTCACTACCCGCTTGATGCGAATCAACGCAGGTGTCGCCGTATGGAAAATAAATTTGTCTCCAATATGCCTGTGGCAAGCTGGAAACGATCTTCAGGACGGAGACAACCGCCAGGAAATGCCTGGACGCGATAAGGAGCGGCATCCTGGAGATTGATGATAAGGATGTGCTGCAACATTAGGCATCGCCGCCCAACGTATGGTTCGCCCAACGTATGGTTGCTGTGGGGATGTGGGGACGTCCATAAAATAATAAACAGGGCCAAATAATAACTAGTATGGTGTCCCCGGAATACCAATCAATAACGGGATCTGCCGCCGGATCTTCCTCCGCCGCCACCACCGCCGCTCCGGTGATCGTCCGAACGGGGGCGGGCCTCATTCACGTTCATCGTCCGGCCCTTAATTTCCTTGCCGTTCAAACCCTCGATGGCGGCCTGGGCCTCTCCCTTCACAGGCATCTCGATGAATCCGAACCCTTTGGACTGGCTGCTGAATTTGTCCTTGATGATGGATGTGGACGTCACCTGCCCGAAGGCCTCAAAAGCCT
>Ga0315283_10002721_pt1 | contig 14869 bp, 13 predicted proteins | sample YL17G09_0_MG_FD_204541 | JGI IMG/M metagenome (GOLD analysis project Ga0315283, IMG submission 204541) | Sediment microbial communities from Yellowstone Lake, YNP, Wyoming, USA - YL17G09_0 | ecosystem: Environmental > Aquatic > Freshwater > Lake > Sediment | place: USA: Wyoming | collected... | reverse complement strand
CTGGATCCTGGTTGTGGGGATCGGAATTACTGAGCATCACCTTTGCACCTTTTCTGTCGAGTTCCCTGAAAAACTGTACCAGGCGGACCTGGTCTTTTTCTGAAAAACCAGTCTTTGTGTAAGAAGTAAACGATGATGTCTGGTTAAGCGGGCGGTAGGGTGGATCAAAATACACAAACGTGCTATCATCCACAAATGACCTGCACCTTGTAAAATCCCCGGATACGATTCGGGTTGTTTTCAGCAACGCGGAAACATTGTTCAGGTTATGACCATTACAAATTTCAGGATTTTTGTATTTCCCAAAAGGTACATTGAATTCTCCTTTCTGGTTCACCCGGAACAGACCATTAAAGCAGGTGCGATTCAGAAAAATAATACAGACAGCCAGCTCTGTCCATATGGGACTGAATCTCTGGAAATTAATCTGGGGTAATTGCCGGTTGAACTCATCCCGGACTTCATAATACAGCAATTTTTTTCCACTTTCATCTTTTGAGCGGTACTCCGATTCAAGGATACCAAGGTTTTCGATCAACTGCTGCACCGCTTTTTTTATGACCTTATAGGTGAGAATGAGCTCCTGATTCACATCACAGATCATGCAATGCTCAAAAGAGTAGTTCTGGTTCAGGGAGAGAAAAAACGCACCGCCCCCGATAAACGGTTCTGCATACCGGGTAATCTTTCCTGCCTGAATTTCTTCTGGCAGACGTTTATGAAACTCGTTCAGTAATTGTGTTTTACCTCCAGCCCACTTCAGGAAAGGCCGTATGTTCGGGACAATTTTCTGGTGTTTTTTCATAGGTGGAAAAATACCCTTTGAACTGATCTCTTACTATACAATTATCTCTTTCACATTAGATGATGTTGGATAAAAAAACGGCGGGCTGGATTAAAAAAATACACACACTATTAATTAAATTATTCGATTATCTTTCCATCGCAAACCCTATATCTTCACAATTGTAATCTATGGAGAATCATAAATTGTCCCACCTGCCTGAGGGAGCAGTTGATGGGTGGGCTCATGACCATGCAATCCTACATCGGATTTGATAATGACTACTCTTGATATAAGCTCGGTCTCCGGTCTCACTGGAGATGAAGTAAAAGAAAAGATCCAGCGGGAAGGGTATAACGAACTTCCCGCCTCTTCAAAACGAGGGCTTCTTCGGATTATCATAGAGGTGATCCATGAGCCAATGTTCCTCCTGCTGGTCGCCGGCGGGATATTATATTTTATTCTCGGTGATGTTACTGAAGGCCTTATGCTGATGAGTTTTGTCATACTCATCATCGGGATAACGGTCTACCAGGAGCGGAAGACCGAGCGGGCCTTAGAAGCGCTCCGGAACCTCTCGAGCCCCCGTGCCCTTGTTATCCGGGAAGGCGTACAGCAGCGCATTGCCGGCAGGGAAGTGGTCACCGGCGACCTCGTAATCCTCTCTGAAGGTGACCGCGTTCCGGCGGATGGAATCCTGCTGATTTCAAACAATATATCAGTCGATGAGTCCCTTTTGACCGGTGAATCTGTACCGGTCAGGAAAATTACCTGGAAAGAGGGGATGAAGACTGAACGGCCAGGTGGTGATGACCAGCCCTCGGTCTATTCCGGGACCCTCGTTGTTGCCGGGCAGGGTCTTTTGCGTGTCATATCAACCGGTCTCCATACAGAGATGGGAAAGATCGGCACCGTCCTCCAGACCGTGGACCGTGGTGAGACCCGGTTGAAATCAGAGATTGACCGGATTGTCAGATCTATCGCCCTGATCGGGATAGTGCTGTGTACAATTATTGTAATCGTCTATGGGATTACCCGTTTGAACTGGATTGAGGGATTTTTAGCCGGAATCACGCTTGCCATGGCAATCCTTCCCGAAGAGTTCCCGGTCGTTCTGACAATCTTTCTCGCTCTTGGCGCATGGCGGATCTCCCGTAAAAATGTCCTCACCCGGCAAATCCCGGCTATTGAAACGCTGGGTTCTGCGACCGTGCTCTGCGTCGATAAGACAGGGACTCTCACCCAGAACCGTATGTCTGTTGCGAAGTTCTTTGCATCAGGAGAGATGTGTGATTATGATTCATCCGTTTCCTGCATTCTGACTGAGACCTGTCATGAGGTTGCAGAGTACGCAATTCTTGCCTGCAAGAAAGATCCCTTTGACCCGATGGAAAAAGCGCTTCTCCAGCTCAAAGACGGCGATTTTGGAACTACTGAACATATCCATACAAACTGGAACCTTGTACAGGAATATCCTCTCTCGCCAGATCTCCTCGCGATGTCAAACGTCTGGCAGTCTCCTAATGGCGACGAGTACGTTATAGCGGCAAAAGGTGCACCGGAAGCAATCGCTGATCTTTGTCATCTGGATCCAACTGCCCAGCAGGAACTCACCGGACGGATTAACACGATGGCAGCAGATGGTCTCCGCGTGCTGGGAGTTGCACGGGCATCGTTTGTATTGTCCGGCCTGCCGGACGGTCAGCACGATTTCCTTTTTGAATTTGTCGGTCTTGTCGGGTTTGCCGATCCGGTCCGTCCGCAGGTTGCTGATGCCGTGAGGGATTGTACAACAGCAGGTATCAGGATCATTATGATTACCGGGGATTATCCCCTGACCGCACAGAATATTGCACGGCAGATTGGCCTTGCAGACAGCACCCGGTACATCACCGGCCCTGAACTGGATGTTATGGACGATGATGAACTGAAAAAAAGGATTCATACCGTAAATGTATTTGCCCGTGTTGTCCCTGAACAGAAACTACGGATTGTCAATGCACTGAAAGCAACCGGTGAAGTTGTTGCAATGACCGGTGACGGCGTGAATGATGCGCCGGCACTGAAATCTGCTGACATCGGTATCGCCATGGGAGGCCGGGGAACAGATGTTGCCCGTGAGGCATCATCGCTCGTTCTGCTCGATGACAATTTCATCTCAATTGTTTCTGCAGTCCGGTTAGGGAGGCGGATTTTTGATAACCTGAAAAAGGCGATGGCTTACATTTTCTCTATTCATGTCCCCATTGCCGGCATGTCGCTCATTCCGGTCTTATTCAACATGCCTCTCGTCCTCTTACCCGTCCATATCGTCTTTCTCGAGCTCATCATTGACCCGGCATGTTCAATTGTTTTTGAATCAGAAAAAGAGGAACGCAACGTCATGGACCGACCGCCGCGCAAGAAAACCGAAGGCCTTTTTACCCGGCGTACGCTCGTACTCAGCCTTCTCCAGGGTTTCGTTGTTCTGGCAATTGTGTTTGTGGTATACTGGATTGCTTTCTCTCAGGGAATGGATGAAGCGGAAGTCCGTGCCCTGACATTTGCCACAATCGTTGTTGCCAACCTGTGCCTGATCCTGACGAACCGTTCATGGTCCGATACCATCGTCACATCACTAAGAACGCCGAACCGGGCACTAGCATGGGTTTTTGCCGGGACAATCATCTGTCTGTTGCTTGTCCTGTACGTTCCGGTGCTTCAGGATTTATTCCGTTTCGGGACGATAAGTCCTGTCGAACTACTTGCCTGTATTTTTGCCGGAGGTATCAGTGTGCTCTGGTTTGAAGGATACAAGATACTTGTGCAGAATAAAGAACTGAATACACGATGAGTCGAAGGTAACGATTAATGGCAAATACATCTTCTAATGGTAGTGAATCGTTCATGAAGACATGGGGACTGATTATCAAGGCAGCCGGTATTACCGGTGTTCTGCTGGTAGTGCGGCTGGTTTTTGATTACCTGAATCTTGATGTACTGAGCGTGACCAGTCTCATCACTGCATTCATCGGTGCTGCGATCTTTACGATTGCTATTATTTTTGCCGGTACCCTGACTGATTATAAGGAAAGCGAAAAGATCCCCAGCGACATAGCCACATCAATCCGGACATTCTACAGTGATATTGATCTCGTTCGTATTCCGGATCAGACGCATATTCGCCGTATGAAGGAAAATACTGCTGCCCTGATGCGATGCATCACCAAAAATTTCCGGTATAATGTGTGGAATATGAAGGAAATGGACATGTCTATTGATGCCCTCAATGCTGATATTTCCCGGCTTGTGGATATGAGTGTCGCTCCGAACTATGTCATTAAATTAAAAACGGAACTGATGAACATTGATCGGATCTCCCACCGCGTCAAAACCATTGGTGAGACTTCATTCATTCCTGCTGCCTACGCGATTTCTGAGCTTGCTGCCGCCGGGGTCATTATCCTGTTATTTTTTGTTAACCTTGATCCTTTTTACGAAGGACTGGTCCTCTTCTTTGTCATCAGCATGCTGCTGATCGCACTTCTGCTGCTGATAAAGGATATGGACAACCCGTTTGAAGTCGGGAAGAAAACCTATGCCGATATTGACCTCTTCCTCCTATGGGATCTGGAAAAAAATCTCAATGAAAAAACAGGATACGCAAACGACTGATTTGAACTCATATTTTTTTTCTTATAATTTACCAATTTTTTGGCTTTGTAGAAATCCTCATAGAAACAAATAATCGCTCTTGGGGGTTCCAGCTTTTCATGCTTCCGCCCCCGCCGCTCGGGCATCCCCCCTATTGCGATAACTCCAGATAAGGTTGAAATATATCCTAAAAAAAAGAGGGGGTCAAGGGGATGCTCCCCTTGGGCTGCTTCCCCCTCTGGGGGAGAGAGGAGGTCATTCTCCAAGCTGCCGCAAAGAATGAACGAATATAGACAAAAGAGGATTTCTACAGAGCCAATTTTTTTATTATATTTGACGAGGTACGAATTCTTTCTGAAATAACTAAAAACTCTTTTGGGTCTTACTGTAAAGCACCGGATCAAAAAATCTACAAATTCTTTATCAGTGTGGTATTTTAAGAGATACTGAGGATTGGTCATGGCAGATGATGGCGTCAGGGTTGAATCTGTTGAAGCAGAATTACGATCTGAAATCAGCATATCATCTGCAAAAATGATGAACGATCAGTACCGGCACGATCCTGCCAAAAAAAATAATCGTACGGATCCCACCGTCTTCACAACTCCATCTGATAATTCCCCGACGGATGACGTAGTTTCCGGGCCAGATGCCCTTATATCTATAACAAAGATATCAACCCGGACCTCTCGTGAAGAAATTAAAAAACTTCTCATAGAAGATCCCGGCCGGGAAGAGCATATGAAAAACAACGATTTTCACACCATCATATTTGTTACGCGAATCCGGATGGAGGATCCATCAACTACCCGTTTTGTCAATGCAATTCTACAATTTGTGTTCCCTCCCTTTGTAAAAATTCTCAACTATTCTCCCAGGGAGCGAGAGGTTATCCCCGGGATAATCAAAAGCGTTGGGACAGGAATTCTCACATCTCCTGCATTGGATTTAACAGCGGTTTCTTTTAAAGGAACAGGATTTCCGGAGGATACTCCGGAAGAGCGGTTTGAATTCATATCTGGTACTGACTCAAAAATTACCGGTATATACAGCAAAAAATCCGGGTTCTACCTGGGAATTCCTTCGTCAGAGTTGTTTGAATACATGGCGATGCTTAAAAATGATCATGAAGTATACGGTGAAGTATATCTCCCTATGCCTTTATTCGACGTAGAAAGTTACGGTACAGAAAACCTTGCAGTTTTTTCCCTGATTATCCAGACTCCACGGGATATCCTTCCTGAGATCCGTGTTCATGTTGACAGCAAAGTAAAAGGTACTATCTGGGGGGTCATTCACCTGAAAAGCAGGATAACTTTTTCAAAAAGCTGAACCGTTTTTACAGTTCATGGTGATTGTACAGACACCTGTTTTTTGGCTCTGTTGAAATCCTCATAGAAACAAAAATCGCTCTTGGGGGCTCCAGCTTTTCATGCTTCCGCCCCCGCCGCTCGGGCATCCCACCTATTGCGATGACTCCGGATAAGGTTGAAATATATCCTAAAAAAAAGAGGGGGTCATTCTCCAAGCTGCTGCAGAGAATAAACGAATATAGACAAAAGAGGATTTCAACAGAGCCTGTTTTTTACTATTTTAATGGGATACAAAAAAGACTGGATAAGGATGATATTAAGAAATTTTTACGGATGTCCGGGTGCTTTCTTCAAGATCCTGGATCCAACTGGCTACCGCCCGGAGAACAGTCATGGTTTTTTCAGTCTTGTGGGCATGTCCTGACTGGGTAAAAATCCCGTCATTTTCCTGTGATATCAGTTCGCTGATTACCCATACACCAAATGGATCGGTCTTCACCGATAATCCAAAAGAAAAGCCGGGACAACTGATGAATAATTCAACGGATTCATAATCGATAATAATTTTTAAGTCCCGATCTTCTTTTTTCACCATATCTTTGAGGTATACTGACAAATCCTGTGTTGTCAGGATTGTTTCAACATCTTCCGGGCGTATCATACATCAATACTTCCCATCTCTGTTGATAAACCAATGCATTGCAGGTAATGCATTGCACATGTATTCATCCGGCAACACTATGCGTTATTCCGTGTAAAAATGATCAAATCCGGAAGAGAAAAGACCCGGAGGCCGGATCAAAAAAATAATGACTATCTGGTATTTGTGTACAATATACTCTGGTGACGATACATGCCGCCTGCCCAGGACTGCCTACAATGCGGTAAATGCTGTGAGAAGTGGGGGTGGGGCCAGAAAGGGGTTATTGAAGATCTTATTCCGTGGATACGTGCCGATCGGCAGGATATCCTTCAACACGTTTCCGTAACATTTTCTGATGGGAAACGTCGTATCGGACGGGATCTTATTCCTGAAGACCTTCCTGATGTTGTCCGCATTGACTATTGGATAGATACAAAAGGCAGGATGATGACGCACTGTCCATTCTTCTTCCGGGCAGATGACGGCAAGGTGTATTGCAGAATTCACACTGCCAAACCCCAAGTCTGCATCGGATTCACGCCTTGGAATGAAGGAATCCGGGATTATGCGCTGAACTGCCCGGCATGCCGGAATTCTGAACCGTAATGCAAGCCTTTTTTTTGAACTTTCAATGTCCTTATAACCCTTTGAATTCGATAGTCCAGGGATATCTGGCAGGAAGGCAATAGTAAAAAAAATTAAAATTAGCGGTTGATATGCACAACTTTTGCCGGGGGAAAACCATTAAAGTACGTAGATGAAGCATGTGAATAGGCACCAATGTTTTCAGAATAGACCAAATCCCCGATTTCAAGATCCGGCAGATCGGCAGAGAGGGTGATGGTATCAAAGGCATCACAGGTGGGTCCAAAGACAGCCGATATCTGGGTTTCACCTTCCTGAAACGACATCACCGGGTAGGTGACATGATCAAAAACCTGCCCCGAGTAGGTGTGATAGACACCGTCGTTAATGTAATAACAGGGCTTCCCGTCGCGGAATGCTTTCCCGACCACTTTGGCTACAACCATGCAGGCATTTGCTACAAGGAACCTGCCTGGTTCTGCCAAAATCTCCATGTCAGGAGGGAACAACCGTTTAATTTCTGCCTCCAGTTTCTTTGCCAGCGTCCGTACAGATTTTACTTCCGGGTGATACTTCACCGGAAAACCGCCGCCGATATCAAGGATCCTGATCTTTTTACCGGTTCTTTCCTCGGTCTCCCGGATAATATCGGCAGAGAGCTGCAGGGCCTTGACATAATTCTCAAAATTGGTACACTGGCTTCCTACATGGAAACTTATTCCTTCTACGACAAGTCCCAGATCAAATGCATTCGCAATCAGGTCAACTGCTTCACCCGGGTGAGCGCCAAACTTTGAGGAGAGTTCTACCATTGAACCGGTGTTGGGGACGCGAATCCGCAGGACCAGGCCGGCATGCGGTGCATGTTTTTTGATTTTCTTCAGTTCTTCGTAATTATCAAATGTTACGAGGGGTTTGTAATGATCGAGGGCTTCAAGGGTCTCTATCGGTTTGATGGTATTTGCATAAATGATCTTATCCCAAATCCAGGCCTGCCGCTCCTTTTTTGGCATCTTTTTGATGTTTTCATAGACGATCATGAACTCGGGCATGGATGCAACATCAAAACTGGACCCAATCTCAAAGAGCGTCTTGACAATTTCCGGATTTGAATTTGCTTTTACCGCGTAATATACCTGGATCTTGGGCAGGACTTTTTTAAATTCCCGGTAATTCGAGCGGATCTTTTCGTGGTCAATCACAAAGATGGGAGTCCCGTGCTCGCGTGCAAGTTTCTGCAGCAGTTCCTTTCTTGATTTCCCGATATGAGGGACCCCGTCATCGTGTTCCTTGATTTTTACCTCTTTTTTCACTGCTTTTACCACCTCAATAGTACAAGATACATTCATCGCACAAATAAGAAGTTTTTGAATTGCCAGACATCATCATAATCATAAATATTCTCAGGGTTCTCCTTGAAGTATACATTCCTGTTCTTCAACGGAGTCCAGTCAGATGGACCGGACACAAATTCTCCAAGGTATGGTTTTGCAATGTCAAGCACACACTCATAGGGCAGGTCGTCAGGAAGGCAAAAACCCTTTTTGGGGTTTTCTATCATATAAATGACGGCAGTCACGACCCCTAGGGCAACCTGCACCGTAGTAGCATTCTGCCCGGGGGCAAGGGACTTGGCCTCTTCAATAGAAAGGATGCTGCCGGTCCACCATGAATTATAGGGATGTCCCATGAGAAGGGCACCTAACATATCTGCCCCGGATATGATCTCACGATCGTTCAATATCCGTAATTTTTGTTGCAGTTCATAATTCCTGCCCCGCAGCTCATGCAGTGAAGCAATCGTAGCATCACAGGGCAGATAGGCATAATGAACCGTTGGCCGGTAAATCGCCTTTCCATCCTGCCAGACAGTCCAGCGGTCTGATATGCCAAACGCTTCACCGTGCCGGATAACCATTCCGACAATCTCATCGCTGGGAACCCAGGATCGCACCCATGTATTGATACCCATCCGGGCGAGAAGGATCTCATTTTTAGGGCCGAACGGGGGGATATGAGCTTGATCGGGCAACTCTTTTTCATGAGTCCCCCAGCCAATTTCTGCGGGAGCCGTGCCTTCTTCCCTGAGTCCTTCAATACACCAGGTTCCGACAAACTCATTGACATTTTTCGGTGACCGGGAGATCTGGGTGTCCCGTTCCGAACAGTGAATGACTTTGATGCCGGTTTCCATGGCAAGTGCTGCAAAATCATTCTTGCTGATCTGGTCTTTCATCAGGTCAGGCTCGATAGCAATACCATCGGCAATCATCCGGCGCGCGATATCAACAAGTCCCTGCCGTGCAAAGTGCGAAATTAATCCGGGATTTGCACCATGATCAACAACAGATGTAGCACCATCGTGCCAGTCTTTTGTCAGGTCATGAAGTTTCATCTGCCGGTAATACAGGGTTTTTTCATACGGGCTTGCGGTAAATTTTACGGCGTCAGGATCCCACGCTTCTACCGATGTGTTCACATACAGGACATTATTATCATGGCACCACTGGACCAGCTCACAGCAGTCAATGTTCCATGCAAGGTCGATCAGCAGACCTCCCGGGGAAAGATATTCTGACAGTATCTTTTGCAGGTTCTCCGGGGTCACTTTACGCTTGAAAAAGCGGAGTCCCCCCGTTGTCCACGCTTTTAAATCCTGTGCTTTGTCCTTAAAATCAATAATCGTTATATTTTCAAGCGGTATGGTTACATGCCGAAGCAGGATAGGAAGCGTGCACTTGGCTACCGCACCATACCCGATAATCAGAACATTATTGTTAAATTCCACTCCTTTCCTCCCTCTTGAGTATACTTTTAATAAGTATTTTGTAGTTATTTTGGTAATAATACCTTAAAAACTAAATTCAGAAAAAGTCTTGCAGTATCAAAAACGCTCTTTGATTAAAATCAGACAATAATACGCTGATCGTTATATGTATAATCGATAATTCCGGAAAAAAAAGAGTTTTTTAGACTTATGCTGCTTTCTGCTGTCCCCTAACCATGAAGGAGACAACGATGGCGGCGATACCACCAACAAGTGCAAATCCTCCGAAGATGTAGGGGAGAAGGGCTACGGCGACATAGGGGGAACCGAGCAGCAGGCAACCAAAGATGATGCTGATAACACCCAGTATTACTGCACCCCAGTCTTTTCCGGCAAAACCCTGCCAGATCTTGATCGCACCGACAAAGAGTGCCCAGAATCCCACGAAAATGACAAAGAAAGCGGGCAGGATTAAGAAACTGTAAAGCGGATACGCAAGAATTGCAAGCCCGGCGATAATACTGATGATCGCAATAATAATCTTCCAGAGCCGGTCAGTTGGTTCCATGAACGCGGCAAACAGGGTAAAGATTCCACCGACGAACCAGTAAACGCCGAGGAATACAATAGATGCCATGAGAGAGTTGTAGGGATACGCCAAAAACAACGCTCCAATCATTACTGCAAAAATACCCCACAGGAGGACAAGCCACCAGGGAAAGAGGCGGACATCCGCCTGCTGAGATGAAACAGTTTGTTCAGCCATGTAAATCACTTCTATACAGCAAGTAATTGTTCTTCACTTGTTTATAAGGATAATGGAAAAAATGACTCTGGGGGAATCATTTTTCCTAGGAAAGCCAGAAAATGATAGACCTGAATTAAGGTGCTTTTATACTGTCATGGTACCTTTGCATTCGTTTGATTCCCGATATAAAAATTGTATTAATACCCGGTTTGAAGGAAGTGAAAAAGGGAATATTTTTTGTGATAATTCACTCTGTTGGGATTTCTCTGTCGAGTGATTACTGGTATCCTTGAATCATCCCTCTTTTTCAATCCGGGAAAGTTCGGTTTTGAAATTCATGATTTTATCGTCAATGGTCTTTGCGTCTTTTGAATGTTGCTTTGATAATCGCCACGCGAGAATAATCATCAGGATGCCCGTGATCCCAATGATCACACCAATGGCGAAACTGCCCCGGAAGATACCATAGAAAATTCCCAAAGTTGTTACGAATGCACCGAGTATGAGCAGGATCCACGGCATGATTTGGGATCCCGATGACCGCTCCTGTTCCCATGCCGTAATTTTAACCATGACGTTGTCATAGTGTTGTTCAAGTCGTGGTTTTTCAACTACCGCTTTTTTCCCCATGATTTTTCCTATTGGTCCGGACAAGGATATATTTTTCTCACGATATCTTTGGTTAAGAATCCCGCATGGTACAGCTTGGAGGATTAAATGAGAGGATACCCGTACGGATTGCCTGAAAAAAAACAATATCTCCCCTATGTTGAATAAAAACCCATTAACGGTTACTTATTTCTTTGATGTCCTAATACTAGTAAGGTGATTCGATGTCAAAACGGGCTGTCGACATGACTTTCCAGGCACTATATACTCTCACGGATCTCAGGGTCGTTTTAAGGGAGACTGCACCCTCCCATGAACTTGACGCTGAACAGAGGGCCCAGGCACAGCGGCTGCTGGACAATCTCGAACGGCAGGTTGCATCATTAAAACAGGAGATGCTCAAATGAGGTGCGGTGCCGGCATTGAAGCACGACAGGTAGATGAGCTCTTTATTAACATCGACCCTATCCAGGCCGGTGGCAGGCTGACAGCTGATGCCATGAAAGCAGTCATCGCTTATGGTGACGGATATTCGGTCTGTGACAACTGCCGCAAACCCAATCGTCTCGACTATATCAGCAAACCCCCGATAGCAGAGTTCCATAAGGATGTGGCAGCTTGGCTCAACATGGATGCTGTCCGGACTGTTCCCGGTGCCCGCCGGGGGTTCCAGGCGGTGGCACATACCTATGTCCACAAAGGCGACCCGGTACTCCTCACTTCCCTTTCTCATTATACCGAATTCCTTGCCGTCGAAGAAGCCGGGGGAATCGCCCGTGAGATCCCGGCCGATACAGATCACAAGGTCACTCCTGAAGCAACAGCAGCGAAAATAGAAGAGGTCAAACGGGAATTTGGCAGGCCCCCCGTTCTTGCATTTATCGACCATGTCGATTACCAGTACGGGAACCTGCATGATGTGAAGGCTATCGCAAAAGTTACCAGGGAACATGATATTCCGGTTTTATATAACGGGGCATATACGGTTGGAATCCTGCCGGTTGATGGCAAGGCTCTGGGCGTCGATTTCGTTGTCGGGTCAGGTCATAAGAGTATGGCAGCTCCTGCCCCGTCGGGTATTCTTGCAACAACAGCGGAGCGGGCAGCAGAAGTCTTCCGCACTACCGCAATTGTCGGGGATGTAACAAACCGGAAATTCGGGATTAAGGAGCCGGAGATGATGGGCTGTACCTTGATGGGAGTAACCCTTGTTGGCATGATGGCATCATTTCCCCATGTAAGAGAACGGGTAAAACAGTTCGATCGCGAGCTAAAAAACCATGCTATTGTGATGGATGCACTCCTTTCCATTGAAGGCACACAGTGCCTTTCAGAATTTCCCCGAAGGCACACGATGACACGGGTAGACACAACTGCCTCCTTTGACACGGTTGCAGAATTTCACAAACAACGCGGATTTTATTTATCAAGCTCCCTTGCTGAAAAAGGCGTCTCCGGCCTGATACCCGGTGCAACAAAAGTCTGGAAATTCAATACCTACGGGGCAACAAAAAAACAGGCACACTACCTTGCAGATGCATTTATCGCCATTGCATACGACAACGGTCTCAGACTCAAAAAGTAATTTTTTTGGCTCTGTAGAAATCCTAGATGGCTGAATAAATTCTAACCTTTTGAACAATTTTTAAAATTTAATTTGGATCAGTGGTTCATAAATGAGGTCTTTTGAATTTTGCAAGCATTTCCCCCCCTTTTGGGAGTCGCTCGGGCGCCGCATCGGACCCTCGCTGTGCAAGGAGGTTAATTGAAAACTTTGCACAAGAGGGGGGGCACCCTCACAACAACTACAGAGGACTCCCCAACAACTCATATATTGAGGATTTCTACAGAGCCATTTTTTTTAATAAAGTGGAAATCACTCATGGCATTTTCAGAATAATCCTCTCAATTCATAACATTAAGTTCCTCTTTTCACCAATAAATTCTGTATTTTTTCAGAACGGAAGGCTAACGGAAAACTCCTTTTTACTAAAATTGATAAAAAAAACATGATTTTCTCTTAAAACACTCATAGTCTTTATTAGTCGTGATGCCCTACAATCCGTTTAACCGGAACAGGCAGGGGTTCTTTGATTATGGTGAGGCGGGGGTAAAAATGTTTGAAAAGGTTGATCTGACAAAAAAAATTGATGATGAAAATTTTGAAAAATCCTTATCTCCCTTAAAAGAGCGACTGTCTGTACTGCAGCGGACACTTCGCGACCTGAAGATTCCAACGATAATAGTTATCGAAGGCTGGAATGCATCGGGTATCACCATGTCCACAAAAGAGATTATCCAGGCCCTCGATCCCCGAGGATTTACCCTCCATGCAAGCGAGAAAGCCACTGATGAAGAACGGGCACGTCCGTTCATGTGGAGATTCTGGGTAAAAACCCCTTCTATGGGTCGCATTGTGCTTTTTGCCCGCAGCTGGTACAGCAGGGCACTTGCAGAAAAAATCTCAAGCATCGGCTGGAAAAAATCGCTCAGGGATGAGATAAATTCGATATCAGTATTTGAACGGCAGCTGAGCGACAGCGGTGCGATTATCGTCAAATATTTTTTACACATCAGTAAGGAAGAACAGAAGACAAGGCTCTTAGAAAGGGAGCGAAACCCTCTTACCGCATGGCTGGTAACCCCGGGTACCTGGGATTTTCATCACAATTATGATTCATACCTGCCGATAATTGAGGAGTTTATAGAAAAGACCGATACGGACCATGCACCCTGGCATATTGTTGAAGCAACCGACCGGAAATATACCATTCTCAAGGTCTATTCAATCCTTGTAAAAACTCTTGAAAAAAGAGTTGCGTCTGAAACCGATGAACGGGCAAAAAAAGGTAAGCAGAAAACCATTTCAAAACCCCCGAAAAATCCTGTCCAGAGAAGGTCTTCTGCCACCCTGTCCTATTCAAAAGAAGAGTGCCAGAATATGTTAAACATGCTCCAGATTGAGATGCTGGAGCTCAATTACATACTCTTCAAACGCAAAATTCCGTTCATCGTCGTTTACGAAGGATGGGATGCTGCCGGAAAAGGGGGGAACATCACGCGTCTTGCCCGTTATATCAACCCGCTGGGATACAATGTTGTACCAGTATCTGCACCGAATGATTATGAAAAAGAACACCATTATCTCTGGCGGTTTGTCCGGCAATATCCTAAAGCCGGACATTTTGCCATTTATGACCGGAGCTGGTACGGAAGGGTGCTTGTTGAACGTGTGGAAGGTTTCTGTTCAGAAGAAGAATGGTCACGGGCGTACCAGGAGATCAATGAAATGGAACAGGACTATGTCGAGAGCAGTGGCGGCGGGATCGTCAAGTTCTGGCTTGAGATAAGCAAAGAAGAACAACTCAAACGGTTCAAACAGCGTGAAGAAGATCCTCTCAAGCAATTCAAGATAACCGAAGAAGACTGGAGAAACCGTGAGAAATGGGATCTCTATGATGTTGCAGTAGACGAGATGCTGGCAAGGACAAATACCCGCTATGCCCCGTGGATTGTTATTGAATCCGATAACAAGTGGTATGCACGCGTCAAGGCCTTAAAAACAGTCATTGAATACACGGAAAAACTGCTCTGAAGTTTTTTTATCCAGATGAGGTGAATTTTTTTAATCCGGTGATTATTTTTCAATCTTTTTATTGTACCTCTGAGAAATTACTCATTTCTTTCTTAAAAACCGCGACGTAAACCGCTGTCCAGAGCGCAGTTTATTGCGAACAGGTATTCTTCTGGAGTAATTTTCCTTTGCAGTGAAGACGAAAGCGACGAG
>Ga0315283_10002716_pt1 | contig 14879 bp, 7 predicted proteins | sample YL17G09_0_MG_FD_204541 | JGI IMG/M metagenome (GOLD analysis project Ga0315283, IMG submission 204541) | Sediment microbial communities from Yellowstone Lake, YNP, Wyoming, USA - YL17G09_0 | ecosystem: Environmental > Aquatic > Freshwater > Lake > Sediment | place: USA: Wyoming | collected... | reverse complement strand
AAAAGTTATCTTTATTGTTTATTTTTTCCATTTTATTTATTCTCAGCATAGGTTTGTCACCGGGCTATGCAGCGCCTGTCCCTTCTATGAGTCTTGCCGTGCCGCCGCAGCCATTTATCGGCCAGAACTTCAGTTTTACCGCTACCTTTGACAATACATCAGCAACAGACACAGGTTATGGACCTTTTATAGACCTGATCTTCCCGGTCATCGGCACTGACGGCGCCTTAGCTGCAGTTGATGACGGGATAGACTTTGTCAGCGCCGCATATCTTGGGGTACCCCTGAATGCTGCTGATGTGAGGGTCCTTACATTCCCTTCATCCGGGAGCGGCTGTACCGGCGGACTGAGGCCTGTCAACCATCCGTTCGCAGTTGATACCGCCGGTGCACCATTGATTGTTTGCGGCACTCCGGGCAATAAGCTGGTAGTCCTCCGGCTTCCATTCGGCTCTTTCACCCCTGATCAGCCTCCGGCAGCTGTTACCGTCAATGCAACCCTCAGCAACCTTGCAGACCTGAATACAGCACTTACAATCAGGTCCCGCGCCGGCTTTCAATTTGGCGCAAGTGCCGTAAATGACCCGGTAACAGACCCGACCATAATTGGACCGGATAACAGCCTCCCTTTACCGAACGATGCTGATATCAATAGTAATAACTGGAGCATAAGCGCTGTTACTTCACCTCAGCTTCTGACTTTGACTAAAACATACAATGGTCCGGAAAATGAGACAGCCACAGGGCCCAATTATCCGAGACAATATACCATTACAGTTAATATTGCTCCGGGGCAGACGATTACAAATCTTGATATAACCGATAATCTGCCTGACAATATGCAGTTTATAAGCGTAAATACAAACCCGGCCGCAACATGCAATACCCAGCCGAGCACGAGCACTCCGGGCGGCAACTTGATCTGCACTTTTGCGTCAGTAACAAACTCTGCATCAGTCACATTCAGTTATTACATCCCGCTACTCGATGCTTCGATCAATCGTGTTATAAATGCCGCTACAGGAGATGATGTAGTCTCCAATAATAATGCCCTTGCGGTGGGGGACTGGACGCCTATAGATACGCGGGACGCCGGCGGAACGGACAATGCTGTCGCAAACCCTGCAGGTTTTGAGCATGTACTCAATGACAAATCTATCGCCATACAGAAGGGCGTCACCAACATAACCGATGCTACCAATTCTCCGGGAGACGTGCTTCAATATACCCTTACATTCCAGATATCCGACTATTTTGCCTTTGACGGTATTTCTTTGACCGATGTGATTTCGGACGGTCAGCATTTCGATAATTCATTTACACCTACCATGACAGTAAACGGAAATCTTTCACCTGCAAACGATTCATCAGGCAATATGAATCCACTTAATTATGTTGTAACATGCAATTATACCGGGGGACCGGGACCTGAATGTACTATTAATAATCCGCTGCCTGATGATGGGTCTTCTACAATACTTTTTAATGTCTCAGGCGAGCTTATCAGCCGGTCGCAACCTTCAAGACTTGTCGGCGGATGCATAGATCCTTCAACAAGCGGCACAGAACCGCCTGACTGTACTGCATACAATAACGGCCCTACAACAGTTACGGTTGTTTTTCACACACAAATCCAGGAGAACTTCACCGACATCACCGGCGACCTGAGCGTTGATCAGGGAGATTCATTGAGCGATACCGTGACTGTCAATGCTGAGGTTTTGAATAATGGAACATTGGGTCATCAGGACCCTATTCAACTTGAAGATGATGGTAGTTCGGCAGGTCTGAGCATTCAGACAGGCAGCCTTCTTAAAACCATTTATGCCATCAACGGCACAGCCTGCAGTCCCCAGCCCTGCACTAATGTGAGGGTAAAGCCGGGAGATACGATAACATACCGCATTCATTACACTTTGCCGACAAGCGATGTGGAGAACCTGCATTTCCATGATTATCTTCCCCTGCCTGTTTTTGACGCGTCAGAGGTGACAACATTTAACGATGTGATAAGCGCAGCAGTCCCTGCTGCGGGAAATGCCAAATTTGGTCCTGCAGATACTTTCCGTTCCTATTCCGGTATTGTCCCTACCATAAGCCATCCCGGTTCAAACAGTGTAGTGTTTACCTATGGAAACTATGATGATACAGACAACCAGTCGACTATTGCTGATTTCCTGTTCACTGTAACAGTATCAGACGACCCGTTTGCAGACGGTCTTTATCTGACAAATCAGGCCAGGGCACATGAAGCAAACTCCCAGAACAACTCCACTGAGGGAGACTCAATAGTCCAGATACTGCTTACCGAGCCCCAGTTGAATATCCGCAAGGGAGTGGTTTCAACAGACAACACGGCAGGCACATATTCACCTTCAGGACGCTTGCCTTCAAACATAAATATGTCAACTCCCGGAAATAGTTGCCCCCGTATTTCGGGGACTGGTATGCCGGTCAATTCTTCCACCCTCGGTACGACCTTCAACAGCAACCTGTCAAATGTTGATGCGAGTGACCTCGTTACTTTCGCAATTGTTATTGAAAACACAGGCAGAAGTGTCGATGGCGCTTTTGATATCAAAGTCCGCGACACATTGCCGGCCGGGCTTTCAATACCTTCAGGCGGACTGAATCTCTGTGTCACTGACGGAACAGGAGCAACTATAAGTTATACAAATATTGGATCAGGTTTTTTTGATACTTCAGGGGGCATAGAACTTACCGATCCGGGACCGACGGCAAATCCGCCCGGCGCGCTTGACAACGGCAAAGATTCAAATGACGCCACAATAACAACAGGCAGGAATATCGCAATCATAACCTTTGACCTGCAGTTAGACGCAAATGTAACTCCAAGGCAGCTAATCACAAACACCGCGACCCTTTTCTATTTTTCAAACGGGGAAGGCGGAGACAACTTCATACCGGACGGGCTGACTGATACGGCAACCGTTACGGTTGCGCCGCCGGCCATGGCCAAGACAATCACGAGTGTTTCCCCATACGGGGTCGGAAGCAGCAATCATGTGTCCGCAGGAGATACGATTACATACAATATAGCGGTTACATTGCCTGAAGGGCAGACTCCGGGACTCGTAATAACAGACACACTTCCCGCCGGATTTCAGTATGTGGCAAGTTCGGTAACTGTTGTAACAGGTACATTTAACGGTACTGTAACGACAACGCCAACTGTTACGCCTTCATCCTATTCACCACCAACAAGACAGACTGTCCAAATTGATTTTGGTGCAGTGACGACAACAAATGATAATCAATCAACCAATAACAGATTCGATGTAACGCTTCAGGCATTGGTAACGAATAACGCAGCAAATGATGGTTTGCCAAGCCAGCAATCCAAAGCAAACGATGTTTCTCTTAATTTCACGGGAAATCCTGGCAATGCAATAACTTCATCGGTAACCACCCAGTTCAGGGAGCCTGAATTACAGATTTCAAAGGGCATTACCCCTGCGAACCCTGATGCAGGCGATACAGTCACCTTCACAATTACCGTTCAGAATAACGGGACATCACCTGTATATGATGTTACGGTTACTGATAATCTCTCATTAAATACGATCTCCAATCTTATTGATCTTTCTACCGTAGCCTGCGGGACCACTCAATGCAGTCTTGCCTGCAACTACTCCAACCCTGTAGTCACATATACCACGGCCGGACCGATCGCTGATAAAGCTTCATGTGTTCTGACATTCACCGCAACCGTTCGTTCCGATGTTGTAACCGGTTCGAGTTATCAGAATACAGTGTCTGTAACCGGCGATAGTCAGCCCGGGGATATAACAGAGGAGAGAGATACTACGGCAAGCAACAATGCAAATGCCTCGACTCCCTCATCAAACGCTGCAAAGGAGGTTTTTGCAACATCTGAAAACGGCACAGATCCGGGTGATGCGAATAAGAACAGCAATCCACCTGTTGCCATCGGTGAAGTCGTTACATACCGGGTCACCTTTAATCTGCCCGAGGGCGTTACCAGGACTGTGACATTGTCGGATACTTTGCCTGCAGGCATGAGTTATATTACAGGCACTTCAAGGCTCGAAAGGGTATTTAACAATAACATCCAGGCGGTCAATAATGTTGGTGATTCCGGAGGTATTAATGCCGCAGCAAGCGGGACATTTGTAAATCTCACGGACGGGGTTGATGTTGCCATTGCAGGGCAGGTCATCAGCATATCTCTCGGGAATGTCACCAATTCCGATAATGACGGCAGCGCGGAATCATACGTCCTTGAGATAAAGGCCGTTGTACAGAATGTCGCCGGCAACAATGCAGGCACAACTCTCGGCAACAAAGGCACTGTCTCCTATCAGAACTATTCAGGCACCACGTTTAATGTTGATTCCAATACAATTAATGTCCATGTAGCCGAACCGGTAGTACAGGTTGCAAAAACCGCAAATCCTCTAACCGCAGGCGGCGGGGATACGATTGCCTTTACCCTGACCATAACAAATAATTCAACAGGGCCGAATGCGGCAAGCGCCTTTGAATGGGTTATAACTGATACGCTTCCTTCTGATTATGAAGCGCCTTTTGCCGTAACAAATATAGATGCCGGCACTACCGGCGCAACAGTAAATGCCTCATTCACTTCCAATACACTGAACGGCACTATTGACCGGCTTGATCCCGGTGAATCAATAACGATCGAATATACTGCAACGCTGAAGACATCAGTGCTTTTCGGGCAGATTATTACAAATACCGCAAATGTGACAACAACGAGTCTTCCAGGTACAAACGGGACAGGAGATGCAACTCCCGGCGGTTCGGGGACTTCGACAGGTGAACGTACAGGCAGCGGTAGCGACAATGACCTTTATGGGTCAGACCCTGCAAATGTGACTATCAACATCCCTAACCTGACAAAGGAGATTATAAACCTTCAGAGTTATTATGCGGTTGCCGACATTCCTATATTCCGGATTACCCTCAGCGTTCCTTTGGGAGTTACAAACAACCTTATCCTAACTGATGTGCTTCCTTCAGAACTCGGGTATAACGGCTCTCTGAATGTAGCGCTTCCGGCAGGGGCAACCTCAAGCCACAGTCCGTTGAACGACGGCAACCCGGCATTCTTTAGTCAGGCAGGCAATACCCTCACTTTCGATTTCGGCACGCTTACAGCGCCTGCAAGCGGGAATATTACCATCACATACAACACAATTGTCCTTAATGTGCCTGCTAATCAGGACGGGTACACGCCTGCGAAAAACACGGTAACAGTAAGATTTGCCGATCCTAATAATGTGGGCAATACCCTTCAGGTCGGCCCGGTTGAAAATGAAGATCAGGTAAGGGTAGGCGAACCCAACCTTTTAATGAACAAGGTCATAACAGCCGGCGCAACAGGCTCTGATGCAGGGGATACGGTAAGCTGGCAGGTGACCATACAGAATACCGGACATACGACTGCCTATCAACTAAGCTGGCAGGATGTCCTCCCTGAAGGGCTTTATCAGATCAGTAATCCGGGGGTGTCTGCAAGCGGCGGCAATGTCTATCTGAACGGCACTGCAAATGCAGTCGGAACCGGCAATGTAACAATCAGTTCTTCAGATGCTGATCCTGAACATTTAAATAATACCATCAGTCTGCCGTTGCTTCAGATTGAAGCCGGTGCAACCCTTACAGTAACCTTTGACAGCAAACTTACGGATTCCGTAATCCAGGGCGAGGTATTGAATAATGAAACGCGGGCTTCCTATACCAGCATCGTAAACGGCGGAAGAGACAATACCTCGGAGCCGGGAAATGTTGACGATGACGACAATACTGATCTCAATAATTATGAAGAGTCAACAAGCCAGTCCCTTACCGTAGATGCCGAAATCGCAATAGACAAAACAGTCAACAGGACCACTTTCACAATCGGTGAGAATGTTGTCTATACCATTAGGGTTGATGTTATCGAGGGAGTTACCCTGAATGTCTCAGTAACGGACATACTGCCTGATGGACTCACCTATGTCTCGCATAATATCGCAGTAGGCCATATAGGACTGGAGTTCGGCAATGCAGGATACAATACTCCTTCGTTCAACGGACAGGAGATAACCTTTGATTTCGGTAATGTATCAAATGATGCCAATTTAAGTTCGACTGACGACTTTTTCACCATAGAGATAACAGCGCATGTTGACAATGTCACCGGCAACCAGAACGGCGTTATCCTTAGAAACAACACATATCTGCTTTATGGCAGCGGACAGACGCGGCTTGATTTTGACTATGATGCAAACACACCTGAGATTGAAGGACTGCCGATAACCATTATCGAGCCTGAACTCAATATAGCAAAGACTGTGGACCCTTCATCACAGAGCCTCGGTGATATCGTCACCTATACGGTCACTGTCCGGCATACGGGGGGACTGAGCACTGCAGATGCATATGACCTCGTCATAACAGATGTGCTGCCGATTGACCTTAGCTATGTGCCGGGGTCTGCGTCATTGCCTCCTGCAGACGTTACAGTGATTGACCCGCACAATCTCGAATTCCGCATCAGCAGCCTCACATTGCTGAACGGCAGCGCCTCTTTCACCTATCAGGCTCAAATAGATATAAACGCTGTTGTGGAGCAGCCTTTGACCAATGATATGAGATTGACCTACAAAAGTCTTGCCGGAGCCAACGGCGCACAGGACAGCGGGCGCACCGGGGATGACGGTGAAGGCGGCAACCTGAACGATTATGCGGACAGCACGTCTGCTGATGTCACGCCTAATGCTGCAGCATTTATTGATGCTGTGAAGATCGTCTCTGACCTGAACGGCGGGGTAGTCCAGCCCGGCGATGTCCTGCATTATACGGTAACACTGCATAATACCAACGGACCTGTAACCGGTGTTGTTTTCTATGATACGATACCGGTGCATACGTCTTATGTTGCAGGCAGCCTGTCTTCCACAAAGGGCATAACCGATGAATCCGGACTACCGACCCTTGCGGTCAATATTGGCCCGATGGCGTCTGATGAGACGATAACCATTACGTTTAATGTTACGGTGAACACCGGAACGCAGAACGGCACGGTAATTTCAAATCAGGGCATTGTCAACAGCGACCAGACCGTTCCCGAACCTACGGATGTTGACGGCAACGACAGAAACGGCGATCAGCCGACGGATGTTGTTGTGGGCGTTGGGGCTACCAACCCGCATCTGAGGGTTGAGAAATACGTTTCATGGCTGAACGATAATGACAGCAGCGGCTCTGTCACCCCTGGCGATACTATGCAATATTATATCGCCTTTATAAACGACGGAGGTACAAACCTTACAAATGTACATCTTACCGACACAATACCTGCAGGTCTTACTTATATCAATGGTACAGCCTCTATTTCTGCAGGCTCAGTTACTATAGTAGGCAATGCCGTCACAGCAGACATACCTTCACTGCCCGCCGGACAGGGAGAGAACCTTATCTTTAATGTAACAGTCAATCAGGCAGGCACTTTCCAGAACCAGGGCATTGCAATAGCAGACGGCGGCATTTCGACTCAAAGCGACGGCGACGGCAATCCTGACAACGGGGAGCAGCCTACAATATTCGTTGCTGTTCAGTCCGGAAGTGGGACCCCAAACATTCAGATTCAGAAGGCATCTGAACTGTATCAGGACAACAACCAGAACGGAATTTTGAATCCGGGTGATGTATTAAGGTACACAATCTACATTACAAACACCGGTTCTGCTGCAGCATTGAATGTCAGGCTTACAGACCCGATACCGGCAAATACCGCCCTTGTTGCCGGTTCAGTTGTGACCGGCAAGGGGATTGTCATTACCGAAAACCCGGTTGATGTAAACATCGGTACAGTGAACCCCGGAGAATTAGTAACAGTACAATTCCGTGTGACCCTGCCGCCGGTGCTTCCTACAGGCACTGAGATACACAATACAGCGACTGTCACGGCATCCGGAGGCTTAACGACACAGGCGACGAGGAATGAACCGGTAACCAGCGCTCCCAATTTCTATGACCCGCAGAATGTAGTAAAGACAGTAGAATTCTCAATTGACGGTATGAACAGATATCTTACATATACCGCTCTCATCATAAGCACCGGGGATGCGCCTGCGGGAAATGTGGTATTCAATGACCCTATACCGGCAAATGCCGCTTATGTACCTGACACCATCACACTGAACGGTTCGCCAGTTTCAGATGCATATCCTGATGCGGACGGCGGATTCGACAACATAGGGAACAGGATAGTCGTGAATATCGGCACGCTTAACCCCGGGGTGCAGACAACTATAACATTCCGGGTATTGATTGATACTTATTATTCCGGAGATATTTCCAACCAGGGGACCCTGACAGGAGATAATTTCCCTGATGAACCGACTGACGACCCGAATACTGATGACTCCAATGATCCTACTATCATTTATGTGAAGCCTATACCCACATTAAACGAATGGGGAATAATTTGCTTTATTGTATTAGCAGGAATCGGATCTATTTACTACATAAGGAAACAACAAAAAGCCTAAGCATAGTAAGCTGCTGAGCGGAAAACGATAAGGTTATTCCGCTCAGCATATTCTGATATGCTAAAAATAAATATTATTGGTCGGAATGTTTTATGCTAAAAAAAGCCGTTGTTGATATTGACAACACACTGTGGCATTTCTGCGCTCCGCTTTATGAAGGGCTGAAAAAGATAAACCCTGCCTTCCCTCCGCCCGAGTTCTGGATCGACTGGGACTTCTGGATGCAGTATTGTTCCGAAGATGAATTCATGGGTGTTATCCACAGTATTCACCTGAACCAGGATGATGACATGCACCTGCCCTATTCAGAGGCAAATGATTTTCTGTTGCGTCTGAAAGAGAACGGTTTTCACATAGTAATTGCAAGCCACCGGACAACCGAGAGCCTTGCCCGGACAAGAAGCTGGCTTCTGAAGCATGATCTCGTTTTCGATGATATCCATCTGTCCTTTGACAAAACAGTCTTGTTCGATGACGCCTGTCATATGGTCATCGATGATTCGCCTTTCGTATTGAAAAAAGCAGCGGAAAGAAATATCCTTGCGTCAGGGCTGAGTTTTCCATGGAATAAAGACGCAAAAAATAACGGGTACAGGCTTTTTGAAAGTCTTGGAGAGGTTTTACGGCATGTTCTTGAAAGTTCAAAATGACAATAATTAGAGTTTGTCCATAACGTCGTGTTTTGTCATTATCAGGCTTGACCGGATAATCCAGAAGTCCTCGAAAACACTGGATTCCCCGATCAAGTCGTGGAATGACGAACAACATAATTCTCAGTTTATACACAGACTCTAATTAAACTTATCATTCCCCCTTTTCAGCATGTTAAATATTGCTGATGTTGTTACCCCTAAATTCCGGGCTGCCTGTGTATGTGCGAATGAAACATTACGCCCTCGCCCTCCATAATACAACTATTGAAGAACGTCCCCTTTGTATTCTTTGTATTTGCACATTCATAACGCGGCGCGAGTGGGGAACGATGAGATAACCCGCCGGGGCAACAACTGCGGAACAACTCGCTGAGGCTAATCCCGGTCATCGTCGAGCCCGCTTGTTATCCTGTTTTTGAAATCAGATCTCCTTCAATGTAACGATGGATTATTCCGGAAATAAGCGTTTGATAAGGCATCCCCATTTCCATTGCTTTCTTTTGAATTCCTTGATAGTCGTGGTCATAAAGACGTATGGTAATTCGCTTATCTTTTATTATTGTCTTTCTTGCCGTCGCCTTGATTGCTTCAATTTCCTTCTTTGATGGAGTGGAAAGTTCCATTTTGCCCTTCTTGTATGCATCAACAATGGCCTTTTCTTCCTTGTCATATTTCATATGTTATACCTCCTTTTCATATATATAGGTCTTGGTTGCTTTTCTGCTGGGAATAATCGTTTTCAGGAAAACGTAGTCCTTTTCAACAACATGAGGGACAAGATAAACGTAGTGGTCTACAACAACAAAGTATATTTTTTGTCCGGGGTAGCTGTCCTGGTCTGGATGATCAGCAAGTTTCCATACATCACCCCGCGCCAAATGGAAAACTATCTTCTCAAATGAAATATTTCTTTCTCTTTTTAGCCACTCGTTCTTTTGCGGGTCCCATTCGTATTTCATAATTCAATTGTACATCAAATGTCTGTACAGTTCAAGTTTGTATTATTTATTTGTATTATATATTTTTTGAGGAGAACCAGTTATTAGACGTAAACCTCCCCGATAATATCGGATTTTGTATGTTAGTCAGATAAAGTTCAAAATTCCCCGTGGTTGATTACCAATAATAACTTACACTATTTTGAAGCTTTTGAAAAATGACAGTCAGACAAGCGAGAGCACCAATCCCAATTTCAGGAAAAAATAACGTTTTCAGAATGGAGCGAATTTGTAGCTGAATATATCCGAAAAGGCGTTAAATAGAGTCTGTGTATAAAGTCTGGTTTGTCATCCTCCGGCTTGACCGGGGGATCCAGAACCCATTAAAAAACTGGATTCCGCCTCCGCCAACAGTAGGTGCATTAAGCACGAGAATGACGAATTTTTATCGGAATCGCAGTTTATACACAGACTCTAATTACCTGCCGTAAACCTCGTCTAAAATCTCTTTTGCTCCCTGTGAAAGAACATCCTCTGCAAGCGCAACGCCGAGTTGTTCGGCGTCTTCAGCCTTACCTTCAATATGCCCCTTGATAATCCTGTCTCCGGTGATACTTCCTACGAGACCGTCAAGAACAAGCGATGTCCGTGCTATCTGCCCGATTCTTGCGTAGGCTGCAATCGGCACCTGGCAGCCGCCTTCGAGTTTTTTCAGGAACGCCCTTTCGGCTTTCACACAGACGGCGGTTTCGGGATGGTCCAGAGGCGCAATAACTTTATTGATGAATTCGTCGTCAATTCTGCATTCGATGCCGACCGCGCCCTGGCCTATTGCAGGTAGGCTTATCTCAAAAGGCAGTATCTCGGTCATTCTCTTTTCAAGACCGAGTCTTATCACGCCTGCGGCAGCCAGTATAATGGCGTCGAACCGGCCTTCATCGAGTTTTCTCAACCGTGTCTCGAGGTTGCCCCGCAGTTGTTCTATCTTCAAATCCGGCCTGAGACTAAGCAGTTGACACGCCCGCCGCAGGCTGCTTGTTCCGATTTTTGCGCCTTTCGGGATAGATTGAAAGTTTTTAATTTTAAATTTTGTCGCCTCAGGCGACTCGTTAGGGCGAAAATCCTGAATTCCCGATATGAAAGCGTCCCTCGGGTCTTCCCGTTCACAGATTACCGCAAGATGGAGTCCTTCAGGGAATTCCGTCGGCACATCCTTCATGCTATGCACGGCTATATCGGCTTTATCGCCCAGCAGGGCCTCTTCGATCTCTTTTACAAAGAGGCCCTTGCCGCCGACCTGCGCAAGCGGGACGTCGAGGATCTTGTCTCCAGTGGTCTTGATCTTGTTTAGTTCTATTTCAATATCAGGATAAAGCCTGTTCAATTCCGCTTTGACGAACTCGGCCTGCCATAACGCAAGCTTGCTGCTGCGGGTGCCGATAATTATCTTTTTCTTTTTCATTCCTTTTTTCCGTCGATGCCGTAGAGTTTTCTGATTGTAGCGACCAGAACGTCTTTATCTTCCGAATCCTCTTTTAAGGCCGCAGTCGGAGGATGGATCATTTTATTGATAAGCGCCGCAGCCATGTATTCGATTGCCTCTCTCTCCTTTTCTCCCATGCCCGGCATTTTATGGAAAAACTTGTCGAGCTCCTCTTTCTTGATCTCTTCCGCCTTTTCCCTGATAGCAATTATTGTAGGAACGGAATCAAGGGTGGACTGCCATTTCAGAAAGGTCTCAAGCTCTTCATCGATAATTTTCTCCGCCTTCTCAGCTTCCTTTTTCCTTTCAAAGAGGTTTGAATCGACGACCCCCTGCAGGTCGTCGACGTTATAAAGATAGACATTATCAAGGTCGTTTATTTCCGGGTCCAAATTCCTCGGGACCGATATGTCTATGAGAAAGACCTGTCTCTGTTTCCTTTCCTTCATCACCTTCTGCATCTGGCCCTTTGTGACTATATAGTTAGGCGCGCCGGTCGAACATATGACAATATCCGCACGCGACATTTCATCAATGAATTCATCAAACCTTATCGGTTTCCCGTTGAACTCTTTTGCAAGGTCGCAGGCCCGCTCATATGTTCTGTTTACTAAAAGCACCTCTTTTACGCCGCTGCTGATCAGATGCTTTGCCGCAAGTTCCGCCATCTCGCCTGCGCCAAGGAGCATAAACACCCTTTTTGAGAGGTCGGTAAATATTTTCTTGGCAAGTTCGACTGCCGCAAAACTTATGGAAACCGCATTCTCGGCTATACGTGTTTCGGTCCTCACCCTTTTGGCAACGGAGATGGCCTTTTTCATCAGCTTGTTCAGAAGGATGCCCGTCGTCTTTTTGGAGAGGGCAAGTTCAAAGGCGTCCTTCAGTTGACCAAGTATCTGAGGTTCGCCGACGACCATGGAGTCAAGACTGGAGGCGACCCTGAAGATATGCCTGACCGCATTTACACCGTCATATATATAAAGTCCGGCATCAAGAGAGCTTCTGTTGATGTTATGGAATTCCGAGAGAAACGTCTTGACCTCTTCCGCCGCCCTTTGATTGTCTTTTACATTTGCATAAAGCTCCACCCTGTTGCAGGTAGACAGGATAATAGCCTCATGAACTTCAGGGAGTTCTATGAACCTTATCAGGCCCTCTTCAAGTTTAGGGCCGTTAAAGGCCAGCTTTTCCCTGACGTCAACATCGGCTATCTTATGATTAAGACCTGCGACAAAGACCTTCATTAGAAAACGTGATACCCTATCTTCAGGAATTTAATGCCGAAAAAAGCGATAAGAATAATCAGAAAACCGAGCATGGACATGAGCGCCGCCCTTCTGCCCCGCCACCCGGCAATAAGTCTTGTATGCAGGATGAGCGCATAGATCAACCATGTTATCAATGACAGCGTCTCACGGGGGTCCCTGTTCCAGTAACTCCCCAAAGTGCTTTGGGCCCATAAGGCCCCTGATATGATTGCAAGGGTCAGCAAAGGGAAGCCCCAGGTTATCAAACGATAGTTTATTTCATCAAGGGTCTGGAGGCTTGGCAGCCGCTCGAATAAGCCGCCGAGACGCTTGGACTTTACATGACGCTCCTGCACAAGATACATCAAACCTATGCCGAAGGCCAGTGCAAAGGCGGCATTGCTCATAAAAGCGAAAACCGCGTGAATGCCGAGCCAGTAGCTCTGGAGCAGGGGACTTAAAGGTTTTATCTCTCTCGGCAGCATCGAGGAGGACAGCATGAGGATGAATACGACCGGCATTATAAAAGATGAAAGCAGGTTTATCTTATATCTGAACTGCAGCAGGAAATAGACAAACACGATGCACCATGAAAAAAAAGACGTCGCCTCATGAGTGTTTGTTATGGGTATGTGTCCCGCCGCTATATAGCGGTAAATAATGCTCACGGTATGGATGACAAAACCGGTCCCGGCCAGCGAAAACATGATACGCGAGGTAATCTTTGATTCCTTGAAAAGTTCCGTAATGCTGACTATCGTAGCGGCAAAATAAAAGGTAAGGGCAAGTTCAAAGGGAAGCACGTCCATCAGAAACAACCAAGCTCGCAGCCCATTATCCTGACCTTTATTTCATCGGCTGTTCTGCCGACTTCTTTATATGGGACGGCAAGTTCCTCCGCGATTTTTCTTGCTGCGGCACAGGGGAGCCTGTCGTTCACGGCTTTTTTTCTTATTTCTTCAGCTATTTTATCGTTCATCGTGTATATAAAAATATTACACCATCGGACGTTAAAAACTCAATAAAACCAAAGGTTGGGCCTACGATAAATTTATCCGTAAAGTCATCTGCAAAAGCTAAAACACATTAAAGCTTCCCCCTTGGGTTAAGGAGGATTGAGGGGGTTACTTTAATATCTTCCTTTTTCATTCAAGTAACTCCCCCTACCCCCTCTTATCCCAAGAGGGGGATTTAAAACCTGTAATGCCTTTAATTCTTTGAAATATAATTACCCATAAATTTGTCGTACACCCCAAGGGGTTTAATGTGTCAGTTTGAACATCCGGGGTCTATTTTTCTTGTATGAACACACCCCTTGTCCGGCAGGCAGAAATCATCCGTACATGCATCGCCGTCGTTGCAATTTATCGGTTGCCCGCTGCAGGCGCCGAGCTTACACGTATCATTCACAGTACAAAGACTGGAATCATCACAAGGCATGTCGTTGATCGGTGAATGTGTACACCCTGCGGAAACATTGCAGAAATCCTTTGTACAGGGATTATTATCATCACAGGTCACCGGTTTCCCGTTGCAAACTCCGTTTTTGCAAGCGTCCTGCGCCGTGCAGACATTGTTATCATCGCAGGGCGTCCCATTCAGCGGTTTATGTGTGCAGCCGGTTTTCGTATCACATCCGTCCTCGGTGCACTGATTGCCGTCATTGCAATCCGCCGGCGCACCCGCGCAAACACCGTTAGTGCAGGCGTCCTGCGTTGTGCAGGCATTGCCGTCGTCACAGGGTATTCCATTCAGCGGCTGATGGAGGCATCCGGCTATCACCTGACATTTATCGTCCGTGCATTGATTGCCGTCATTGCAATCCGCCGGCGCACCCGCGCAAACACCGTTAGCGCAGGCGTCCTGCGTTGTGCAGGCATTGCCGTCGTCACAGGGCATTCCAGTCAGCGGCTGATAGGCGCAGCCTGTCTTCATGTCGCATTCATCCTGTGTACAGTGGTTCCAGTCATTACAGATTATCGGGGTCCCGGCGCAGGTCCCGTTACTGCAAACGT